>OLRH01001789.1_pt1 | contig 10965 bp, 11 predicted proteins | sample 1672321 | NCBI WGS metagenome assembly OLRH01 (sample SAMEA3136671, study PRJEB25190) | human gut metagenome | reverse complement strand
CCTGCTACTGCCATCGTGAAAAAAGGCGATGTGGTGAAGGTAGGTATGATGATATTTGCATAGTGATGCTCCTTTCCTGTGAGTTTGGAGAGCAGGCCATTATTTTAACGCACTCCGTTCAGCATTTTGATGTGCTGTGGCACCCTCTCACTCTTATATGGCTTTTTAGGCCCTGTTTTTTAACCTGCCGGCAGGAAAAATTTAAAAAGTGTAAAATTTGCTCTTCTAAGCAGAGGATAAAAATTATTTATGTAAAGGGGGTTAAAAATGACCTTGTAAAAAGCCATATAAGAGTAGGGGATATTATTACTGACGCAGTAAGCATACCGAATCTTTAAAATCTTAAAGACCTTTAGCATCTCTTAAAGCTTTTAAATCATTAAAATCTGTAAATCCTTCGCACATACTTATGATTTTGACTTGGAGGTTTTAAGTGTTAATAATGGTTTTGTATTACTGATCTGCGTTAGTATTGATACTTACACCCTAAATTCAGCGAAAGCAGGTAAAAAAACATGAATGATTCTTTAGCTTCACAACAAAAATCTAAAAAGACGGGCGGCGATGTGCTGAGTGCCCGTCTTTTGTATTTGGCGCTGAAATGCCCCTTACTGCAGGGCAAACACTGCCAGACAGAGGCTGTACGGCCAGCTGAGCCGCAGCCTGTCAAAACGGTGAAACCGCCGAGAAAGGACGATGCTTTAGTAGAGCTGCGTATCGTTTTGCCTTATGGTCTGCGCAAGCAGGCACAGGACGAGCATATCAACTGCAGCGCTTTGTTCCGCAGGGCACTTAAGCGCAGTTTAACGTCACGCCGCAGTTCAGGCGCAAGGTGTGACTAGTGGATCATTTTACAGCGATCGAAAATGCGTGGCTGGAACCTCCGCAGAGCCTGGAGGAAGCCGTGTACAGCTGTGAATTGTGTAATGAGGCTGTTGGCGCCGGTGATTTGTATATTGAGCTGGATGGGCTCATTATTTGTATAGACTGTCTGGACAGCCTGACGGCGCGGGAGCTGGCAGTAGAGGTGTTGAATAATAAGATCACCGCAGCAGGGTGAGATAAGGGGATGTATTGATGACAGTTACTTGCACAGAAACAGCGGAGTGTGATAAATGGGCCGAAATAGTGGCTTTAGCGCAGCAGGGCAATAAAAAAATGCTGGGGGTGATTTTGAAGGCTTTTGATATCAAACTGCGTAAAATAGCACATACCAGCACTTATAAAGGCTTTGCCGAGGATGGTGAACAGATCGGATTGCTGTAGTAAAGGCGCTGGAAAAGTGGGGACAACGGCAGGATTTCGAGAAGCTGCCGGCTTTTATCGTCAGTAAGTCGTATACGGCGCTCAGCAGTGAATGGAAACGCCGGCATAAGGATGAAGAAATGACCTGCCCTTATGAAATAGAAAGCGGCTGTGAATTTGCAGAGGAAGTGCTGACGGCAGATGCGGCGCAGACGACGCGTACTTATTTTGAACAACAGCAACTGCAGCAGGATTTTGCGGAAGTGCAGGAACTGCTGGTACAGCTTTCGCCCAAACAGGAAGAATTGATCGAACTGCATTTTCTGGAAGGCTGGAGCAACGGCGAACTGGCACAGAGGTTTGGCGTCAGCCCGGCTGCGATCAGCAAAACGATCAAAAAAGGACTTACTAAGCTGCGGCAGCTGCTGCTTGCGGCGCATCAGGCCGAAAAACAGCGGGAAGCGGAAGAACTGCTGATGTAGATAAGCTGGAATATGGATCATCAGGCGCAGGCCGGCAGGCTGTTATGGAACTGCCAGCCAGGGTGATCTGCCTGGGAAATGCGTTTGCGCCGCCTGGACAGAGAAACCCGTAAGTGCGCCTGACCATATAAGTCAATCAGAGGCTGAAAATACTGCGAAGGATGTGCTGAAAAATGGAGAAACCTTATGAACAGATACGGCGGATGGTAAAACTGTTTGAATATAACAGACTGAAGCTGCGGTTTAGAAACGAAGATGAACGGGCCAGGTTTATTGATGGCTGGGCAGAACACTTCTGCGAGACGGACGATGCCGAATGGAACATTGCCGTGACTATTATGACTGCCCGCCGCCGCGAACCGAACTTCTATAATATGGAAAAAGCCCTGCGCGAAGCGCAGGGCATAAGAAGGGAACGCAGACTGCAGGAAAAGCAGAGAGAGCAGGATAACTGGCGAGCAAAAGACGGAGGGAGTTTGCAGCAAGCTCAGCGAGCAAATAATAACGCCGCAGAACAAGGACGGGAGGAAAACGAAAATAATGGAGCAAACGCCCAAATAAGCACAGCTGCCGAAACAAGCGGCGGAGCAACTACCGCCAACGTGCAAAAAAGAGCCTTGCAGCTGCAAGGCTCTTATAATTTGAAAACCACTCCGAAAACACCCGAAGAAATAGCGCAGGAAGCACTGCTGAGGTATGAGAGGAGGGGGAGATAATGTAATTATTATTTATAAAAATCGTCAGTGTCTATTTCATACTGACATTTTATAATATTTAAATTACAGTCTAAATCAGCGTCAAACGTCATTGGGAAAGATTCAGAAGATTCATCTCCATCACCATTTTGTAAATCTGATTTAGAACCGTATTGTAATGAAACTGATATAGTGGCATCTCCTGAAATATTAATACTGGTTTCACTTATGGATATAGAGTTAATAGAGTCTATGTATATTGACTTGATGCTTGTATGCGTGGACAAGCTGTATAATTCTTCAGGGAAATCTTCTTCTAAAATATAGCCAAGTATTTTAGATTTTAAATCCTCAAATTCAATTGTTTTTTCTTTTAGTGGAGTAAGGTAAACGACTAAAAATTTAGCGCCTATTACTTCTGCATATTTTTTCTTTTCTATTATAGCAGACTTTTTTGATTTAATATCATTATGTGTTTTATGGTATTTAAACTCATAAAGTCTTTTTTCATCACCCTTTTTAGCAAATAAATCAATAGCAATGTCATTGTTTGATTGCAAAGGTAAAATTTTAAAACCTTCCCTTTTAAGTTGATTTGTGTACTGCATTATCATAGCATTTCTATAACAAATATCTAAATATTTTTGTTCTAGCTTCATAGTTATTCACCTCCAAATTTCACCATTTCATTTTTGAATTCACCAACTTCAAAGTACAAAATGTGCTCACTGCCATTGCTTAGGTATTCATCTAACTTTTCTGCAATTTTATCTGGGTAATTACTCATTTCGAATTCTAGTAGTGAAAATGTTTCTTTAGTTATTTTGCTACAAATTCTATGATTAATTAAATTATCATCACTATAAATAACATTGGAAAAAGCGTCAATAAAAGGTTTGCTTAAATTATCAACATCCAATAATGTATGTTGATTTTTATGAATATATATGACTTTCGAATATAATGGCAACGTAAGTGGGATATTGGAATATAAACCAGCAAATTCATTAAAATCTTTCGCTAGTTTTTCTTGGTAAATTCCTCTAGAACGAGTATTATTATATGAGACTGGTTTTAAATTTGTAATAAAAAATATTGGTTCCATAGAATACTCCAAATTATTTGAATTCTTTACCTCTAATGGTTTACATGAGGTGGAAATATTGATAAACTAATTATATATAATGTGCTTTAATATAATAAGCCATAAGTAAATATGTACAATATAAGTTTGATTTACGTATTTATAAGTCAATGAGAATAATGATTATTTCATATATTATGGTTTGTGAAAATATATTTATTTGTAATACTTATTTTAAATTGCAATGATTTAGAAATTACTTTGGATTAGAAAAAGGAGATTTATTAAAATGAAAGTTGCAGATTTTTTCTGTGGAGGTGGAGGCTTTTCTGAAGGGTTCAGGCAAGCTGGATTCGATATTGTTTTTGCTGTTGATAGATGGTTGCCGGCAGTAAACACTTTTAAAGCCAATAAACCTAATGCTAAAGTTATTCAAGATGATATAATCAGAATATCAGAATTATCGGATGAAGAGTTTGATAAATTGATTCCTGATACCGATGTTATAATAGGATCGCCTCCATGTGTAGCTTTTTCTAATTCGAATAAGTCTGGTAATGGCGATAAAACTATGGGAATAAAGTTATTGAACGCATATTTAAAAATAGTAGCAAGAAAAAAATTCAAAAAAGGCTCTATTTTGAAATATTGGGTTTTAGAAAATGTTCCTAATATACAAAAATATATAAAGAAAGTATATTTGCCAAGTGATTTAGGATTGGAAGGAAACTGGGAGTTACGGGCAATAAATGAGAATTCAAAAGTATATAATGCAAAATATTTTGGTGCTCCAACTAAGCGCCAAAGATTTTTATGTGGTGAATTTCCAACGTTGGTAGAGACTCATAACGATAATACAGCAGTAACATTAAGCGCTGTGCTGGATAGTTTAAAAGATCCTTTAGACTTATTTGATGCCGAAGTTTCTGATTGTAATTATCCTGAGTTATCAATGAATGTAGATAGCATCACTGATCATCACTATGAACATATATTACAAGATTTTGAATGGGAAACAGCCAAAAGGTTAAAGCAAGATAGGGGATATATGGGGAAAATGTCTTTTCCTGAAAATCCAGCAAAGCCAGCTAGAACAGTCATGGCGACAATGTCTTCTAGTTCTAGGGAATCTATGATTTTAGGAAGGAAAAATGGCGGTTATAGATTACCTACTGTTAGAGAAGTTGCATGTATGATGAGCTTTCCTAATGATTATAGATTTTACGGAACAACAGAAAGTACTAAATATAAGTTAGTAGGAAATGCTGTTCCACCAAAGTTGTCATATGCGGTGGCTAAATCAATATTACTAGATGCTGGTAAAACTATTCCTGAACATTATATAAGGATAGTACATGATGATAGTATAGAGTTTTTTGATTTGAATAATTTGGTATTACCAGTAAAGATTGAGCGGCGGAAAAGGATAACATCAAAATTTAAATATCATATCCCATATTTGATATATTCTGCGTATCGAGTTGAGTTGACTAATGGATATTCAGATTTTAAAAAATTTGATTTTAAATGGTCGGTTGAAATACACTATAGCCAAGGGAAAAAAAATGCTGCTAAATTTGTTCCTGCGCTTACAATAGAATGGTTGAATGATTGTGAAAAAAATGATGTAGAGATATTTATAGATGATATATCTAAAAAGTTACCAAACTTCTATACTTTTCAAGAACGTTATTGTATGACAAGAGTTGAACGTGGGCAGTTAGTTGGACCTCATGAATTGTTATTACTTATAAGAAATTTTATTGACAAATTATTCTCAGAAGAACAGAAGTCTGTAATGATTGAATTAAGAGATAAACCATATTCATTGCCATCAGCAATAGCAGTTGGGTATTATATTTTATCTAAATTATTAAAAAATATGGAGGGCTAAGGAATGGATTCTAAAACAAGGAAAACTGAATTAAGAAAAATTGCTGAAAATAGTAATAATGTTGTTATGACGGGGATTCCGTTGAAGTATCATGGAGAAATAAAACGAGAGAATGTTTATAAAATACCATTAGATTATTTAGTATATAATAAATATAACGGAAGAATTGGTGCCGCTGTTCAGTCTTATGAGGCACAAAATGCACAGCTTAATCCTGAAATTGAGTCTGATAGAGATATAATAGAAAAGTTTTTGTTTGAATCTAAAGAAGAACGCAATCAGAAAACTATGAGAAGTTTATTACAAGATGGGCAGCAGCGTTATGGCATTGTGACTGCTGATGGGAAAATAGTTGATGGTAATAGAAGAGCAATGCTACTTAACAGATTGTATAAAAATCGTGAGCACTTCAACCTGTCACATAAAGATGTAGAGCATTGTCAATATTTTTTAGCAATAATCCTTCCAGATGATGCATCTGAAAGAGATATGCAAAAGTTAGAAACTGTTTATCAAATGGGTGAAGATGATAAAGTTGATTATAATTCTATCGAAAAGTATTTAAAATGTAAAGCACTTAAAGAATATTTTACTACACATGATATTGCAGAATTTATGGGAGAAAAAGAATCGAAAATAAAAGAATGGCTAGATATATTAACGTTGATGGAAGAATATCTAGATTCTTATGGTTATAAAAGTATATATACGCGTCTTGAGAAAACAGAAGGTCCTTTTGTTGACTTGAATGGATATTTGAATTCTTATAAAAAAAGAGGTGCAAATATCAGTAATATGGATTGGGAGTTTGATGATTCAGACCTGGCAGATTTGAAATTAGTATGTTTTGATTACATAAGGGCACGATATGAAGGGAAAGAGTTTAGGGATATTGCTAAAACTGGTATAGATGGATCTATATTTTTCTTTAAAGATATTTGGCAAAAGTTTTTAGCAGAACATCAAAGTATTTCTATTGAGGAAGAGTCTGTAGATGATTTGAAGCAAAAATATCCAAAAGAAGATCTTTCGCAACTCTTGAGATCTCGTGATATTGATTGGAAAAACAAAATAGAAAATAATCTAAAAGGCAATTTAAAAAAACATACTAGTAAGCTAGATGATAAAAGAGACGCTAATCAACCACAACAATTATTAGAAAAAGCTTTCAATGCTTTGAATTCAATTGATATTAAACAAAAAAGTTTTTATGAGATTCCAGAAGTTGAGCAGTTAGTAAAAGATATAAATAGTATTATATGGGAAATGAAAAAATTGCTTGACAGGAAGTGTAAGCAATGACAAAGGTCAATGTTGATTATAATAAAAATAATAATGAAATCGTATTAACTGGTGATATAAATGTATTGATTAAAAATAGATTTGCCTTAAATTATATAAAAAACTTTTTAACAAAAAATATAACTAACGAAATGATTATAATACCTATTGGAGATAATGTTCCTCAAGATATATTAAGTGCTGTGAGCACTATGCTTAAAAAGTATAGTATTTTAGAAGGCAAGAGTGATTCTTCTGAAAAGATTTTAAAAGATTTTTGGGAAGAAGAAAGGCGATTTGAAGAGTTTTCTGAAAAAGCCTTGCATATTCGGAACAATGAATGTGTAAAAATAGAATTTGCAGAGTTTGTAGATTCAGTAGAAAAAAATCTCAGAAACCGTAGCCTTTATGGGTTACAGTTATTGTCAGCATATCACCTTGCTTTTTCGCAGAATGCTTGCAACTTTTCAGTTCCTGGAGCGGGGAAAACGAGTATAGTATATGGTGCTTATTCATATCTAAAAAATTTGCCAGAAAGTCACGAAAAAAAAATAGATAAGATTCTTATAGTGGGGCCGTTAAGTTCTTTTGGGCCATGGGAGTTAGAATATGAAGAATGCTTTGGTTTTAAGGCTACTGTTAGAAGGCTTACAAGTAATATAGATAAACAAAGCAAAATAGATTATTTGTATTCTAAGAATACTAATGAAATTACTTTAATTTCATATGCATCTTTAGCTTCTGTTAAAGATGCTATAAATTGGTTTTTAAAAAATAATAAAGTAATGGTAGTCCTTGACGAAGCTCATAAAATAAAAAATACAAATGGCGGTATGACCGCTCAAGCAGTTATGGATATTTCTCCGTTTGGTAGAGCGAGAGTTGTGCTAACAGGTACTCCAGCTCCAAATGGGTATGAAGATCTTTATAATCTTTTTAAGTTTATATGGCCAACCAAAAACATAATGAAATTTCAAGTTAATCAATTACGTGATATGTCTAAAAGGAACCATGATCATCGAGTAGATAGATTGATAAAATATATATCACCATTTTTCATAAGAATCAAGAAAAGTGATTTGAAAATACCACCGGCTACTATAAATCCTCCGATAAGAGTGAATATGGGATATCATCAACGAAGAATATATGATTTTATAGAAAAAAGATATATGAATGATATGTTGAAAAATAATGAAATGGATTTAACATCACGATTTAAATCGCAAGTTATTAGCGCAAAATTTATTAGATTGATGCAGGCTGCTACAAATCCTAAACTTTTAGCTATGCCACTCTCTGATTTTTTTGAATCAGAAGATATAGATGCTGGAAATATAAGTATGATTGATGATGCTGATATATTAAGAGAAATAATGCAATATAGTGACAATGAGATTCCTGAAAAATTCATAAAAGCTAAAGAGTTAATTAAGAAAATAATAAATAGTGGGGAGAAAGTAGTTGTTTGGGCATGTTTTATACAGACTATCTTAGACTTTAAATCTTATTTAGAAAAAAATGGAATAAAATGCCAAGAGTTATATGGAGCAACTCCAGTAAGACAAGATGATAATGGTGATTCTTCAGAGAGCCAAGAATTAACCAGAGAAACGATAGTAAAGCTATTTAATGAAGTTAATAGTCCATTTAATGTAATAATAGCTAATCCTTTTGCAGTAGCAGAGTCTATTTCATTGCATAAAACTTGCCATAATGCTATATATATAGAAAGGACTTTCAATGCTGCACATTTTATTCAATCAAAAGATAGGATACATAGATACGGTTTAAAGCCTAATGAGAAAACGAATTATTATTTTATTATTTCAAATGACTCTATAGATGAGGTAATAGATGAAAGACTTACAATAAAAGAAAAGCGTATGATTGAAATAATGGAATCTATGCCAATTCCTCTGTTTGATAATATGGATGAAAATTTAGGGAACGAAGATATAAAGGCGATGATTGATAATTATGTTAGACGTACTAAAAAAACATATTGATTATGGGTCTTCTTCTGATATACTTTGTTTTATACAATTGTTATTTGGAACGAAGAGATTAAAAGAAGAGGATATTACAATACTTGCTTCGAACATGTTTGGATATTCAATTCGTTCAAAAGCATTGTTGGACTTATGTTCTTGTTTCGGTGTGATAAAATGTACCGATGGTAATTATTATGTTAGTCAACCCTATTTGGATAAAATAAATGATCCAGAATATTTACTGAAAAGTATAGCTATTTCTTGTTATAAAAAATGTATTGAAAGTGATATAATAAAGCCAGATTTTTTTGAGTTTGATTTGCTTCATGATAAAATTTGTTTGCGAAATGAAAAAATATCACTTTCTGATGCATGTATAAGAAATTTATTAGTATCATTGAATTTTTTTGAAGTTGAACGAAAAAATGGAGAAACAATATTATATGTAGCAGAAGCTTATACTGATTTGATTCGAAAAGAAATAAAAAAACAAAGAAAAATTCTTTCTTTAGAGAAATTGAAGATAAAATTGGCAGAACAAGAAGTAGCGGGAGAAATAGCAGAAAAATTCGTATTAGAATTTGAAAAACGGAGATTGAATAATAATTTGCTTACAAATAAAATACGTCAAGTTTCTATTATTGATGTTGGAGCTGGTTTTGATATAGCTTCTTTTAATAACATAGATTCAAAAGAATATGATAGATTTATAGAGGTTAAAGCGGTGTCAAATGATTATGGGTTTTATTGGTCTTCAAAGGAATTTGAAGTAGCAATTTTAAAATCTGATAATTATTATTTGTATCTTATAGAATTATCTAAAATAGGTAAAAATGATTATTATCCATTGATTATTAAAAATCCAGTTTTAAATTTTAAAAGTAGTCAAGAGTGGTTGATGGAGCCACGAAATTACTTTATAAAAAGAATCAACTGATTTTGTGTTAAGGGAATGAATTCAATGAAGCATCAAAAATTAGAAACAACAAGAGAAATATCATTGAGAATGTCAAAGGTTCATTTAAAAGGTGGAAAAACAGAAACATTGCTTGCAAAAGCACTGTGGAAAAAGGGATATAGATATCGTAAAAATTATAAAAAAATACCTGGTTCTCCAGATATTGCAATAATTAGTAAAAAAATGGCAATATTCGTAGATGGAGAATTTTGGCATGGATATGATTGGATTAGAAGAAAAGAAAAATTGAAATCCAATAAGGAATATTGGATAGCAAAAATAGAAGAAAATATGGTTCGTGATAAAAGGAATGATAAACTTTTGAAAGAAATGGGATGGAAAGTAATACATTTTTGGGAAAATGAAATCAAAAAAAATTTAATGTCTTGTTTGGCTAAAATAGAAAATTCTTTAAAAAAATAAAATCCACTGTAGATTCAGTGGATTTTATTTTTGGCATTATATAAATTATTCTAATATTGATATATTGCATTTATTTGTTTGAGATGAAATACAAACACTCTTCGAATTTTATTATAATAATCAGGTTGAAGATTTTGATGAGTTTCTAATAATTCGTATTCTCCTAGGAAAAAATATGAGCCTTGCTTTTTTTCAAAAAGAAGTAAAGGTCGTTTATCTTTTTTATGGGTCATTATGGCAATATTGAGATTGTACATACCATTTTCTAAACTATCCTGATGACCATATCTTCCAATTCCAGTATACATACAGTAAGCATAAGTTCCTTTGGGATAAAAATAGTCAGTATATATTTCATTTTCATTGGTAAATAGAAGGATAGAATTAGTTTTTTTAGCTGTAACAATGCCTTTGACAAGGTCGCCGCCTAAAAGATTGCTTATATCTGACCGACTATCAAATTTTTGCTTAAAGGTAATCATTAGAAAAACCTCTTTTCAATTGTTAATTATTATGGATTGATGGGTATATCTATATAAAAAAATAAACTTTCTGAATATTGTGATTTTGGTGGAGACGAAGAGGATCGAACTCTCGACCTTACGGATGCGAACCGTACGCTCTCCCAGCTGAGCTACGTCCCCACTACATAAAATATTTTACTCCTGCCGGCGCAAAATTACAAGTATATTTGTAGCTTTGGTGCTTGCCGCTATGTATACACGCGCGCTTATTGACAACTTTTGCCGCTGGTGCTACACTTTAAAGTAATTTCATAAGTATTTGATCGATGATGAGGATTAGTAGCTTTGCCAAGCGGACCTCAGCGAGCCGGTGACAGTGCAAGTCCGGCGTTTGGCGGCAGGGTGAATGGACCACTGGTTCGGCCCGGTGCTGGCAAAGAAATTT
>OLRH01001787.1_pt1 | contig 10971 bp, 7 predicted proteins | sample 1672321 | NCBI WGS metagenome assembly OLRH01 (sample SAMEA3136671, study PRJEB25190) | human gut metagenome | reverse complement strand
CCAGCAGACACCGGGCAAGCTGTTCCAGCTCCTGACCGGCGCAGCACCTCGTCCGGCGCGCCCTTGGTGTACTGGATAAAGCCGTTGTCTGTGCGGTGGATGGTGGACATCATCTTCCGCCCGGAGTCAAAGGGGGCCTCGCCGCAGCGGGGCTGGCGGCTCTCCAGCACAGGCTTCTTCAGCCCCTGGGCAGCGGCAAAGTTCACCAGCGCCGCCTCCGTGGGCTCGCCGATGGCGCCGTTCTCCTCCAGCGCGGCGTCGTTGCACAGCGCCATGGCTGTGGCCAGCAGCTCCGTGGGGCCGGTGTGCTCCACCACGGTCATCTTGTTCTGTGTCAGGGTGCCGGTCTTGTCGGAGCAGATGACCTGAGTGCAGCCCAGCGTCTCCACCGCCGTCAGCCGCCGGATCACGGCGTGCTGCTTGCTCATGTTGGTCACGCCGATGCTCAGCACCACCGTCACTACCGTGGCCAGCCCCTCCGGGATGGCCGCCACCGCCAGGGAAACGGCCACCATAAACGTGCTCAGCACGGTGTCCAGCGTGAACTCGCCGGCCACCACCAGGTCAAAGATAAAGATGAACACGCAGATGCCCAGCACCAGCTTGCTCATGGTCTTGCCCAGCTCATTCAGCTTGCGCTGCAGGGGCGTCTGCTCCTGCTCCGTCTGGGCCAGCACACCGGCGATCTTGCCCATCTCCGTGTCCATGCCGGTGGCGGTGATGACTGCCTTGCCGCGGCCGTAGACCACCGTGCTGCCCATGTAGCACATATTTTTCCGGTCGCCCAGGGGAACATTGTCTCCGGTCAGCAGCCCCACCGCCTTAGTGACGGGGACGCTCTCGCCGGTCAGCGCCGCCTCCTCGATCTTCATGGATGCGCTCTCCAGCAGCCGTCCGTCGGCGGGCACGGCGTCGCCGGCCTCCAGCAGCACCACATCGCCGGGCACCAGCTGGCTGCTCTCGATGATCACCTGGTGGCCGTCCCGCAGCACCTTGCACTTGGCGGCGGTCATGGTCTGCAGGGCCTCGATGGCCGCCTCGGCCTTGCTCTCCTGCACCACGCCCAGCACCGCGTTCAGCAGCACCACCACCAGGATGATGAACACCTCGGTGAAGCTCTCGCCGCTGAGTGCGTTGGTCACGGCGGACACCGCCGCCGCTGCCATCAGGATCAGCAGCATGGGATCCTTCAGCTGTGTCAGGAACCGCTGCAGCAGGGAGGGCTTCTCCGCCTCCTTCAGCTTATTGGGGCCGTGCTTGGCCAGACGTTCCGCCGCCTCCGCCTCTGTCAGACCGGTGGGACAGGAGCCCAGCTCCTCCAGCACCTCCTGCGGACTGCGGTTGTATTCCTTTTCCATCGTCTATTACTCCTTTATATCATGGTTTTATAATTTGAAGCAAAAAAGCAGAACAAAAAGCGAAACAGAAAATGAACCAAAGGACAACAAAAAACTCATGCACGGACAGGCTATGTCTGTGCATGAGTCTCATTCTTTCAGGACACATCGGGCGCTGCCGCGCCGGGATGACGGTGTGCCACGCCGCGCCAAAACCGGCGCTGCGGAATTACTCCCTCATTCATTATGGGGTATTTTACCCGCTTTTTTACCCGCTGTCAACCCCAAAAAGGGCGGTTTTTTACACCATTTCCGCGGCGCACAGGGCGTCAAAATACTTGTACAGCGGCATCAGTGTCCGGAAGCCCTCAATGATATCTTGTGCCAGTTCCTGCGAGAACATACGCTCGTCCGGCGCGGCGTCATGTTGTAAATTGATAGACTTCTTGTTGTACCACGCCGCCAGCAGGGGAGAGGGGGCAGTCTTTTTCCTGGCATATTCCGGGCCTGAAAGCGTGAATTGCGCCTGTTTATTGAACCTTTTGACCAGCTTTTCCAGCACCTCGGGATGCTCGTCGACGGCATTGCGGTACGCCTCCATCAGCGCCGCCTTCGGCGCCCAAAAGCCCATGCCGTAGCTGTAATAGTCTGGCCCGATCTCAAAGTAAAACGTGGGCCGCCCCGTCCAGTCCTCGCCGCCGGCGCGGACGCAGAACCACAGGTGGTCCTTGTACGGTCCATTCCCGTGCAGCCGTCGGGCATCCCGATAGATGCGGGAGAGCTTTAGCAGAAACGGCTCCTTGGGGAATGCCGCGTGCAGGGCTTCATACACCTGCTCGCCCAGCGCACGGGTGGGGGCCAGGAGATGTGCCTCATAGTCCTGCTTATGCGCCAGAAACCAGGAGCGTTCGTTGTTGAACCGAATGCCCCACAGAAAGTCCAGTGTCTCCTGTGTATAGCCTTCAAAAGCCATGCTATGTACTCCTTTTAATTAAAGCGCTCACATGAATTTGCACAGCAGAACGGGCAGCAGCAGCGCCGGCGTCATGTTCAGGATACGCAGCTTGGTGACGCCCAGCACGTTCAGGGTGATGCCGATGATCATCAGTGACCCGGTGACGGAGATCTCGGTGATGACCGCGTCGGTCAGCACCCCTGTCAGCAGGGAGGCCAGCAGCGTCATCACACCTTCCACCGCCAGCACAGACAATCCGGAAAAGACGATCCCGATGCCCATGGAGCTGGCAAAGGCCACGGATCCGGCAAAGTCGATGACAGACTTGGCCAGCAGGATGCCGTGGTCGTTCTTCAGACCACTGTCCAGCGAACCCATCACCGCCATAGCGCCCACGGCGAACACCAGCGAGCCGCTGACGAAGCCGTCGGTGATGGGACCCATTTTCCCGAATTTCTTTTGCAGCCAGTCGCCTGCCCGGGTGACGCCGTCCTCAATGTGCAGCAGCTCGCCGATGACGGCGCCGATGACCAGCGACAGTATGGGGATGAGCTGGTTGCTGCTGCCGATGGCGCCGGAGATGCCGATGCCCATGGACACCAGCGCCGTAGCGCCAAGCACCGTCTGCCGCATTTTTTCCGGCATGAGCTTGCCGCCGAAGGTGCCCAGCAGGCCGCCGACGACAATGGCTCCGCCGTTGACCAGCGCGCCTGTCAATATCATGGTACAAGACCTCCGTCCTCGATAATATCCCGCACCACCGTGCCGCCCATCATCAGGCCGGCCACAGAGGGTACCCACGCCACGCTGGCGGGAACGCTGCGCCGTCCGGGTGACGGCGCTTCCAGCTGCTGTGTCTCGTGGGACAGCTCCGGGCTGAACACCACCTTCAGGTGGTGGATCCCCCGGGCGCGCAGCTCCTTCCGCATGACCCGGGCCAGCGGGCAGCCGCTGGTCTTGGAGATATCCGTGACCCGCAGCAGCTCGGGTTCCAGCTTGTTGCCGGTGCCCAGGGCCGACAGGATGGGGATGCCCCGCAGGCGGGCCTGCTGGATCAGGTCAAGCTTGCAGCTGACCAGGTCGATGCAGTCCACGATATAGTCGAATTTCCGGGAGAAAAATTCCTCCCGATGGGCGGCGTCATAGGTGGCGCAGATCGGGTATACCACCGTGTCCGGGTCGATGTCCCGCACGCGCGCCGCCGCGACCTCCGCCTTGTACTGCCCCACGGTGGAGGTCAGCGCGCACAGCTGGCGGTTGATGTTGGATACGGATACCGTGTCCTGGTCCACCAGTGTCAACGTGCCAACGCCGCTGCGTGCCAGGCACTCAGCGGCGTAGCTGCCCACACCGCCCAGACCAAACACCGCCACATGGCTGCGGCGGAGTTTGTCCAAAGCGGGTGCGCCCAATATCATTTCTGTTCTGAGAAAACGCTCGTTCATAGACTCGAAGAAGGGGCGGTCATCAGCCCACGTGCTTCATGCCGTTCTCCTGCACCACATCGGCGCTGTCCAGCAGACCGTCCAGCCAGGCCTCGGTGTCGGTGTTGCGCAGAGCGTTCTCGGCCTGTACCTGCCAGTAGGGCACATCGTCGCCCACAAAGTACATCACATGATAGCCCTTGTAGTTAGAGCTCTCGCCGTATACGATGCCGGTGTCGCCGGACTGACGGCTCGCATCGAAGCACCAGTCGTTGAACTCGGTGACCATCTGGTTTTTGTAGATCTTGGTGTACAGACCGCCGTTGGTGTTGCTGCCGTCATCCGCACTGAGCTCGTTGGCCAGGGCCGCGAAGCTGTCCTCGGTGGCCTCGCCGGCTTTCCACTGGGCCAGCGCGTCCTCGGCTGCGGTCTTGGCCGCATCCTTAGCCGCCTGCAGGTCGGCCTCATAGGTCTCGGCCTCGCTGTCCAGTGCGCTCTCGTCTACCTTGAACAGGATGTGGCGCACGTCCTTGGTGGCGTATTCCTGACGGCCCACGCTGCGGAACACGACCACATAGCAGTTGGAATCGCTGGCCACAACGGCGCTGTCGCCGGCCTTGCGCGCACTGTCAAATACCCAGTTGGCCACGTCGCTGCCGTTGTTGCTGCCGGCATCGGTGCTGGTGTAGCTGGCGGACTCATAATCCTTGGCCACATCCTCCAGCGCCTCGCCGCCCTGCACGCGCGCCAGCACAGCGGCGGCATCGCTCTCGGCCTTGGCCTTGGCGGCGGCGTTCTCCTCATCGGTGGGCTCCACGGTGTTGCCATCATCGTCCTTGGTGCTGTCGGCGGTACCCTTGAAGTACAGGGACTCATAGCTGGCCACGTCAAAGCTGCTCTTGTTGCCCTGATAGTAGGTCTCCAGGTCGCTGACGGTGTAGGTCAGCTCCTCGGCGTAGTGGCTCTGGTAATGGGTGGCCACGTCCACCAGCTGCACCATCTCCTTGAAGGTATCCACGGTCATGTTCTTGCCGTAGATCAGCTTCAGATACGTCTTCGTGGAGTAGCCGTTCTGCTTGGCGGCGGCGTTGAGCTCCTCCATAGTGGCATCCAGCTCCTCCTGAGTGTGCTCATCGGCGCCCATGCCGTTGGCCTCAGCCTCCTGGGCGGTCAGCACGTACATGGCCAGCTGCTTCACCGCGGTGTCGCGGACATACTGCTCCCATGTGACATCACCCTCGTCCTCGATACCCAGCGCGGTCTTCATGGTGTCGCTCACCACCTGCTGGTCCAGGGATTTGGACGTATCGATGCCGTAAAAGCTGGCATAGCTGCTCTTCACCAGACTGCTCTTCACGTTGGCGTAGAAATACTCCACCTGCCCGGCGGTATATTTCTCACCGTTGATGGTCACGGCGGTGGCGCTGCGCTGCAGCACGCCGGAGTTATACACCAGCAGCACCGCGGCCACGATCACGAACACGCCGGCGATCACGCCGTACAGGATATTGTTCTTGCGTGCCTTGGCCTTCTCCTCCGCCTCGCGGATCTTCTTGGGGTCGGTGACGCCCTGGGCCGCCAGATCCTGCCGGATCTTCTTTTCTCTTGATGCGCTCATTGAAATTCATTCCTCTCGATTTTGGACGCAATACGCCCTTGTTTGGTAACATACTCGGTCATTATATCGTATACCGCACCTTTTCGCAAGAGGGAAACGCCTGGAATTTGTGAACATTTTACCGCGCTCACTGAGCACAAGACCCCCATTCCGTTTCGGAATGGGGGTCTTGTGCTCAGCGACAGGCAGCGGCCATGTTATAACCTGCACAACTCGCAGGTGGGTCGTCTCCGGCTGACTTTACTGCTTCCAGCATCCGCCCGCATACGGCAGGCGGGAGGCCTGCAAACCATCTGCCGATCCGACGTCCCGTATAACCAATGTCAGGATAAATAGAACCGCTGCCCATCGCTCAATTTTCCGCCCTGCCTTCGTCAAATCGGCTCGACGTACAGAAAGTACGCCATCGCCGCTTTGCCATCGGCAGGACGAAAAATCCTGCCGAAGGAGTGGCGTGTATCTTTTTCGCTGCACCGCCGCGCCTCGTCTTGGCGAAAAATCCAGCCATTTTCCGGCGCAGCCGGCGGCGTCTCGCCATCTGCAGGACGAAAAATCCCGTCAAAAGATCACTCGTCCTCGTCGGACAGGATCTGCTCCATGAACAGGTCGTAGACTTTATCCAGCTCCTCATCGCTGTCCAGGGTGCTCAGCAGCTCCTCGCCGTTTTCCATAACGGACTTCAGGATCACCAGGCCGTACTCCTCGGCGGCTTCCTCGTCGGCATCATCCTCCACCACGGGGAAGAACGCCATGTAGGTCTGGCCGTCCAGCTCCAGCGCGTCCACGTATTCCAGTTCAATGTCGTTGCCGTCCTCGTCGGTCAGGGTGATGAAGTTGGGGCCGAATTCCTCGCTCATGGGAGAGTCCTCCTTTGTCTTTATATCCATAGTATACCCGAAAGCTGGAGAAAACGCAAGTGGAAGCATTCGGCAGTTTCTGCCATCTGTCGGACTGAAAATCGGTGGAATGGGGGAAAATAACGGGAATTGAGCAGCCAAACGGGCGGATTTCTGCAAAAAATCCTCTTTTTTGCATTTGACAAGTATGGTAGAATGTTCCTTATAGTGGATTGGTATGTGAATTTTGACCCCGGAACGAAAAGAATACACAGGAACATCAATAAAGAAAGGAAGGTGCCCTGTCTTGAGTGAGAACAAGCGCAGACGGTCGTCGTCCACCGGCTTTTGGGGACGCATCCGGCAGAGCGCCCGGCACATAGAAAACGAGGCAAAGGAGGGTGCGCGCCGGGTAGAGCACAGTGCCGCCGAGGGTGCGCGGCGCGTGCAGCATGACGCGCAGGAGCGTGTGCGGAACATGACCCCTAAGCAGAAGAACGGCTGGAAGAAGGCCGGACGCATCATCGGCACGCTGCTGCTGGTGTTCGTGCTTACGGCGTCCATCTTTGCCGGTATCTTCATGGCGTACATCAACAGCGCCATGCGCGGCAAGGTGGAGGTCTATCTGGACGAATTCGAGACCCAGGTCTCCACCGAGCTGTATTACCAGGACCCCGACACCCAGGAGTGGGTCATGTACCAGACGCTGTACATGGACGAAAACCGCATCTGGGTGGACCTGGAGAACATTCCCAAGTACCTTCAGGATGCAGCGGTGGCCATTGAGGACAAGCGGTTTGAGAAGCACCACGGCGTGGACTGGAAGGGTACCACCCGTGCCATTCTGTATACCCTGTTCGGCAAGAACGTGCAGGGCGGCTCCACCATCACCCAGCAGTTGGTGAAGAACGTCACCGGCGACAATCAGGTGACCGTCAAGCGCAAGATCACGGAGATCTACCGCGCACTGGAGCTGGAAAAGCGCTACGAGAAGGACGAGATCCTTGAAGCCTACCTGAACGAGGTCTACTTCGGCCAGCGCTGCTCCGGCGTGATGACGGCGGCGCGGGTGTATTTTGGCAAGGACGTGTCCGAGCTGTCTTTGGCCGAGTGTGCCAGCATGATGGGCATCACCAACAACCCCTCCATGTACGATCCCTTCATTAGCTCCTGGACCCGCGAGAACAACCGGGAGCGCCAGCTGACCATCCTCAGCGAGATGCTCTCTCAGGGCAAGATCGACCAGGAAGAGTATGACACCGCCGTGGCCGAGGATATCCAGTTCGCCAACGGCTTTACCATCTCCGGCAAGTATGTGGGCAGCGACGGTACCGGCACCGAGCTGGAGCCGGACGAGACGACCGACGGGGATACCGATTCTCCGGCCGACGAGGAGGAGCCCACCATCAAGGGCAGCAACTCCTGGTTCACCGATGCCATGATCACCGATGTGGCCGAGGCACTGGTGGAGAAGCTGGGCATCACCGAAAAGGTCAACAGCGAGGGCAAGAAGGTCTCCGCCTACGACCAGGCCATCAACATGGTCTACAGCAGGGGCTACAAGATCTACACCACCCAGAATCCCAAGTATCAGAAGATCGCGGAGGATGTGTGCTATAATCTGGAGAATATCCCCTATACCAGCAGCTATACGAACGCCGCCGGTGAGCAGGTGGAGGATCAGCTGCAGATCGCCCTGACCATCGTGGACCCCACCAACGGCTATGTGGTGGCTATGATCGGCGGTGCCGGCGAAAAGGTGGTGGACCGCGGCTGGAACTGGGCTGTGAACGCCCGGCAGTGCGGTTCTGCCATCAAGCCTGTGTCCACCTACGCCCCGGCACTGGACAACGGCACCATCAACGGCGCGTCGGTCATCGACGACTATCCCATGCTGCTCAACGGCGAGGTTTGGCCCCGCAACGCCAACTGGCGCTATCAGGGCCTGACGGCGCTGCACACCGCTATCGCCCAGTCCCTGAATACCTGTGCCGTGCGGACGAACCTGGCCTACGGCGTCAGCAATTCCTATGACTTCCTGGTGGACAAGCTGGGCTTCGAGAACCTGACCTATACCGACTCCCAGCAGGTGGGCAACATGGCCCTAGGCGGCTTTGAAAAGGGCGTCACCACCGAGGAGATGTCCGCGGCCTACGCCGCCTTCGTCAACGAGGGCGTGTACACCAAGCCCCGTACCTTCATCCGTGTGGAGGACGCCAACGGCAACGTGGTGCTGGAGAACGAGGCCCAGTCCACCGTGGCCATGAAGAACACCACGGCGGCTATCATCAACCATCTGCTGCAGGAGGCCGCCCTGAACGGTACCGGCTACGAGGCACAGTTCAGCGGTATGCACATCGCCGGTAAGACCGGTTCTACCAACAGCAACAAGGACCGTTACTTCGTGGGCTACACGCCCTATTACAGCTGCGCCGTCTGGGCGGGCTACGAGCACAACCAGCGCATCGTGGCCAGCGGCAACCCCTGCTCCGCTGTGTTCCGCAAGGTCATGAGCGCCATCCACGCGGACCTGGCCGATAAGGACTTCTTCTCCTGCTCTGGCCTGACCAGCGTGGCCGTCTGTGCTGACAGCGGAATGCTGGCATCGGAGAACTGTGCCCTGGACGTTCGCGGCAGCCGCGTCTACACGGCCCTGGTGGCGGCGGATAACGCCCCCACCGCCGTCTGCACCATGCACACCGCCCCCACCTACACCGTCAACATGGCGGACAGCGACGGCAACGTGACCACCGTCACCGGCTCCGTGCTGAACTACCAGCGCGAGCTGATCGAGGGCCACGACGAGATCGTGGTGGAGGACGCCTTTATGATGCTGGGCGGCTGGAACGGCTTTTTTGGCGACGAGGCGGACGACGACTTCAATATGCCGGACGGCGACCACGATGATGCTATGGACGGTCCGCCGGATAACGGTGTACCGTATATGGGCGGATTTATCGGTTGACTGTTTACAAGCAAAAAAAGGAGACGGCCTTTGCCGTCTCCTTTTTTGTCCCGGAGTGGGTGCCATGTCAAGGGCCGCCGCTGGCGGCCTTGGTTTTCGCGCAGCAAAATCGCCGCACAAAAAAACAAGAGACACACGAAAGTGTGTCTCTTGTTTTTTGTGACTGCCCACATGTTTTGTTGTCTGCACTCCCGCCCACCGCAAGGAAGGGGGAGTGTGAGGGGGGAACCTTTGACGGGTTCCCCCACTCGCGTTCAGTCACCCGCCCGCAGGCGACCACTTTTGCGTAGCAAAAGTGCTGCACCAAAAAAGAAAGACACCCATGTGGGTGTCTTTCTTTTTTGTGATTGCCCATAGGTTTTGTTGTCAGCTTTCAGTCGTTTTAAATTTAATGCTGAAACTTTCTCCGGTGCCGCCGAGCACAACATCTTCAATGTCCACCCAAGATTTTAATCCTTGCGCTCTTTCATATATTTTTGTAATGGGCCGACACTTGTAGCGAGCCGAAACTGTTATCGCATTATCTGCAAAAGATATGTCAAAAGATTTCCAAATCTGAATTGCGTTCTGTTCTGATGCTTGTGAACCATAGAGCTTATATGGTTCAATTGTGTCGACGATAGCCAAGATAAAAAGCAATGGGTTATCCTGAAAACTGATTTTTTTGAAGCGCTCTCCCACTAACGCACCCAGCCCGCACTCCAAGTATTCTGCCTCTGCTGAGGCATCTGCTTTCCAAACGTTGTGAGAGATGATACAGTCTGCAATATGGGCCAATATAGGAATTTGCTCGATGCAAAAATTCCTTCCGCCCCAATCGAATGCTTCGATATGGGTATACCTCTCGTCATGCTCTAAAAATCTATGCCTGTAAGCGGATGCGTATATTTTCAGGAATCTGTCAAATAGGAGATACCCTCCAATGACTCCATGGTTGTAGGTTGGTGGCTGAAGTCTGCGTATTCCATAGGAAAAATATTTCATGAGAAGGCTTTGGGAATAACGAAAACCGGTGATCTTTGCCCCACAGGCGAACTGTAGTCCATCCTTCAGCGATGGGTTATTACCCAACAGATAATCGATTATTGTCGTCTTATACTGTCTTCCATAAAACCCATTATGGCCGCGTACTCTTTTGCGAAGTATTGGGCTGACCTGCTGGTATGGCGAATACAGAATGCTCAATCTTTGTTCAATCTTTCGCAGTCTGTAGTATCCATCTTTCTCACATACTTTCGTTTCGCGGAGCTGTCCAAAATCTGGTTTCCAGTTTTCTTCTACGATATAGCCATAGTCATGATACAGACATGTCAAAAACCAAAGATATGAAAACGGAAAGATGGTTTCTCGCATGAAAATATCCACACCATGATCTTTTTGTGTCAGACAATCCTCAAGAAATATTCCCAGAAAGAATGCAGATACCGTGTGAATAGCTCGGTATTCAGATAGATGAAGCGGTGCATCGCCGCATATCTCAAATTCATCAAAATTCTTAGACGTACGGAATCTGCTATGTACAATCATGTTGTCGTACTCATCCAATTCGTAGGCATCGCCTTTTCCACCTTGTATGAAGTATTCACGAATGAATTGTGCTGACTGTTCTGGTGCGACAATCGGATCGGTGTAAATATTCGTACCATAATAATTCCACACTGGCTCGTTTTTCACAAATGTATTACGAATAAAATCAAAAAGATTCATCTTTTCATCTCCACGAAAGGACGACGCTGAATACACGCGTACTCTTTTACTTTACGCCTTTAATTCTCTTTTGAATATCCTCCACAGATGGCAATTGGCGTTCCAGCTCTTCCGGCAGGCTGCTGGTGA
>OLRH01001786.1_pt1 | contig 10974 bp, 13 predicted proteins | sample 1672321 | NCBI WGS metagenome assembly OLRH01 (sample SAMEA3136671, study PRJEB25190) | human gut metagenome | reverse complement strand
TGAGAACAATAATAAGTTGGAGTTTTACGACAATACTGTTATGGTAAAACGGAAAGAAACAATTGATTTATTTAGTAAGGGAATTGTTCGATTTATGATAGGTCTCGGGAAAAAAGTGTTGATTGCCAATCCGATTGGCGATCTCTTTCGGCCGGCAATGGCCATGGGATTACCACCGCTGATGGGGGAATCCAGCAGGTACATACCCGCCTCTCTGACGGTTTTGTACAGATCCTGGATGATATCGGGGGCGGTGGAGCTGAGGTCGATGATGATGTTGCCCCGCTTGCCGTAGTGTACGGCGTCCTCCACAGACTTGCGGATAATGGCGTGGGTGGGCAGGATCTGCATGATGATGTCACACTGCTTATAAATATCCGTCTGTTCCTTCACCGGCGTACCGCCTGCGGCGGCGAACTCGTCCAAGCGGCTCTGGGCCACATCAAAGCCCAGCACCTCGCAGCCGCTCTTTTTTATCAGATTTTTCGCCATAGGCAGGCCCATGACGCCCAGGCCCAGGAAACCGATCTTCATATACATACATCTCCTTATTAAAATACATATGGAAACTCAACAAACTCCTTAGTTTTTCCGCCGCGTCCCCGCCCCCTTCAAGGGGGTGGGGATCACATTGGAAACAGAAAAGGAGTGATAATGGGGGCAATATTATGTCCTTACTTCTTCAGCAGGGACGGCAGCCAGGTGGTCAGCGGATCCACATAGGTAATCAGCAGCAGCACCACGATGCTGATGAGCAGCAGGGGCATCAGTGCCTTCAGGGACTTACTGAGGCTGGTCTCGCCGATCTGGTTGCTCAGCAGCAGGCACAGGCCCACAGGAGGCGTGACCAGGCCGATGCACAGGTTGAAGCTCATGACGATGCCGAACATCAGGGGGTTGATGCCGTACAGGGTCAACAGGGGCATCAGGATGGGGGTCATCATAATGATGGCGGCATTGGCCTCCATGAGCATACCGATGATGAGGAACAGCAGGTTCAGCAGCAGCAGGATCAGCACCCGGCTCTCGGTGAGGCTGGAGAAGGTGTCCAGCAGCAGGGCCGGCAGGCCGGAGGTGACCACCACATAGCTGGAGGCCTTGGACAGGCCCACCATCACCATGATGGTGGCGGTGGAAACGGACGCCTCCACAAAGGAGGAGGGCAGCTCGCTCCACTTGGTGTCCTTATAGATAAACAGGCTCACGATCAGGGCGTATACCACGGCCACGGCAGCGGCCTCGGTGGCGGTGAAGATACCGCCGAAGATACCGCCCAGAATGATAATGGGCATCAGCAGCGCCCAGATGCTGCTCTTGAAGGTCTTGGCCACCTCCTTGGCGGGCATCTTCTCGTGGGCGGGGAGGTTATTGCGCTTAGCATATACCAGGGCGTAGCCCATGAGGCACACCACCAGCAGCAGGCCGGGGATCACCGAGCCGATAAACAGCTTGGACACCGACACATTGGTGATGGAGGCGTACACGATCAGGGTAATAGACGGGGGAATGATGGGGCCCAAAATGGACGAAATGGACGACACGGCCACGGCGAAGGGAGCGGGATAGCCCTCCTTCTTCATGGCGGGAATGGTCAGGCCGCCAATGGCGGAGGCCGTGGCCACACCGGAGCCGGAGATGGCGCCGAACAGGCCGGAGGCCACCACCGTTACCAGGGCCAGGCTGCCCTTGATGCGCCCGATGAGGGCGTTGGCCACATCAATGAGCTTCCCCGTTATACTGCGGGACATAAGGTTGCCCGCCAGGATGAAGAAGGGAATGGCCAGCAGGGAGGAGGAGTTCATGCCGGCAAAGAGCTTCTGGGGCAGCACCAGCATGGGCAGGTCCGCCATGTTCAGGGCTATCAGGGTGCCGATGCCCAGGGAGATAAAGATGGGAATGCCCAGGAAGGACAGAAGCAGCAGCAGAATAAATACGAGCAGTCCTGCATTCATACGGCGGTGCCTCCTTTCTTTTCGTCAGCCAGTTCCTGAATGTTCTTGAGAATGACCTCTACGGAGGTCAGCACCATCAGCGCCGTGCCGATGGGTACACAGGTATAGGGAATGGACATAGGCAGGCCCAGGCCGGCGGAGGTGTTAGGCGCGCCGCTGCGCACCAGCTCCAGGGAGAGGATGAACAGGTATACCAGGAACACCAGGCCCACCGTCGTGGCGCAGATGGTGAAGATCCGGCGCACATGGGGCTTCAGAACGTTGAGCAGAATGTCGATCTGCAGGTGGCTGTTGCGCCGCACAGCAATGGCCGCGGCCATCATCACATTGAAGATGAACAGGTAGCGCACCAGCTCCTCGCTCCAGGCCGGGGAATTGTGGAATACATACCGCATGACGACCTGGTAGAACATAATCAGCACCATGGCCGGCACGGACACGGTCAGAATGACCCGCTGGATCTTCTCCAGAATATCCAAAAATTTGGAATACGCTTTGATCACAACAATTCTCCTCCTTTCTTAGCCCTTGGCAGGATCCATGGCGGCGATGCGCTCCACCCAATCGGCAAACTGGGGATAGTTAGTGGCGGCAAAGTCCTTGAAGTGCTCGGCGAAGGCGGCGTTATCCACCTCGATGATGGTCTTGCCCTCGTCCTCCAGCTCCTGCCAGGCCACGGCATCCTTGTCCGCCTGCTGCTCACTGATGGCCCGGCCCGCAAAATCGGCGGCCTCCAGGGTGGCCTTCTGAATGTCGGCGGGCAGGCTCTCGAAGTACTTCTTGTCCATGATCACCACATTGCAGCCGTACACATGGTTGGTCTTGATCCAGTAGTTGCACACCTCGTCAAAGGCGTAGTTCACGGAGTCCACCACGGGGTTTTCCTGGCCGTCCACGGTTTTCTGCTGCAGAGCGGTGTAAACCTCGTTCATAGGCACCGGTGTGGGGTTGGCCCCCGCCCACTGCCAGGTCTTCAGATACATCTCCAGGTTGGGGGCCCGGAGCTTGAAGCCCTTGAAGTCGGCAATGGTTTTCAGTTCCTTGGTGGCGCACACCACACGGGGACCGCGGTAGGACGCACCCATGAGCTTGAAGCCGGCATCATCGCCCACGGCGTCCTTGATCTCCTGGCCCAGGTCGCTGTACCACACATTCATAAAGTGATCGTAGCTGCTGAACATATAAGGCATCGCCTCAATGTTGGCCAGGGGGGTAAAGGTAGCCAGCGTACCGATGGATTCGCACATCACATCGGCCACACCTGCGTACATGCCCTCCAGCACCTCCGCCGTAGTGCCCAGCTGGGCGCCGCCGTACAGGTCTACCTGCACCCGGCCGTCGGTCAGCTCCTTGATCTTCTGGGCGAACAGAACGCCGGTGTCATAGGCATTATCGCCCTCGGTGGAGTTCAGCGCCATTTTCCAGCGGTATTCCACCTTCTCGTCGTTTGCGGTGCTTGCACAGCCCGATAACAGGCCCGCCAGCATCAGGCCCGCCAGCACCGCTGCCATCAGCTTTTTCATACGGTTCCTCCTAACTCTCAAAATTTTCTCAAATTTACTCTCTAAAGATGGTAATTTGGTATTACCATCTAACCACGATACCAAAATAGCACCTTTTTCGCCCCTCGTCAATCCGCAATAAAAGCCGAATTTTGAGGGTAGGAGTTGTCTATTGTGTATAAAAAAGCTTCAATAAATTTATCGAAACGAAAAAAAGAGGGGATATACCCCTTTTTCATGGGTATATCCTCCTCTTTTTCTTGTCGGGAAATAAACTCTCAGGTCTCCTCCGGCACAGGAGCCTCCTCCTCGCCGCTGTCCCGGGCGGGATAGCACTGCGCATATTGGGAAACGATGTTCAGGTGTCGGATCATCGCCTCCTGGGCCCCTGCCGCATTGCGGCTCTTTACGGCCATATATATATCGTGGTGGGTCTGCTGGGTCAGCTCCTTGTAGCTGGGCAGGTCCCAAAACCGCATCCGCACATCGGCGATAAGATTATTCACCAGATAAATGGTGGAGGCCAGCATGGCATTGTGGCTGGCCACGGCCAGGGCATCGTGAAACTCCACATCGTGCATATAGTTGGCGGGATCCTCGTCCAGGTTGCGGATGGCCTCGTCCAGGGCGGCCATATCCTCCTCCGTAGCCCGCTCGCAGGCCAGGCCCACGATGCCCACCTCGATGACCCGGCGGAACTCATTGAACGGCTCTGTGCCGCCCATCTCATTGGAGCATTCGATCCAGCCGCGGGCCTTCTGAATATAGTCTGCGTCCCGCAGCAGCACCTTGCGGTTGCCCCGGCCGTCGATGGCGCCCAGAAATTCCAAAATAGCCAGGCACTCTCGCAGGGAGCCGCGGCCCACACCCAGCATTTCCGCCAGGTCTCTCTCTGAGGGCATATCCTCGCCTACCCGGATGTGGCCGTCCTCTATGGCCTTGACCAGCGCCTGCATGATCAGCTCCGGTACCCGCGGCGCGTTATTCTGCTGTATTTTCTCGATATGCATGGCCGTCATTCCTTACCCTTTCCGCTTTTGCCATAATGGGGCAACAATCTTCTTATCCGCTTATTCTACACGGAATTTTTACATAAATCAATGGTATGACCAAATTTTGTTTCAGTTTTTTATGAGACTCACTTTTTTCTGCTCTGTGATGTGCCGCCCGATGATATTTTTATCCGCGCTTTGGCATCTATTTCTTTCTTTTGGAGGAGAACACCGGCCTTAGTGAGAACAAAAAGGGAGGTGTATTTCTATGGATCTGATGCACATTTTCACAGGTCCCGCCGGATATGCCGGTTCTGTAAAAGCCGGTATGATACAGCAGTGCAGAAGGGGAATTTGTACAATCTGCATAATTCATATAGTAAGATATTGTGCGTTATGACCTCATTTTAGCAGAATCGACTATTGACTTCAATAACAGGTTTTGTTAGAATTCACTCAACACTTTTGAAGCGAAGGAGGCGGCCAGCATGACCAACACCATGAACAGTAAGATGCATAAGACCATGACCGCCGCCTGCGCCGGCGCTGCCTTCTGCTGCGCCTGTGCCGCTTTCCATACTGTCATTCTGTCCGTGCTGGGCGCCATTATTATGGCGTCCATTATTATTTGCATTCTGGTACTGGTACTGCTGGTACTGGTTCTTTCTCCACGCACGCCATTGGCACGGATCGTCGCATGACACGCTGACATGATACAGCAAAGCGGCTCCGCCAACAGGCGGGGCCGCTTTTTTGTATGCCTTCGGCATCGCCGAAGGATCATATATCTTAAAAATCAATGCAAAGGAGAACAAAAACATGAAAAAGAGAGTATTTGCAATGCTTTTGGCTATGGCCATGGTTTTTAGCCTGATGGCCTGCGGCAGCAAGGACAAGGCCGGCGGCAGCGACGGCGATACCATTCGGCTGGGCGGCGTGGGTCCCCTGACCGGCGGCTACGCCAACTACGGACTATCCGTGCAGCACGGCGCAGAGCTGGCTGCCAAGGAAATCAACGCCGCCGGCGGCGTAAACGGGAAAATGCTGGAGGTCCAGTTCCAGGATTCTCAGGGCGACCCCGAGAGCGCTGTGGCCGCTTACGGCAAGCTTATGGACTGGGGCATGAACGTGAGCCTGGGCGCAGTACTGTCCGGTGAGACGGCCTCTGTGGTGGCAGCGGCCAAGGCCGACGATATGTTCATCATGGAAACCACCGGCTCCGCCGATAAGTGCATCGACGGCAATGACAATGCCTTCCGCGTCTGCTTCTACGATTCCTATCAGGGCACTGCCGCGGCGGATTATCTGAAGGACAAGGCCCTGGCCACCGAGGTGGGCGTATTCTATCAGAGCGATAACGACTACTCCGCCGGCCTGTATAATGCCTTCGCTGCCCAGTGCCAGAAGGTCGGCGTGACCATCAAGGAGACCCAGACCTTCACCACGGCCACCAACACCGACTTTTCCACCCAGGTAAACGCCCTGGTTGCCTCCGGTGTAAAGGTTGTGTTCATCCCCATCTATGCCGAGGAGGCCTCCACCTTCCTGACCCAGGCCAAGGGCAAGTTCGGCTCTGATGTCTACTTCTTCGGCGCCGACGGTCTGGACGGCATCCTGGGCAAGGTCAGCCAGGATGTGACCATCGCGGACAATGTTCTGATGATGACCCCCTTTGCCGCCGACTCTGCCGAGCCCAAGGTGCAGGCCTTTGTCAAGGCGTATCAGGATGCCTACAACGCCACCCCTGACCAGTTTGCCGCCGACGGCTACGATGCCGTGTACGCCGTAAAGGCCGCCATCGAGGCCGCCAAGGGCAGCACCTCCGGCACAGACCTGGCCGCCGTGATGACCTCCCTGACTGTGGAGGGTGTCACCGGCACCATGACCTGGAGCGCCGACGGCAATACCAATAAGGCCGCCAGTGCTATCCTGTACAAAAACGGCGTAGGCACGCTGTTTAGCGGCCAAAAGACCAACTCCGCAGCAGAATAACCGGACTTTTACCTCTCTCACACAAGCCTCTCCATTCTTCCGGCTTTCTGCCGGGAGAATGGAGAGGCAGCGCAAAGGAATGACGACTATGACGAATCTGATTCAAACCTTGATAAGCGGCCTGAGCCTGGGCAGTATCTACGCGCTGATCGCGCTGGGCTACACCATGGTCTACGGTATCGCCAAAATGCTGAACTTCGCCCACGGCGATGTAATTATGGTGGGTGCTTACAGCGGCATTGTGGCGGTGGCGCAGATGGGACTATCCCCGTGGGTAACAGTGATCGTAAGCATCGTGGTGTGTGCAGTGCTGGGTGTGGTCATCGAATTCTGCGCCTATAAGCCTCTGCGTCAGGCCCCTCCGCTGAGTGTACTCATAACGGCCATCGGCGTCAGCTATCTTTTGCAGAATGCGGCGCTGCTGATCTTCGGGTCGCAGCAGATGGCCTATCCCACCCTGGTAAAGCTGCCCGGTTTTTCCGTGGGCGGCGTGCAGGTAGACGGCATTACGGTGCTGACCCTGGCGGTAACAGCCACGCTGATGGCGGCACTGACACTGTTTATCGACCGGACAAGGCTGGGCAAGGCCATGCGCGCTGTGTCCGAGGATAAGGACGCCGCCACCCTCATGGGTATCAGCGTGGACAGGACCATCACCCTGACATTTGCCATCGGCTCGGCACTGGCAGCCTTTGCAAGCCTTTTCTATGGCATGACCTATGTATACATCAAGCCCACCACCGGCGCCATGCCCGGTATCAAGGCCTTTACGGCGGCGGTATTCGGCGGCATCGGCTCCATCCCCGGGGCTATGCTGGGCGGCATACTGCTGGGCCTGATCGAGCAGATGTCCAAAACGTATATCTCCACCCTGTGGGCAGATGCCATTGTGTTCGCCGTGCTGGTGGTGGTGCTGGTGGTAAAGCCCACGGGCCTGCTGGGCAAGCCCATGCAGGAGAAGGTGTGAGGTGAAAAAAATGCAACTGACTTTACAGAAAAAGCGGCAGCGGGCCGACCTGCTGACCTTGGCGGCAGTGGCCGCACTGTTCCTTGTGCTGGCAGCCCTGCTGTACGCCGGACTTCTGAACCGGCAGATGACCAACATGCTGGTACCAACGGCGGTGTACATCGTTATGGCGGTGTCGCTGAACCTGGTGGTGGGCCTGCTGGGTGAGCTGAGCCTGGGCCATGCGGGCTTCATGTCCGTGGGTCTGTTCTCCGGGTGCCTGGTATCCATCGCCCTGTCCTCCTCTCCCCTGCCCCTGGGGCTGCGTCTGCCTCTAAGTATGCTGGCAGGGGGACTGGTAGCGGCGGTATTCGGTCTGCTGGTGGGCCTGCCGGCCCTGCGCCTGCGAGGGGACTATCTGGCCATCGTGACCCTGGCCTGCGGCGAGATCATCAAAAACATCATCACGAATCTGAATTTCACCGGCGGCGCGCTGGGTCTGAATACCTCGGCCATCTATGCCGGGGCCAAGGATCTGCTGCCCTTTGGCGCGGTACTGGTGATGCTGACGGTGGCGGTGATGCTGAACCTGAAGCGCTCCAAGTACGGCCGAGCCATCATGGCCATCCGGGATAACCGCATTGCAGCGGAATCCGTGGGGCTGAATGTCACACAGTACAAGTTAGCGGTGTTCGTTATTGCGGCGTTCTTCGCCGGAAGCGCCGGTGTGCTGTACGGTCATTCCCTGGCCAACATCAAGGCAGCGGCCTTTGACTACAATATGTCCATCGAGATCCTGGTCATCGTTGTGCTGGGCGGCATGGGCAGTGTGCCCGGGTCCGTAATCTCGGCCATTGTGCTTACGGTGCTGCCCGAGGCCCTGCGCGGGGTGGACAGCTACCGTATGCTGGTGTACGCCATTGTGCTGATCCTGGTGATGCAGGCCACCAATAACCCTACTATGAAGCGCTTCTTCGACTCCATCCGCCGGAAGCTGACCCCGAAAAGAAAGGAGTGTGCCACCCTGTGAAAACGAAAGCAAAGCTGGTAAACCTCCAATCCACCGTTCTGCTGCCGGAGCGGGACATTGACAAGTCCCCGGTGCTGGAATGCGTGGGGCTGGGCGTGACCTTCGGCGGTCTGAAGGCGGTGGAGGATTTCGACCTGACCATCGGCCGCACGGAGATCGCCGGACTCATCGGCCCCAACGGGGCGGGAAAAACCACTGTATTCAACCTGCTGACAAAGGTGTACCAGCCCACAGCGGGCGCCATTGTGCTGGACGGCAAGGACACCCACAGCATGACCACAGCCCAGGTGAATAAGGCCGGCATCGCCCGGACCTTTCAGAATATCCGTCTGTTCGGCGACCTGACCGTGGCGGAAAACCTGATGGTGGCTATGAACGATTCCATGCGGTATGGCCTGGCAGGGAGCATACTGCACTTCCCCCGGTTCGCACGGGAGGAGCATATCGCCCGGGAGCGGGCGGAGGAGCTGCTGAGCATCTTCCGCATGGAGAGCCACGCCGACGAGCGGGCGGGTTCCCTGCCCTACGGCGCCCAGCGCCGATTGGAGATTCTGCGGGCCTTGGCATCCAACCCCTGCCTGCTGCTGCTGGATGAGCCGGCGGCAGGCATGAATCCCTCGGAAACAGCGGAGCTGATGGAGAACATCCGCAAGATTCGGGATACCTTTCAGATCGCCGTGCTGCTCATTGAGCATGACATGAACCTGGTCATGAACATCTGCGAGGGCATCTGCGTGCTGAACTTCGGCCATATCATCGCCAAGGGTACGCCGGAGGATATCCAGCGCAACGAGGCGGTCATTGAGGCCTATTTGGGCAAGCGAAAGGAGGCCGCGTCATGAGCAGTGTGCTGCAGGTAGAAAATATTAATGTATACTACGGCAGTATCCACGCAGTGAAGGATGTATCCTTCCATGTGGAGCCGGGGGAGGTGGTGACGCTGATCGGTGCCAACGGTGCGGGCAAATCCACCACTCTGAACACCGTGGCGGGACTGCTGCATAGCCGGACGGGCAGCGTTCGCTTTTTGGGCGAGGAGCTGCGCCATGTGCCCAGCCACAAGCTGGTGGGCCGGGGTATGGCCCTGGTGCCGGAAGGGCGGCGTATTTTCCAGCACATGACGGTGCAGGAGAATCTGGACATGGGCGGCTACTGCCGCAGCGGAGACAAGAGCGCCGATATTGAGAGTGTGTTTGAGCGCTTCCCGCGGCTGAAGGAGCGGCGCAAGCAGGTAGCCGGAACCCTGTCCGGCGGCGAGCAGCAGATGCTGGCCATGGGCCGGGCCCTGATGAGCCATCCCAAGCTGCTGATGCTGGATGAGCCGTCCATGGGACTGGCGCCGCTGCTGGTGGAGCAGATTTTCGACATTATCCGCCAGCTCCACGCCGACGGCACCACCATCCTGCTGGTGGAGCAGAACGCGCAGGCGGCGCTGGCGGTGGCCGACCGGGGCTATGTACTGGAGACGGGGCGTATTGTCACCGAGGGCGCCGGCACAGAGCTGCTGGAGAGTGACGCCATCCGCAAGGCCTATCTGGGCGGATAAATCGGCAAAAAAAGAAGCACCTAAAGGTGCTTCTTTTTTTGCCGTGTGCATATAGCGCATCACCAGCTGCTGGCTATCTCAAAGGCCCTTGCTCTATCATGCTACTATATATAAATGAAGCCCGCCTTCCGAGTATTTTTCGAAGGCGGGCTTTTATTCTACAGGTGGAAGTGTTTTTTCAGTAGTTGGTTTTCACCCAGCACCAGCAGCGTCAGGCTGCTGTCCAGCATGGTTTCCGATGAGACATTCACATCGGTTTTGTCGCTTCGCTTCACGCCGAGGATATTGACGCCGTACTTGCGGCGGATGTCCAGCTCACCTATGCTGTGACCCTGCCAGCTATCCGGGACGGCGACCTCGATAATGGCATGCTTTTCGTCCAGTTCTATGTAGCTGAAGATATGGTTGGCCGTGTACCGGATGGCCGCCCACTTCGCCAGCTGCTTTTCCGGGTATGTCACTGCGTCCGCGCCGTTGCGCAGCAGAAATTTTGCCTGCACATCCCGTTCGGCACGGGATACCACATATTTTGCCCCCAGCTCCTTGAGCAGCGACGTCGTTTCCAGCGAGTTCTGAAAATCTCCACTGATAGTAACGTAGCAGACGTCATAGTTCCCAACGCCCAGCGACCGCAGAAAATCCACGCGGGTGCTGTCGCCGATCTGTGCGTTGGTAACAAAGTCCATACACTCGTTGACGCGCTCCTCGTCCCGGTCCACGGCCATCACCTGGTGCCCCAGCTCGCTCAGCTGCATGGCAAGGTGCCGCCCGAAGCGGCCAAGTCCGATCAATAATACATTTTTCATCGTGCGCTCCTTTCAGCCAACGGTAATCATTTCCTTCGGATATCGGGCATGCGTCAGGTCATGTCCGGAAAATGCGGCGTAGATCAGAGTCAATCCTCCCACACGCCCGAAGAACATCAGCAGAATGAGAATACTCTGTGACAGCGTACCCAGCTGCGGCGTCAGCCCCAGTGTCAGCCCTACCGTTCCGGCGGCAGATGCCGTTTCA
>OLRH01001773.1_pt1 | contig 11017 bp, 10 predicted proteins | sample 1672321 | NCBI WGS metagenome assembly OLRH01 (sample SAMEA3136671, study PRJEB25190) | human gut metagenome | reverse complement strand
CGACTCGATGGCCGTGTCCGGTGGGCAAGTCGTTTCCGACGTCACACCAAACTGCGCGGTAACCAACAAGCAGTAATATTTGATGTGGCCCGAGTCGTCAATAACTCGGGCCACATCAAATATCTAAAATATATAAAGTCATTCCCCGATAATAAATCCGAGATTAACTCGACGTATAAATCCAGTAACAAAATACGAAATTGTCCCAAAACCTAAAAAATTAATCAATAACATCAAAAATGGATTAATATTAGGTAGATAACAGTAAGTAAGATATATCAATGGAGAATGGAATAAATACATACCCATACTATTGCGACTGATGTGAGAAAGAATCAGATTTCGTTTATTCGGCATGAGAGCATATCCAGTTAATACGCATAGCATAGAAGCAAAGTATGAGAATATACGGCTATCCAAACCCCAAAAAACTGCAAACAACGACACCATAGCAAGTATAGCAACGACAATCTTTAGTGCAGGATGCATATTTTTCATTTCAACAAAAAACAGATGTACAATCAACCCCAGAACAAACCAAATATAGTTGTTTCCAAATTGTCCGAGATAAGGCAATGAAGAAGGTATTCCTTGCGCCAAACAAGCACAAAAGCAACAAAAGATACAAAATGGGATACGACTGCTATTGAACGGCACAATACAGTTAATCAAATATGTAACGAACAGCATTATGAATAAAGTCGGCAAAAACCAAAGATGACCATTATCAAACCCACATACTATATATTTAAACACCACAATTAAAGGAGCGGTTGTTTTATATGGAGCATAATGCGCAAGCATTCTTAACGGATAAAGCTAAGCAAGTCACACAAACAAAAATGGTACAATTATTCTGTTAATTTTTCCTTTAACGAATTTCAAAAAACTATGATTCTTTTTTAACGAATAAAGTATACAAAAACCTGAAATCGAAAAAAGAGTGGCATCTGCACAACATTTATCACATCTTTTATTCTACATAGAAAAGCAGAGGATTGATTCGTTGTATACAAAGACCATTTATCTGAATAGATAATAATGCTGTGGCCAAAAACGACCACTAAAATAGCGATTGCTCTTAAAATGGCAATGTCTTGTCTTGTCCACTTCTACCTACTTTTATTTAGCGCGGCTAATCAAGATTCGTCTAAAAATCGGCATAATCTTCCAAATCTGCAATATCAGTATCACAATAAAGCAGAAGCATGTTCCTGCAACCCACCAATGTACCTGTTTCATCGCCATAAAGGCAGAGACAAGCAGGAGAATCTGCGTTGTTCCTTCACAAGCATTATTATCTTCTATTTTCAAAATACTCAGAGAATTAAACTTACGTAGAAGCAATACAACAATATTGCTAATTGCAGATGCCAAACAAGCTCCAATCAACCCGCACACAGAAAGCAACACGTAATTTAAGACAACACACACACAAGCACCAATCATTGTTGTAACAAACAAATAACGAGTCTTCATACTTGACGTATATATTGATCCATAGAAAGCACTTATAGATGAGTAATAGAAGGACAGAAGAAGGACAGGGACAAGAGTCCAAGCAGAATAAAAATCTTTTTGCAACATGAAAGAAGCGAGCCATGAAGATAAAGGAATTAAAACTGCCAAACTTAATACAAGACCAGCATTATATATACGATATATCGCATTAAAAAATGCCTGACGACTTTTTGATTTGAATTCTTGAAATGCGGACAAATTCCATGCTTGTTCAAAAATAGAAGTCAAAAGTTTGAGCAGTCCAGGAATTTTAGATGCTGCGGCAAACATTCCCGATGCTGCAATTCCCATAATTCCAGTGATAAAAAATCTGTTAATATTTTGCGTCATCCACCATGAAAGCGCGTTAGGAACTAACGGAAGTGCATACACCATCATCGACTTAAAATTATCTTTAAAATCACTGATTTCAAAACGTATAAATCGATATAGACGTCCTGGTATTAAATACCACAAGCATCCAATACAATTCCCCAAAAAGAGAGAAATAAAGAAGCCTTGAGCCCCCCATTTTAAAAGTGCGATAGTTACGACTGTACATAAGATATTGGCTACTGATGATATGACTGAAGCAATTGCCATAACTGACACCTGCCCAATTCCTCGAGATAAATTCGAGAAAAATATCTGCAAAGACATAGCTACATAACAGACAAGAAACCAGCCTTTATATTCACCCAACCCACCAAATATTTCTAAATCTAAACAGGGCAGTAAACATGCAACAACTAAACAGCTAAGAACCGTTACACCAAAACCCACAGAAGCGTAGGCCTTAGCCGAGCCTTCATTATTAACGCAAAATCGTAACGTCGCATCTGACACCGACAGAGTCACTAAAGGAACAAGCATATTAACCGTCGTCGTCAACATATCCGTCACACCATATTCTGCAGTTGACAAATAATAGGTATATAACGGAACAAGTAGAAATGCTACTAACTTAACAGCAAAATTACTTAATGTGAATAAACCAATGTTTTTGATCAAATCTACATATTTAGACATTGCTCTATTTCCTGAATTGTTCTTTCCAGCGTTGAATATTTTCTGCTGGAATATTGATGTTAGTTGAACGAGACTGTTCAATCAACCGCTCCATATCGCGCTTTAAATTAGAACGATCAACTGTAGGGATATCCGTATCTCTTTGAATATCAGCAGCACGATTATCAATCGTCACAATCATTGAACGAATTTTATGGTTCAGGCAATAGATACCACAATGAAGTCTTGTACCAAAATAATCAATGTCTCTATGTTCCTTGACAAATTGCTCAAGCCCGGCAAAGCCGCCCTGCACAGGAACAATCCCATCTGATTCAGGCATTGAATGCAGTTTAGCCAAATCTTCCGACCCCTGAACCCATAGGTACACATTCCGGTAATGCTTTTTTAGAGTACGCAGCATATACCCATCATTCACGGAATCAAAACCATAATCCGTAATGGTTGTTAAGACATCAGTCGCTTTGTTAATAGGGATAGACGCACAAAATTCCGGAGTAAGATCCCACATTGTCACACATGCAGTATTAATCACATTTTCAATTCCGATAGAACGCAATGCTCTTTCCGTATTGCTATCACGCACAGAATGCAGGTATTCATCCGTCAAAAGATATCTAAGAACAGAAGCAGTTTTGGAAGAAATTCCCTCTCCCTCAGCCATATCTCTCATTCCAACAGCTAAAGTCAAAATAGACTTAGCATATATAGATGGGTTTGACGGCAAATCAATCCAATGGATTCTAGTACGAAGTTTGTCGGCATTCGCTGAAATAGCATTCGTCCCGCAAAGTATCTTCAAATCATTCGAGAAAGATGCATTAACTCCCCTTGTAGGAACATGCGTTGCAATTCTATTAAAATCACCACGAGGCCAAATCATGCTCAATTGCCTTTCCGCAAAATGCATAATGATGTAGTCTCCGGCATTTTGCGACCCTAAGCTCGTATCCAACAGTACTGGATCATTATTCGAAAGATGCTTCTGCGGAATTTTCCCTTTAGACGCAATAGAGTAACGTGGGAATATGAGTGCACGAGAAATCTTTTGCTCAATATTGTTTATTTTCATTTTCCAATCCCTTTAAATCATATCTTCATGATTTTTATAAAACTCACATAATCTTTTACTTATTTCTGAAATATCAAAACCAGCCGCACGCACTTGCTCAATTCGATCAACTCGTTGATCCCGTCCTTTTTGATAAGCTTCAAGCGCTGCATCAGCCCATCCAGAAGTCCCTTCTGATAAATCAACAAAGCGAATAAGATCCGAACACTTGGCCATAGGGGGAACTCCATTGGACACTACCGTCGGAAGGCCAGATGCTTGAGCTTCAATAGAGACAAGAGGCAAACCTTCGTATAGTGAAGGAAGAAGAAAAACATCAAAAGCTTTGAGATAATCCGGTACATTAGGAACAGATCCGATAAAATGAACATGTCGTTCAATTCCAAGATCTTTTGCCTTTGCCTCTAATGAAGGACGCAATTCACCTTTACCGACGATCGCCAACTCAGACAATGAATCACGCTTCAAAATATCTGCAAAAACGTCAAGTAAAAAAGACTGGTTCTTTTGGGGCAGCAAACGACCTACAGTTCCAAACACAGGTCCGCGCGCATCCGGGAACAAACGATTACGCATCTCAAGGTGCAAGGCATTATCCACAAAATATTGATCGACATCAATGCCATTATGAAATATCTGGCAACTTGAAGATTCTGCGATTCGTTTACCAAAAGCAAATTTTGCAGCAGGCAGAGAACATGCGTAGAAGTAGTCAGGATACTGCCGAATAATATGATGACAGCCACGCAACATTATGCGCTTGATTATTTTCCCATGGTCTTCGGTATTGTGTGAATGTGCAATAAGGTACCGTCCCGTTTTCTTTGCTTCGCGCATATACACCAAAGAGGCTGAATCTAAATTATGCGCATGAACGACGCTGTACTCAGGATGATTCTGGAAAAAAACCTTGATATACTTCCGATAACCACATGGATTATGGCTAAAGCTGGGCGCTTTATAAATCCGTCCACCCATTGAAAGTATCTCGGATTCATATTCATACGAATAATCTTGGCTATAGGGATGCGTCAGGAAGTCAAATTGGATAGAATCACGATCAATCTTGCGATAGATATTCATTAGCAGTGTTTCCACACCACCTCTATCCATTATATTCACGACTTGTAGTACGCGTTGCATGTCACGCCTTTCTTTCTGGAAGACTGTATGTTACAGGCTCACTATTAAGCCATTCAATTAAATTAAATCCATGACGAAAACGATCGGTATCGTTAAGCACTTCATTACCAGAAGCACTCGGAAACAAAACAGCACTTTGAAAGCCAGGCATCGGATGAGCAACAAAACATAGCTTATTAGGGAAATTCAGAGCATCAAAATCACGAAGATCTTGATTAGAACATTCGTTCATTTGGCTGAATTTGATGAATACGTTGTTCCAGTTGATTCGGCCACACCTTCGTTTCCATTTTTCTTCTGCCTCTTCAGGTGTAGGGTAGTGCAAAAAAACAATTTCAATATCATCAAGTCTTGCAACCACTTTATCAAGTTCGTTTCTGCGAGACAATGTCTTCACATGGACCGAATCAGCAGCAGGAATAAACTCCAGTTTCGAATCCACATAATGGCGCAAATCGGAAACGAACTTCACATAATCAGAACCGAAGAAATATAAACCTTCAGTCGGAGATGAATAGGGCAATCCAAAGTACCTATATACTGATCCAGCCCAGCAATTGTTGGATATAACAGTAAAATCAGTCCGATTAAGCTTCTTTCGTCTTGCAGAAGCAAACCAAGGGTTTGTACGTTCTCGTAATCTACGCTCTAAAATACCCCAATAATCTCTATTCATTTTATCACCTTATCTAAATAGAGTCTTGAATACATTTATTACGCTCGAAAAATCCGTTGCATATGGAATTGCGCCATGCCATTGCGGACGGAATACACCAATAATGACAAAATAGACAAAACATACCAGACAAAAAATGTTGCGAACAAAAAAACTCTCTTTCGCTGGCACTCTTTTTAATACAAAGGGAACGATGATTATCACTAATGCACCAAAGTAGTATGACAATCGTCCCAAGACTTCAACCTTTACGCCCATTGCCACAAACATTACCCATAACATCAGCATATGCTGATATGTATATACCATGCGTTCATCATCAGATTCTTGCTTCTGAGGCAACTTCTGAATAGGCATATAAAAGAAACACATTGCGACAATACTGATCACAAACATTAATTGAATCAACGCACCGAAATAGTTAGATTCTGTATGATTCGGATCATAAAATTCAGTGCGTCCAAGTATTGTAGCGATTAATGACGTAACAGAATTTGAACAAATAAACATAATGATTGTTGTAAGGATATACAAGATTAACGAAGTTCTCGTAAAAGTCAAAAGCGTTATCGGAAATACTAAAAGTACTAGCCAAGCCGTCTGGTGGAACTGCGTAGCGATAAGGAAAAATATCAATGCAATTGGCCATTTACGATCACGCAATTTACAGTATCCAATAAGGACAAATCCAATTGCAACAGCCTGGCGCATAACATTCAAATACATGGTATATGTCGTCATAGCAATGAACATAAAAGCGCTAAGCGCTACATCCTCTGATAATCGATATGTCGCATAACCAACTGCAAACATCATGAATGCGCTCGTAACCATAATGAGGAGTTGCGGATTCCGCGATATATGATTTAAAAAACGGCACAAAAGCGTAAAACCATATTCGTATCGGTACTTCTTGAGCGAGAACGAAGTATCATCGCCAATAGCCCTATAGGCCCCTGTGAACTGAGGAGTGTCTACGCCAACGGTTTCCTTACGCACCATAGCAAGGAAAGCAAGCATTCCATAGAAAATCCAGGTAAGCGTTATCCTCTTATCCTTACTTCGCAGTGGTTTCAGGGCACATGCAAAGGCAGGAATCAATGCCATCACTACAAGATACGGAATCATCTACAAACTACCGTTCTGCTATCAGTTGCTCATAGTGTTGCATCAGCAACTCAGCATTAGTCTTCGCTGAATATCCTTGCCGCTCAAGCAATATTGGATTTTCCATCAACCGCCCACCATTTAAGGCAGCCGTTAACACATTTACCCATTGCTCAACCCCATTATCAAGAGAAACAAATGCACCCGTACCCGTGATATCAGTTTCCTTAGGCACTTTGTCCGAATAAACACATGGCAAACCAGCAGCTTGCGCTTCCACGGCAGAAACAGGTAAACCTTCGTATAACGACGGCATGAAAAAAACATCCATTACAGAATATAATTTATTAATATCTTCACGTACACCTGCAAGTATCACAGCATCCGAGAGATGCTCAGTCATTATTGTTTTTTTAAGCTCGTCTCGATTATCGCCATCTCCAAGAATTAGCATCTTGCCATCAGGAAAAGCTTCGTGAAATTTCGCAAATACACGAATAGCAAAAGGGAAATTCTTCTGCTTAACAAAACGCCCCACACAGCCTATAACTGGATCAATATGTCCAATGCCCAGCTCAACACGAAGCCGTTCTCTCGATTCCAAGCTATAAGCGAATTGTTCCAGCGGAATACCATTATTAATCACTGTGAATGGCTGAGATCCAAAAAGAAAGTGACCAGCATCTTCAGAACAGGCAATACGATCAGTAGCATAATGCTTACCGATAGCATTAAGAGGCACGTTACGTAGCCGATGCAAGAATTTATCAGAAGAATTGTTTAAATGGCTATGAAGCACACGATGCTTTATACCGGCAAGTTCAGCCTCTCGAAGTACACAAAATGCTGAATTAGGCATATGACAATGCACAATGTCATAACTGGACCCAACTTTTTCGAACACCTCATGTACTTCACGCATGAAACGTCTAAGATCGTCCGCAGCATAATTAACTGTATAAACTTTTGATCCCGTTGCCTCGAGCTCTTCATCGTAACGCTCATTATGCATGAGAATACCATTACGTGAAGAATGGTGCAGAAAATCAAAATGTACACGACTCTCATCATGGAATCGGTTCCAATTGTATACGACTCTAGCTACACCCGCTGATCTATTCAGTGATGGTACAACTTGCAATACCCGTATGGGAGCATTCGTCATAATCCGCCCCTACTTATCAATTACAGTAACAACATCATCAGCACGGAAACGATGTGAAACACAAGTAACGCACTGGTCAGGGAAATGACCGACAGCAATGTACATCACAAGATTCTCATATGAAGGAATATTCAGAAGTTCACGTGTCGCCTTTTCAGGTCCCTTACGAAACATGGTATTAAGAGGACACGAAGCAATGCCTTGCTCTTCTAATGCAAGTAACAAACTCATGCCGAATAAACCACCATCTGTATATCCCTCATTATGCTCTTGCGGAGCCATAAACACTCGATTATCTGCAGTAAGAAGAATCAGGGCAGGGGGAGTCGCATATCCGTTAAAGCCTCCCTGCAGTTTAAGAGCCTTGGAAATCAAATCATGGTTAAGAATTACACGTATACGTGTAGGTTGTCTGTTACAAACAGACGGCGTTCGCATGGCAAGTTCCACCGCCGGTTTGATCTCATCATAAGTAATCGGCCTATCAGAAAATTCCCGAATAGAATGCCTATTTGTCGACAGCTCCCGAAAGGTCAATACAGCATTATTCTTCTTGCTCTCCTCAGAAAAATGAAAGCTCCCTCCCTCAGCACTATTCATTTTCAGAGCAGCATCCACTGTTGGCACAGGAAAAATTGACTTCACGTAAATCAGAGTATCTTCATGATTCGCGTGACGTCTCAAGTATTCACCCAAAGCCGCAAGAGCTGAACGATATGGCATACTGTCCGAATAGTTTGGAACTTGCTGTTGGTATAGACTCAACGTTTTGGCCAAATACTGCAACGGTCGTTTCCCGAAACCATAACGGAAATCCTTATGGCTTAAACCTTTCTCAATTTGATGTGTGAAATACATCATACGAGATTCAAGCTGCTTAGTGCCTTTCGCTGTATCTTTTGCATACGCTTTGTTATATCGGCGTGACTCTCTTAACGAGGACATAATTAGGCTGGGATAACCATTAAGTACGCTCTTGATAAGAGCTACCACAGGCATAGGTAGATTATCCTTAAGATAATCTTTCATCGAACTCATCATTAACCTCTAATACTCACTCATCAATAGCTTTGGACAAAAATGCCTTAGCTTCAGCCCGTTTTGTCTCCAGAACCTGCGTTACATACGTATAGTCGATTGGCTGATTAGCAATATCAAGATTGCGCCAATCATCAAGATAATGACGCGTTTCTCCAGTCATCTCAAGCAGGTTCATAATGCGGCCAGAAAAACGCCCAGGACTAATTGCAACAAATTTACGGCCAAGATTCATAGAGAATGCAGTGCCGTGGAACGAATCAGTAATCACATACTCAGCGTTCATGAACAAACTGACGAAACCTCCAACGGGCGGGCAAACAATGGTATGTTCACCTTTACGCTTTTCATGAACCCCATAAGCAATTCGATAAACTGGTAGCCCAACTTTGCTTGCAAATCGCTGTACATATTGATCGAATTCATGGTTCTTATTGAGCTGGTATACCAAAATATAAGGCTCCGTAGGCAAAACACTATCATCACGTAGCACGCTCCAATCATCACGATTGAGCATCAATGTGGGATCAATGACAGGTACCGCACCATGTACGCCTATAGAGTCCAACAATTCAGCAGCTTCAACTTCACGTACAGAGATATGAGAATACTTCTTCAATACATCACGCATTAATGGCTTTTCCCAATCTTCCAATGAAGATTTGCCTATACTAGCTGCATATGCAATACGCTTGGCTCCTTCAGGAGCAAAAGACAAATAAAATGCCTTATTAAAGCCTTCATTCCAAGTACTATTCCACACTTGGTCAGAGCCAGTGCAGTAAATATCCGCCTGTGGAGGATTTTGTTCCAAAGCTTCTACTGAATAATATTTACGGTCCGTAAGGGCAAGCTTGGACTGACGAAAATCATTTAACGGCTTAGCACGTCTTGTCACAATGCGACTAACCGGGATTTTGGCCAATGCTTTGACACCAGGAATTTTAAAGATGGGCATCTTCTTAGCCAACTGACCATTAAGAGCACGTTCAGTTTCATTTTCCGGAATCGCATCATGGCGGTAATAATCCACAATTGATGGAGTTACTCCCATACGTGAGAGTACCGTCTGTGTCGCATAAGTCTGAAGGCACGAACCGTAATTCGGGGAATTATGCAACGTGACCACGGCAATGGTGGGTCTAGCATCCTTTACATTGTCAGCCATTGTTGGTTCCTTTCCTCAGAAGATGCGTGTAAATGAAGGAGCGTACAGAATTAGGAACAAAACAAACCAATACGTGAGGAATAGTTGTTCCTAAAAATTGGAAGAACGTGAAGTATCCTCTTCGCAATTGCTCGGTCTTGAACTTCCAGATATGCGGAATATATGCGGGACCACCACGGCGAGCATAAAAATCCGGACTCACCCGCATGGCGACCAGAGGCTCATCAATGTTCGCAGCCTTGCATCCTGAAGCCAACATCCGATTGAATAAATCCCAATCTTCAAAGTACAGATAGTCGGCGCTATAATTCCCCGCATTCAATACTCGTGACTTACGAAACACCATGGAAGGATGTCTAAAAGGATTGCGTAGTTTCGAATATGCAACAATCGACTGCTGATCAATCGGAAGATCCGATTTGGCTACCGGATGCTCTGGATCAGATATGAATTCCACAATCTGCGAGCCGACCATATCCAAATTGTATGTTGACATCTTGGCAAGTTCTTTTTCCATTCGAGTCGGAAAAGCATAATCATCGGAATCCATACGTGCAATGATCTCATTCCTGCACACCGGGACCCCATGTGCAAGGGCATTACCCAACCCTTCATTCTTCGGTAGGGTCACCAAATCAAAAAGATTCTTATTGTGTTCACAAAAAGAACCAATGACACTATTCAGTTCTGGAGTCAACGGACCGTCCTCAACGAGAACAATTTGCTCAGGGGGGACTGTTTGAGCAAGCACGCTATCTAAAGATTCTTTCAGCCACGTAGCAGACTCTTTCGCATATACACTTATTAGCACACTGTAGGCCGGGAAGCGCTGCACCGAGAACTCCTTTTTGAGAATACGCAGTTCAAATAGCAAACCAATTAAATCACATCCCCTCTATTACAAAGCAATGTATTACAAACCCTTTTACAAGCCAAAACCAGATCTAGATAAGTAATGTCTTCTGAATTATCATAGAGGGTGTGGGCTCTGGTTCCACATGACAATGAGCCCAGAACCCACACCCTCTATGCGAGGTGAGCACTCATCACTTAGCGTTGATGGTGCAGTTTGGTGTGACGTCGGAAACGACTTGCCCACCGGACACGGCCATCGAGTCG
>OLRH01001762.1_pt1 | contig 11063 bp, 11 predicted proteins | sample 1672321 | NCBI WGS metagenome assembly OLRH01 (sample SAMEA3136671, study PRJEB25190) | human gut metagenome | reverse complement strand
GGGAAAACGCTACAACCGGGAGACCCTGGAGGTGCGCTATAAGGGCAGGAACGGCTGAGATAGATAAACGGCTGTGATGAAAAGCTGAGCTAGGCGACTATGAATAGACGGCTGTGAATAGACGACCAAGATAGACGGCTGAGAATGGACAGCTGAGTGAAATAGAAGGCCGAGATAGATAAACCCCTAATATGTAAAAAGGTCGTGAGAAGATCCCTACGCAAATCTTCCCACGACCTTTTATGTACATCATTTCCTTATCTGCATTAGCTTTCTCACAATAACTAATGCTTCCCCACCAGATCCACGCATACTATCTCCGGGAAGTTAAACAGCCTCACCGGAATCACACTGTTGCCAAGGCCTCGGCTGACTATCATCTCGGTGCCATTCATATAATATTCACCTGCTGTATATTCTGGAAGAAATCCCTGATCCGGCGCCACTATCCCGCCGACAAATGGAAGTCTGAACTGTCCACCGTGGGCATGTCCGGAAAGCACGAGATCAACACCGGTGCCGGCATACCTGGCAAAGTATTGAGGCTCATGTGCAAGAACGACCGTGAGCTCTTTTTCATCACTAAGCAACGCCTCCAGTGTCCCATCCGCAAGACTTTTATCGTCCAGTCCAACCAGCCTGAACTTCGCATCCCCCCTGGATATCTCCACAACCTGATCATCCAGTATAATCACCCCGGCACTTGCAAGCCCATCCATAAGATTCTCATATTCAGAAGTATCCAGCCAGTACTCATGATTGCCTGTGACATAGTATACTGGACATATTTTCACGATCTCATTTACAAACTGGACTGCACGGTCTACATTTGTATGGTTTGAATCCACCAAGTCTCCGGTCAGGACGATCATATCAGGGTCACATTCTCTTATCCTGTCCACCAGTCTCTGGTTATTCTTGCCAAACTTTGCATTGTGCAGATCCGATATCTGGACGATCCGATATCCCTCAAGATCCACACCAAGCTGCTCTGCCTCATATGTATAATGTGTAGTTTCAAGGTGTTTGTTCTGAAAATTGCAGAACAAAAGCAGCGCAATAACGATAAGTAAAACAATCGCTGACTTTATATGTTTTTTTCTGTTTGATCTTATATTTTTCTTATTCATACCTGATAAAATCCCGTTTTTTCTTTTTTATTGTATATTACAATACCAGTTCATGTTTTTAAATAATATTTTCCTATCCTTCAAAAGGAAAAACCGGACAGATCTCTCTGCCCGGTCAGCTCTACATAACAACCTAATTCACAAAATACTCTTTCCTGTTATGGTAATAGCACATACAGATAAGGAAAATAACAATTAATCCTACCATTCCTGCAATATTTGCCTTCACAGAAAAAAGTTTTCCACCAAAATCCAGATCAATTTTCTTAAATATCACTATAGCGATACATGCATACGCAATATTTCTTATGCCTAAAACCGCCAGGTAAATATTGAAAAACAATGGTCCTCTCTTCTGCCGTTTTGCCAGTTTGTGTCTTGCTATCAGGGCAAGCGGCGCGCAAATAAAAGTAATAATTCCCACAATATAAGTTACTATCTTACCATCAGGAAACACGCCGGACTCAATACCAAGATCATATAGCCACTGATACTCTCCTTTTCCTATGAAATATAACACGCCATGTGCAATAGAAGCTGCTGCTGTTATAAACAGCGCTATACAAAAGAATCTGTGCCATTTCATACCATATCCTACATTTGACTCTATATTATTTGACTCCATATTATGTACCTCCACCCAATATTCCGAACTTTATTTCATCAATTCATCTAAAAGATTTGTCACAACAACTAATTAATTTACGGCATCGCTGTCATCCTTCTGCAGCAGGTAAAGCGTCACTGTCATGAATGTGTCATCTTTTCCCTGTTCTACAAATATTCTGCAATCCTCAGAAACGCCTGCCCAGTACACCTGATAATCATCGTCTGTAATATCGTTGTAGTACTCATCGTCTGTATAGCCATTGCTCTTGCACAACTCTACATATTCTCCAACCTGCTCTTCATCAACATTATAAACTACATACTCTGAATGAACATTTTCACCTGGCGCTGGATAAAAATCAGCTCTGTCTCGCATTATATAACAATCACCATTTTCTGGCTTTGGTGCATATTTGCCAAGTTTTCCATCTTCCCAGCCTCCAGTAACTGAGCCTGCCCGGTTTATATCTCCACCTACAGTCAGTACGATACAGTCTTCTCTATAATCTATAGCCATATAATCAAATGCTGCCTTATCTGAATATGCCATAAAACCGCAATCGTACTCACTCACATCCTGGTTAAAGCCTTCCTTTTTATATTTGTCAACCAAATATGTAAAATCATCCTTTGTCACATTGTCTATTTTGTATGCACACTCAAATTCCATATAATTATTATTAAACAGAGTGACCTCACCTCTATCAGGTACAGAGGCAATATCACAGCAGATTCCCTTAGCCCACTCAGCGTAATTCGGATTTTCGGTATCAAGCTGAACTTTGTCTGCCATAACAGCATCTGAAGAGCCACCTTCTTTTATCATTTTTTCATAGTCTAAAATTCCTATTCCTTCAAGTTTGAGATACATCTGTTTCAGCTTCTCGTATGTATTTTCATCAGAACTGAAAATTTTATAATATTTTCCCCTTGTCCAATCCGTACAATACTGTCCATTTACATAGCACAACCTCTTGTCTCCCATGTAATCTTTGACTGATGTCGAGAACCCCAATGACACCTCATACGAACGTCCGAAAGTATCAAACGAAATACCTTCTTCAATCTCCTCATTCGAATCTTCGAAAAAAACGTCTGGAATATCCCCTTCGATCTCCTCATAATCCATCTCATTTACAAGATTTGCGATTTCCCTGACACGCACCTTATCAGTGGTATAATATTTGTTCGTTGATATCCTGTCTGCTGTCTTTACCCCGGCAAACACACCTGCCTTCTCGGTTCCCCCATCTTTACCACATGCTGTCAGCGAAATAGATGCTGCTAACATAAGTGCCAATAATTTTACCTTTTTCATATTAAATATTCCTCCCTAAAAGTATATAAAAGTGTATAACAAATTCCTTACCATTACTTTATTTCTCTTCTCTACAGTATTATGTCTGTATCTCTTAAGTGACAGATTCCTCACGATCTTACATATATATGCCACAAACGGATTCGGTTCTTCAGGTGGTATAGTGTCCCAAAGCGTCAGATATGTATCATTGACACATTCCTCCACATCCTCGTTGTTTTTCAGGATCCTATCAGATATCGATCTGCACATTTTCCCATATTTCTCGGAAGTAGCCGCTATTGCCTCCTCACCCCTTTTAAAAAATAACTCAATTATCTTCTGGTCGTCCATTCACAAAGTACACCTTTCTGTTGTGGTAATAGAGCATATTGAGAAGAATGTATACAACTCCTGCGATTATCCCTACAACGCCCTCTTTGACAGAAAAGAATTCTGCAGGAAATTCCATATTAATTCTCCTGAATATAATTATGGCAACACTATCATACACGATACTTGCTGCCCCACTAACAATCAGATAAATATAGAAGAAAAGCGGCCCGTTCTTCTTAAATTTTGCCAGTTTCTGTCTCGCTACAAATGCAAGCGGACCAGACAGGATTCTAAGTATTCCGACAATACATACAACCAGTTTGACGCTTGTGAATACGCCTGACTCCAGACCCATACTATACAGTTCAGAATATTCTCCTTTTCCAAGTATGCACATCACCCCGGCCACAATTTCCAGAATAGCTGTAATGCACAGAACTACACAGAGAAAACGATGCCACTTCATACCATATTTTTTCTTTGACTCAGGATCCACATAAGGCATGTCCTTTATATTCTTGCTATTATTTGACTCCATTTTAATTTCCTCCCCAATATTTAGTGGATATTATTCACTTTTTACAAACTCAACTATCATAAACGTGTCATCTTCAGCTTTTGTTATACTGATCATTCCATCTGACGAACATCCAGTCCAGTCCACCCGCTTATCATCAATAACATTATAATCCCCTTCAGCTGAGAAACCTTTGCTCTCACATAACTCCACGTATTCTTTGACCTTGGCTGTATCAATATTATAAACTACGCATCTAAGCTTAGCCGAATCACTTGAAACCAGATAAATACCAGGTTTGTCAAGCGACAGATAGCACTCCCCACTCTCTGGTTTTGGCGCATACTGGCTCATAGTGCTGGCATCCCAGCCGGCAGTAACTGAACCAGCACGATTTCTGTCTCCTCCCACGGTAATTACTATGCTGTCTTTGCCGACGCCTATAGCAACATAGTCCATTGCAGCATTTTCTGAAAATGCCATAAATCCGCGATCATACTCCACGATGTCCTGGTTGAAACCTTCCTTTTTATACTTATCAACCAAATATTCGAAATCACCCTCTGTCAGGTTATCCACCCTGTACGCACACTCAAATCCTGTATAATCATTGTTCAACAGAGTAACCTCACCTCTGTCAGGTACAGATGCAATATCACTACAGATTCCCTTGATCCACTCTGTATAGTTGGGATTTCCAGTATCATTCTTTACCTTGTCCGCAGTTATAACATCAGTGGATCCTCCTTCTTTTATCTTTTTTTCATAGTCCAGATAGTCAATCCCATTAAGTCTTAGCGCCAATTGTGCCAGCCTCTTATAAGTATTCTCGTTAGAACTGGAAACCCTATAATATCTGTCCTCATCGTAATCCATACAGTACTGATCGTCATAATATACTATGTGTTTGCTTGCATCACCACATTCAACAGCTGTATAAAACTCCAAGTCCACAAATTTATCATATAATTCCGGATGTTCAATACTGTCAATAAAAGAATATTTAGATATTACTTCCTCTGGTATCTCATCCATATCGATTTCCTCATAATCCATATCATTGACAAGTTTAGCCAATTCCTTAACCCGCATCTTTGCAGGAGAGGCAGAGAGAGTACCCACTGCCTTATTCGCTGTCTTTATTCCTGCAAATACTCCGATCTTCTTTGTTCCCCCATCATTTCCACAGGCGGTCAGCGCCATGGAAGCCGCCAGCAGAAGTGCCACCAACTTTGTCTTTTTCATTGTAAATATTTCTCCCTTTCCTAGAGGCGAACATTTTACGCGCCCCTTCAACAATATACTTCCCTTTTTTCATGTAAAATTACAGTTAAAAAAATTTTTTTTATTTCCCAATCTTAATCTGATCCAATATGTAATGTATATCATCCTCTGACATATCGTCAAATACCATATTGCCATAATAATCCCCATCCAATATCATAGTTGTACTTCTCACCCTCGTCACATATACAGATTCACCATTTTCATCGAACTGCTCGTCCTGCACAACATCGTCGGCAATATTGAAAACTATACCATTAGCGTTTGTATATACTCTCTCGTTCTGTTTGTTTTCAAATTGCAGGCTGTATCCCACATCGTCAGCAACATTTCCGCCCCATATCTCCTCAGTAAGGTAATATTCGCTACCATTATACTCTGCTACCACATCTATGAATTTTGCGTAATCATTATCACAATACGCATATGTGTATGTAACATCAGTAACTTCACCTGGAAGAGTATCAAACCACAGCTTCATACCTGTATCTGCCACTGCATCCTCGTATGTACTATAGATGTATATATCATTTGTATATGAACCTAGTATCTCAGTACTCTTGGTTATCCACTTTTCTGTACCATCGCTTATTTCTCCGCCAATCTGCTCAACCTCCGGTTCAGGTGTCTCGGTCTCAAACCACTCATCACGCACATAATCAGGATTTCCTGTCGACATTGTGTGTTCCGTGTAGAATATCTTCTTTAACACTTCCGCCCCGGCATACACTGTTGCCGATCCAACCGCCAGCACAGCCAGCGTCACTGTGGCAGCCTTTACCAGCTTGCTTGTCGTTCTCGGGAAATTTATTATCTTACTCTTCTTATATGTAAGCGCTTCCTCTATGTACCTGTCGTCTATATTAGTAAGCGCTTCCTCAACCAATTCTTTCTTCATACCAATTCTCCTTTACAAGATACTGTTTCAGTTTCTCCCTTATCCTGTGCAAATGCACATTTACATAATTGGTACTCATAGACATTTCCTCCGCTATCTCCGGAATCTCCATGCAAAACCAGTACTTCTTGACAAACATAACCCGGTCCACTTCCTTAAGACCTTCCAGAAATTTATTTAATCTGTCTGTAAGTTCCTGGGCAGTGATCCGTTCGTCCACCTCTCCGCATGCCGCCACGCACTCTGATATCTCATCCAGAGATGCGTCGTAGTAGGAATTTCGCTTCTCTGCGGTATTATGTCTGTATCGCTTGAGCGACAGATTCCTCACTATCTTGCAGATGTATGCCACAAATGGATCCGGTTCCTCCGGTGGGATTGTTTCCCAGAGTGTCAGATATGTATCGCTGACACACTCCTCCGCATCCTCATTGTTCTTCAAAATCCTGTCAGATATTGATTTGCATAATTTTCCATATTTCTCGGAAGTAGCAGTAATTGCCTCCTCACACCTTTTAAAAAACAGTTCAATTATCAGCTGATCGTTCATTTGTCCATTACCCTCGCATATATATCGAATCCCCGAAGTTATCGCTTAAAGATCTTTTGTCTTTTAACTCCCTCATACATATACTACCTTTCTGTTTTATCAAATTACACTTTCCGAGAAAAAAATTTTTAATTTTCCATCTGTTTCTTCACCATTTGAAGAACACGCAGTTCCCTCTTTATCATAACCTCATCATCTCTTATTCGACCTCCGCCAGATTTTCCTCTCCTGGGCCTCCTTTATCAGCATGTCCCGGAAATCAGGATGGGCTATGGATATCAGTGCTTCCGCTCTCTCCCATGTGGATCGTCCTTCAAGGTTTATCACGCCGTACTCTGTTGCCAGAAAATACACCTGGCTTCTCGGCGAGGTGATGATATCTCCGTTGAACTGTGGCTTTACCCTGGAATGCTTCACTCCATTCCTGTCGGTGTGGGTGGAACTCATGCAGATAAACGCCTTGCCGCCACGGGAGCCCGATGCTCCGATCAGGAAATCAAGCTGTCCGCCGGTTCCGCTGATCTGGCGTGAACCACTGCTCTCCGCCGCAACCTGTCCGTACAGATCCACAGCCACACAGCTGTTTATGGACACCATGTTGTCTATCTGCGATATGACATATGGCCTGTTCACATACTCAAGTGGATATGCGGCGATTCCCGGATTGTCGTCCAGCCACTCATACAGCTCATTTGAGCCGATGGCACAGCCAAATACGCCTTTTCCACGATCTATGTTCTTGTATTTATTTGTCAGCTTGCCCGCCTTGTACAGGGCTAGATATGCATCCGAGCAGAGCTCCGTGTGCATGGCGAGATCCTTGAGATCCGACTGAGCCAGCATCTCACCCACCGCATTTGGCATTCCTCCGATACCGAGCTGCAGTGTTGAACCGTCCACAATATACGGAATGAGCAGCTCCGCTATCTTCCGGTCAACCTCCCGCGGTGCCTGTGTTTTCACATCTGCAAATGGCTCGTGCTCCCCCTCTACGATCATATCCACATCCGATATGTGAATACACTCGTCATATCCACCGCGTATCTTAGGCATGTGCTCATTCACCTCAACTATCACGATGTCCGCCTTCCTGGCAATAGGGGCAGCCACACCGGTATTTACCGAGAAGTTAAAATAACCATGCTTGTCCATAGGTCCCACCGACACCATGACCACATTCACATGGAGGAAATACTCATAGTAAGCCGCATTATTGTGGAACACCATCGGTATATAATAGCATTTGCCCTCATCGCACAGCTTTCTCTCGTACTGCGAACAGTGCCAGCTATGATACACAAAATGCTCCTGACTGTCATCGCACTCTGCAACCTCTATCGGCCCAGCCATCAGATTGCCCCTGATCTTCACATCGTGCAGCTCATCTCTCCGCTTTGCCAGTGCTCTGTCAAGTAGTACAGGTTTTCCAAGGGACGATGTGTAATCGACCCAGTCTCCATCCTTGACACACTCCACCGCAGCCTCCGGTGTACGCAGCTTTTCTCTATACATTTGCTGAAAATCGAACATATAAATCCCCCTTTATTGAATAACGTTTCACCGCTTGTCCTCCCTCAACAGTCTCAATCACTATTATCAAATAAATCAAATGCCATTTCAACATTTTTAGAGATATTCTGTGTAAATATCAATGAAAAAGTTTACCAGCATTTACAATATTCCAGCAAAAATAGTCATAATATTTTTCCACTTTCACTGGAACAATGCTCATTTGCATCTAATAGCAGAACGCAAAAGAGCCCCCCGCATACCTGCACCTTGCAGATACACGGAGGGCTCTCTACGAATATTAGTCATCTGTTATTAAGTAATCTCGCATTTCTTACATTATTCGATTGCGATGTAATTACTCTTCTCTACTTTCTTCTGCTCTTCCTTCTTAGGAATCGACAGTTTCAGTACGCCATGTTCATACTTTGCATGAATGTCTTCCTGAGTAACTCCTTCACCGACATAGAAACTTCTGCTCATGCTGCCGGCATAACGCTCACGCCTGATGTACTTGCCGCTCTTCTTGTCCTTCTCATCCTTATCCAGACCCTTTGCAGCCTCAATTGTCAGGTAACCATCAGCAAGCTGAACCTTTACTTCATCTTTCTTGAATCCTGGGAGATCCATATCTACTTCATATGAATCGTCTGTCTCACGGACATCGGTCTTCATCATGTTCTTTGCATGCTTACCATACAGCTCACGCTCGGTAGGTGCTAACGCTTTACTGAACTCCTTGTCAAAATCCCTTCCAAATGGGAAATAGTCATTCATCCAATCATCAAATAAATCTTCTCCAAAAATACTAGGTAACATAAGTCATTTCTCCTTTCAATCTCAAACAAGTGTCGGAAATTGTGGCTTCTTATGAAACCCCAAGGCACTTAGACTTTTTGTTTACTGTTACTTTCAAAATAATTGTCAAGATAAGCTTTCGGGATTCTTTCTCTTCTTTCTAATCCCTTTCCTTATCTTTAACTATGTTATACACCTAGTTGTTAGCACTGTCAAGAGGTGAGTGCTAATTCTTTTGTGAAGATTTTGTGTCCTATTCCTGTAATAGCCAATCCGCTATTCCGGCACAGTTTCCAGACATGTTTTGTTATCATAATAAGATTCAACCAGAGCGCAGTCCATGATCAAAACGTAGAATACATTTCCATAATAACGGTTTTCCACAATTCTTCCGTGATCAAGAACAGGAAGATATGTTCCATCTTTTTTTGCAAAATGGAACCTTACATAGTCATTATTTCCATTGGTCTTTGCATCAATCTGTTTCCAGATGCTGGTCTCAACAGAATCCCGTTCGTCTGGATGGATCAGGTTTCTGAATCTATGATCTGTGTAATCCAGAAAATCATCAAAATCCCTGCAGCCAGCAAATTCTATCAGTTCACGATTTGCAAATAAAATATTATCATTTTCAGGATCAGCTATATATATAAGGAAAGCTCCCGGAAGATTCTTTGATACATCCTGAAGTGCAAACCCAAGCTGGCTTCTGTGCTGCATCTTATGAGCTCCTCGATAAGGACTGCAATTATGCTTTCCATGAAGTTTTACCGCGTAAAGTGCCATATCCGCGCATCTGATAAGCTCCGAAACATCTTCACAATCTTTTGGATATTCTGCATACCCAAGAGAAATGTAAAATGGATGCTCCCCACCATTATATGTTATATACCGTGGCTGAAGAGTAAATTGTTCTATTTTCTTTCTTGCCTCTTCCTCTGTTGTGTCAACCAGAATGGCAGAGAACTCATCACCGCCATTTCTGCAAATAATAGAATTATCATTGAAATAGCTCTGCATGTCCTGTGCAAGACTTTTCAGTGCGGCATCTCCAACTACATGACCATACATATCATTTATAAATTTAAAATCATCAATATCCATCTGTATACCCACGCAATGAATATGAAGATCGCCCTGCATAACATTTTTGAGCTGTTCGTCAAACCCCTTACGATTCAAGAGTCCGGTCAGCGGATCTGTTATCGCCATTTTTTTTAATGTATCTCGATTTCTCTCAATCACAAGGATGACCACCGTTAATCCAGTTAAGAGCAAAATAACACATATTCCCAAAAACAGCTGCGGAAATACATTCCACCCGTGACTCCAGCCATCAGCAGGCATTACCTCAAAATCAAATAGACTGCCGCAAAATTCAAACTCAAACGTAATCGGATTCTTCATAATATTGCCGGATGATGATACTATCTCTGTATCATCAGACAAAGGGGAAACTGTCTTTGTCAGGGAGTAATCATAACCGAATTTTGTGAGTGCCTGAATTGATTCTGTAAATATCTCCGGAACACGTATAATTACTATGGTAAATCCCCAAAATACTGGAGAGCCATCTGCCCCCTCCAGATATACAGGATTTCTAATCGCAATGCCCTGCCCCCCCTGTTTTAAATCAAAAGGACCCTGCATCGTAACTATATTTTTATCTCTTCCATAACGGCATATCTCTCCACGACTTTCATCATTCATCAAATCTATCTTTCCAGCTTCATTCCCTGCCTCCGGATATATATCTGTGACAACACCGTCAGGCGCAATCTGTATGCTCTGAATAAAATCTGCCATCAGATCCCGAGCAACTTTTTGAAAATTGTCAATTTTCCCATTTTCGCTGATTGCTATCTCTTCAAGTGTATCTGTAATTGCAACTCCACGGTTCATGTCATTCTGTAGTCGTTCTGCATATGTTGCGGCATTAAGCGCTGTGACATTCCGTACCTGTTTATAATTTGATCTATATGAATGATATAAAACTACTGTCAAAACCAGACAGCCAACCAGAAAAATAAGAACCGGCAACATAAGCTTTTTGTCATGGTTTTTACGCGAATTCATAGTATGAAAACCCGCAGATTACCCGCCGCGACGTTGTGCCGGGCATGAGCCGCGTGGTG
>OLRH01001761.1_pt1 | contig 11065 bp, 7 predicted proteins | sample 1672321 | NCBI WGS metagenome assembly OLRH01 (sample SAMEA3136671, study PRJEB25190) | human gut metagenome | reverse complement strand
GCTTTGGGCAACAGACACATCATCTACATTAGCCTTGTCGTCTTTCTGTTGCCCATGTTCAAAAGGGTAGTTCTTAAAAGTATAAACCACTTCAATTTCATCCGCATCTATTTCAAATGTTTCATTACAATTATAACAAGTTTCTTCTCTTTTTATGTCATAAATATTATTCTTTGCTGGCAAAAGTAATCCACACTCAGGGCAATGAATAGCAAATTGGTAATTTAGTATTTCTGCATCAACTAGTAGCTTAAGGGCTTTTTGTATGATTTCAATATCTTCTATATTACTGCTGTTTTTAATCTGAGAAATTGTTATTTTGCTATTAGTAGATAATGAAGATAAATAATTTACAAAAGTATTATATTGATTTTCATTTAGTATTTGTTTCAGAACCGATAAGCGATAATATAACATTTTCAATATCATCCTTTGAAGTGTATTCAGAAAATTTAAATATGCAATAGCCTTTTGTATTTACATATATTTTTACTCTAAAAGAATCATCAGCAAAGAAAGCTGGATTTTTTCTTTTCCACTGTAATACTATACCGTCACACTGCTTACTCTTATATAACATTTTTTTATTGTCAAAGAAAAGTGCTTTTGTTTGCAGTGGCTCTAATAAAGCAGCAGATTGTTCTACTTTAGATTCCTCTTCATCTGTTGCGCTAAGTTTTACAGGGTATGCTTCTCTATCTTGTATAAAAATCTGTTTATCTTTCCAGTTTATAGAAAGATATTTTTCCACAATATTATTAATATCCTTTTCTATGTCTTCTTGCATAGATGTGGGAATAGCACACTTTTCTGAATTATTACATAAAGAGTAAATACTACTAGATAGTTTATTAATATTACCTTTATTTGATTCCATAACATTTAATATATCAACAGGTGTGTTGGTATATTTATGAAGTAAATTGAAAACACTGTTTTTTAATTTGTTTATGCAGGCAACTTTATCTGATTTTTCTAACTTTAGTGTTTCTTTAACAAAGCCTACAACTTCTTTTATTTGTTTATCTGTTGTTGTAGAAATGGCATCTTCTATGTTAAATTCTTGTGAATTATAAATATATAAGTTGCTTCTGGGTTTTGCACATACTAAAAGCCAACCACGATCAATATAATATTCAGCAGTTACAGGATAATCAATAATTTTAGTGGCTTGTTTCTTTTTATCGTGCATGCGTAATTTTTTACAATAAATAAAAACAACCTTTTTGCCAAGGCTATCAATAGAATAATATGAATTAATTAATATAAAATTTTCATTGTATTCATTTAAGCAAATATGTTTGTTATAAGTTTTGTTAACGAACTGAGTTAAATAATTATTTATGTCTTTTTCTGAGTTGAAAATAAGCCTAAGTTTTTCATCTAATATAGCTTGTTCAATATATATATCCTTTATTCCTTCTTGTATTACTTCGTCAAGCCAATCATAAACAATTTCTTCCTTGTTTTCCTTTTCAGCATAAGTAATGATTTGATTCATTAAATCTTCCCTTGGTTGTGATATCTTAAATTGACCATCAGGATGATTGTGCATAAAATTTTTAATTGCTGGTATTGTCACATAATCTTCATTGTTTTTATAGTAAGTAGCCGGTATATTCATCAAACCATCACCTCAATTTGTATTATAATTTAAATATATCACAAGCTATGACAGTTTTCAATATAATTTGCATAAAAATAGCAAAATAAAAAGCTCAATAAAATCGAGCTTTTCGTGGTGCACCCGACAGGAATTGAACCTGCACTTCCTCTCGAAAATATGAACCTGAACCATACGCGTCTGCCAGTTCCGCCACGGGTGCATATTTAATTTTTCTCTCTGAATTTTTACACGGTTGAGAGGTGAGAACCGAGGTGGAGCTAAATGCTTAATCCACAATTTGCAGGATATAGTCAATGAAATGAATTTACACCGAGGTGGTACGAACTGAAGTTACCTGCATGGATCTTCCGTTCGATTGGGAAAACGCGTTCAATCAGGATGTAAGGACTCAGGGTATTCACGCTGACAGCATTTCCGACGGTCTCATTTTCAGTCTATCTAATCTCGGACGGGTTGATATTGAATATATTTCTTCAATAACCGGTGAGGACTACAAGACAATTATCGGTGCGCTGAAAGGATCTATTTATCAGAACCCGGAAACTTGGGATGAGTGCTTCTATAAAGGTTGGGAAACCTCTGAGGAATATCTGTCAGGCAATATGATGCGGAAATGGAAGGCGGCTAAAGAAGCTGATAAGGAATACGACGGCTATTTTGCTGATAATGTCAAAGCTATTGAAAAGGTTCTTCCTCCTACTGTTGCAACAAAAGATATCTATGTGACACTGGGTTCGCCGTGGGTACCTACGGATATAATTGATGATTTTATTGAACATCTTCTTGGCGATTGGCGCAGATACTGGTATAGCATCGATAACGAAGAAAATTTCAATACAAAACACGATGAATTGACCAGTACTTGGGAAATACCATTCAAAAACAGATACAATCACGATGTTAAGGTGACACGAACATACGGTACTGACAGAATAAACGCCCTTTATATTCTTGAAAGGACATTGAATATGAAGTCGGTTGCAGTTACTGATGAGGTCGTTTGCAAAACAAATTCCTCCGGCAAGAAAAGAGTTATAAACCGGTCTGAAACCATTCTCGCTATAGAAAAGCAAAATAAAATGATAAAGATGTTTCAAAAATGGATCTGGGAGGATGAAAGAAGAAAAGAACGTCTTGAAATGATTTTTGAGAACAATTTCAGTTGCGTTCGAAAAAGAATTTTTGACGGATCATTTTTACGGTTTCCCGACATGTCTCCGGCGATAAAGCTTTATTCCTATCAAAAAGACGCTGTTGCGCGAATTCTTTTTACTCCGAACACTCTATTGGCACACGATGTCGGAGCCGGCAAAACCTATGTTATGATTGCTGCGGCAATGGAAATGCGCCGCATGGGGCTGTCTGAAAAGAATATGTTTGTTGTTCCAAATAACATTGTCGGTCAATGGAAAAACATTTTCTATGCCATGTACCCGAGTGCCAATATTCTTTGTGTAGAGCCGAAGAGTTTTACTCCATCAAAAAGAGAAAGTCTTCTTGAAAGAATACGTGACGAGGATTTTGATGGGATCATTATTGCTTACAGTTGTTTTGAGCGGATTCCGTTGTCAAAGGAATACTATCGAAACCGGCTTGTTTATGAACAGGAACTTATCGCAGAAATAGCGAGCAAAAAGAACAAGGTCACTTCTCGTTTGAAGAAGAAACAAGAGGCGGTTTCAAAAGCCTTATCTGAACTTGCCGTTGCAATGGATGATTTGTATAACGGTGTGTATTTTGATGATCTCGGAATTACAAGACTCTTTGTAGATGAGGCACACAATTTTAAGAATGTTCCTATCGAAACAAAAGCAGATAAAGTTCTTGGAATCAGTGCTTCAGGTTCCAAGAAATGCAAGGATATGATGGATAAGGTACATATGGTGCAGAAGAAGAATGACGGCGCAGGAGTTGTCTTCGCTACCGGAACTCCGATTACAAATTCTATCACAGATGCGTTTATTATGCAGATGTATTTGCAAAGCGGTGAACTTGCCATGCTTGATCTTCAGAACTTTGACAGTTGGATCGGTATGTTTGCAGAAAGGAGCACGGAATTTGAAATTGATGTTGACACAAGCAGTTATCGGCTTGCCACTCGTTTTTCTAAGTTTCACAACCTTCCCGAACTCACATCTCTGCTGTCATCCATTGCCGATTTTCATCAAGTGGACACATTAGCCGGTATCCCGCAGATAGATGGATATACCGATGCGCTGATCTCAAAAACAAATGATTTTGCAGATTATCTGAAAGATATTTCACAGAGAGCAGAGAATGTCCGCAAAGGATATGTCAGCCGCAAGGATGATAATATGCTAAAAATCACAACGGACGGAAGAAAGGCGGCGCTTGATTTAAGATTGGTCGATCCGAATGCTATGTTCACATATCAATCGAAAGTGGCACGCTGTGTCGAAAATGTTGCTGATATATATTTCAAAACAACGGTTCGTAAATCTGCACAAATCATTTTCTGCGACACATCGACTCCTAAAACGGGTTTTAACATTTATGATGAAGTGAAGACTATGCTTCAGAGTAAAGGCGTTCCTTCTAACAAGATTGCTTTTATTCATGATGCCCGGACCGAAGCACAGAGAAATACCATGTTTGCTCAAGTCAGGAAAGGTGACATTCGCGTGTTGCTCGGTTCGACCTTCAAACTCGGACTCGGTGTAAATATTCAAGATAAGCTGATCGCTCTGCATCATATCGATGTTCCGTGGAGACCGGCAGATATGACGCAACGTGAGGGGCGCATTCTGCGCCAAGGAAATACCAATCCAAAAGTGCAGATTTTTCGATATATCACGGAAGGCAGCTTTGATGCCTATTCATGGCAGTTGCTCGAAACCAAGCAACGATTTATTACCGGATTGCTTTCCGGATCGTTTACCGAGCGGAGTGGAAAGGATATTGAAGACACAGTGCTCGACTATGCCGAGGTCAAAGCTCTGGCCGTAGGAAATCCTCTTGTAAAAGAGCGTGTGAAGACCGCAAACGAGCTTTCGCGCTATCTGACATTGCAGCGCAAACTTGTTGATTCAAGAATTCGCATGGAAAAAGAACTGTTAGAGATGCCCGGAAAAATATCCAATCAAGAGAACAATATTGCCCAATGTGAAGCCGATATTGCATTTTACAACGGATGGAAACAAGAAAATCCCGAACCGGTTGATAGCAAGGTAAAGAAGGAAACGACGGAAAAGCGTAAACATTTAAGAGAATACATTCATTCTTCTCTTATTGGACATGTTCTTGAACCGAAAGAGAAAGCCCTTACAACATATCGAGGTTTTGAAATTATTCTCCCCGCTAACATGACACGGGAAAAACCTTATATTTGGCTGAAACGAAACGGTCGTTATTATGTAGAACTTGGAGATACGAATACGGGCAATTTAATAAGAATCGATAATTTTCTTGATGATTTACAAAAGCACTTTGATAAATTGAAAAATGGATTTGCTAAGCTGCAAGAAAGAGAATATCAACTTAAGGAAGAACTCAAAAAGCACGAAAGTTTCAGCGATGAAATTGAGGAATGCCGCAAAAAGCTCGAAATACTTAATAAGAAATTAGGAGTAGATAAGACATGAGCGATATTAAAATGACCAACATACCCTCTATGAATGTCGGGAAAATGGTTGAAAAACTGTCAAGCGCTTACTGCGCAATCATTCAACATAATTATCCCATCAAAACCATGCCGTCAGTGATGCTGTGGGGACCTCCCGGCGTTGGTAAATCGCAGGCAGTTCGCCAGATTGCAAAAGAGATTGGAGAGAGGACCGGCAAAAGAGTCAATGTAACTGACGTCCGGCTGCTTCTTTTTAATCCCATTGATCTGAGAGGCATTCCTACCGCCAACGCTGACAAAACGCTAGCAGTGTGGCTGAAACCGCAGATATTCCAAATGGATGCAAGTGACGATATTGTCAACATCCTGTTCCTTGATGAAATTTCCGCAGCACCTCAGTCCGTACAGGCGGCAGCTTATCAGATCACACTTGACCGAGTTGTCGGAGAGCACAAACTTCCTGAGAATTGTATCGTGATCGCCGCCGGAAACCGTGTGACAGATAAATCCGTAGCTTTCAAAATGCCGAAAGCTCTGGCAAATCGACTTATGCACATCGAAATTGAAGGCAGTTTCAGTTCGTGGAAGCAATGGGCAATTTCCTCCGGTATCAATGATAAGGTTGTCGGTTTTTTGTCTTTCAGACAAAGTTATCTCATGGGATTTGATTCCGACAGTAATGATCTCGCTTTCCCGACTCCCCGTTCGTGGGAAATGGTAAGCAATGTTCTGAACCAGATTGATGATGACATAGACAGCATGTATTACTTGATTGCCGGACTTGTCGGGACAGGTGTAGCGGTTGAATTAAGAACATGGGCCAAGGTGTATAAGAACCTGCCGGCCGTTGAAGATATTTTTGACGGCAAAATGCCACAGATGCCAAAGGATACTGATGTCATGTACGCTTTAACGGCATCTATGACCGCCTATGCACGGATGCACAAAGATGAAATGAGCAGAATCGCAAATTCAATCCGATATGCAGACAAAATGCCTCCCGATTTCAGCGCTGTATTGCTGAAAGACTATATGTGCATAGATAAAAATTACAAAGAAAAGCTCATGCCCATTCCGGAATTTGCAAGGTGGCTTCAAACGAAAGGATGGTTAATAAATGGCTCTGTCTGAAAGCAAGATTAAAGGGTGCATAAAAAGACTTCTGTTATCACGCATGCGCATTTTGTATAACCATGGATTTTACGGTTTACTTTTAATGCATATGATTTATGCTGTCAGTGAAGAAATTGAAACGGCTTGTACGGATGGAGTAAGGATTACTTTTGGCATAGATTTTCTCGATAGTCTCAGTGATAGTGAACTTGACTTTGTCATGATGCATGAGATTTTGCATGTTGTGTTACAGCATTGCTTTCGCGGAGATGTTGAAGACCCTGAAGCATACAATATTGCGGCTGACATTGTTGTCAACTCTAATATTATGCTTGAGAACGGAATGAAAGCGAGCAGTATAACGCTAAGCAAATACGGCACATCAATGCATGTTGCACCGGACGGAAAAGAAGGGCATGAATATACTGCCGAACAGGTCTATGTTATGCTTCCGAAGAATCTTAATAAAAAAGGCAATAATAAAAGTCCCGGTTCTGCTGATGGTAGAGCAAAAAAGGCAATAATAAAAGTCCAGGTTCTGCTGTCGGCAGGGCAAAAAAAGAGATTTCAAAAGAACAGCATCAACCGGTACGGGTATGGGATGATCATTCCCAGTGGGGTAAATATGAGGAAGATGATACTCCCCGAGATGTATGGGTCAAGCGGTTTGAAGACGCAGCAGAAGCTATTAAGATCAGAGATCCATCAAACGCAAGGGGTCTTCTCCCTGCCTTTGCCGAGCGCATTCTGAAAGAACTTAAGAAATCGCAAACTGATTGGCGGACAATCTTGAATGATTTTATTCAGGAAGAAGTTGTTGATTATTCGTTTGCTCCACCGGATCGGAGATTTGACGACAGTCCGTTTTTCTTGCCTGATTTCAACGGCAAGGAAGATAGGGTAGAAGATATCCTGTTTATGATTGATACATCAGGGAGTATGTCGGACGATATGATTGCAGCAGCATATTCAGAGGTTAAAGGAGCAATTGATCAGTTCAACGGAAAACTAAAGGGATGGCTTGGCTTCTTTGATGCGGCGATTATAAAGCCACAGCCGTTTAGCGACGAGAACGAGTTCAAGATAATCAAACCCGCCGGAGGTGGTGGAACCGACTTTCAAATCATTTTTGAGTATGTATTTCATCATATGTCCGACAAATTGCCGGCAAGTATTATCATATTATCAGATGGATATGCCCCCTTTCCTCTGGAAAAGCTTGCCGGAGGTATTCCGGTGCTTTGGTTATTAAACAATGAAGAAGTGAATCCGCCTTGGGGAAAGGTTGCAAGGATAACCGTATAACATAAGAGATTTGAGCAATGTACAATGAGCAAATTAAGGAAATACTAATGAAAACATATGATATATGTGCATAAACACTTGACTGTAGCCCATCCGCTGTGTCGGAAAATAAACTATATTATTATACTTTGGGCAAGTATTACGAAAAGAAATTATTTTTCTTCGAAATGTATTAGAGTCTCAGCTATCTAAAAATTCGATTGCTTGGAAAAAGGATTTAATGATTTATTCCGAACGCATTACAGAGAATGCACATATCAGAACTTTAGTGCAAACACGGACGGTTACCAGCAGGTATCACTTTCTGTTACTCCTGAAAGAACAAATGAAATTGTAAATTATATTGCATTTGCGTTTGTTTACGGTTATAATGAGAATGAAATGACGGTTGATAATGCGGAAGTAAACTTACTAAAAGTTAAGCTGAATCAAAATTGCGGCAAGGCAAAGATGTAATAACTTATTATAAGAGTGATGCGTTAAATATCGCAAACTCAGTAGACAGCACTAGAAGTAAGTGTGATCCCAAACATAGAGGGTCTGCTTCTTTTAAGCATTATCATGTTAAATATAAAAATATAAAGTGGAGTATCCATTCGTTTTATGTATAGGGAATACAGGTGGTATTATGGTTTATACTTTTATGAATTATGACGATTTTAATAGTAAATATAACGATATATTAAAAATTGCCACTTGCTATAGCGAGAATTTTAGTTTTTTTACTGTGAGACAGATCCATAAAAAGGATCATTCTAATGAATATTTTAATTTCTTGGATGGTTTTAGAAATCATGAAATTCCATTAGGCAAAATAAAAACACCCAGATATACTGCAGGACAACAAATCCATTGTTTCAGAATTAATAAAATAACAACGGCTTTATTGATGAAACCTATAGATTTTTCTTCTTGGAATGCTTATGATTATCCTGAAGATTTGGCTTTTTATAAAAATTGCATACCGTGGTTTCGCTGTATTTCACATGAAAAAATGGTGTTAGTCAATGAGACCAATTTTAGAGCATTTAATGAGTTAAAAAAAATAGGCATAAATTTTAGATTGATTAATAATTCTAACTATATTTGAAAAAATTTAAAACGAATGTGGGTAAGTAGGCTCATTTGAGCCTACCTATTCAAGCGGTGAAACCTCATATTACTATTACACATTTGACGGTTCGCTTGAAAGTGAATATCGCACATCATCAAACGGCAGTCTTACTCATTACATTGTTACCGATTCAGACGGTAATACGGTAGAAAAGATATTTGTAAACGGTCAGACAAAGACTATTACAACAGGCACAGATAAGGGAGCAAAAAACATGAAAAAAATAATACAACCAATATCAATATTATTAATCATAACGCTGTTATCTGCGATATGTATAATACCATATGCAGCGACTATCGTTAACGGTGGTAATTACGAATTTACAGTTATGGATGCAACCAAGGTCCAAAAGTATGTTGTAGGTATGATTGACTTAACTGATGATGAGAAATTTCTTTACGATACTAATGGTGACAATGTGTTGACCGTTATTGATGCCACTAATATTCAGAAAATTATTGTTGGCTCTCAATTCGATACATCAGAACCGTCATCTTTGACAGAAACTACCTCGGCTTACGGAACTGAAGCATCCACAGAAAGTACAAAGATGACAACAGAAAATATGGAATTCACAGAAACAACGATATCGGATTTCTCCTCTGCTTGTACTGAAGTAACAACTGAATATACTGAAACTACTACAGAATGTGTTGAGGAAACAACAATTGTTGATGAACCATCGACAGAATCGACTGAAACAACTACGGAAGAAGTTACTGAACCTTCAACAGAATCGACTGAAACAACTACGGAAGAGTATACTGAGCAGATTACTGAACAGCCTACTACAGAGCCGAAACCTACTAGCGTACCAAAAAGTGTGAAGCTTAATAAAAACAATATCACACTTGGTAAAGGTGAAAAATATACTCTCGTCACAACTGTTGAAAACGGAGATATTTCGCAAGTAGAGTTTACTACAGATAATAGTGGGGTAATTACTGTAGACGATAAAGGCAAAATGACTGCTGTGGGCATTGGTGTCACTACAATTACAGCAAAAACTTATAACGGACTTACAGCCAAATGTAAGGTTACTGTTAAAAAGCTTGCTAATAGCATAAAGCTTGATAAGACAAGTATTACACTTGGAGTCGGTGAACAGTATGATTTTTCAAGCTATGTGCCGAGTGGAACAGCAGCTTATTTTCGTTCTTATTATTCAGATGATCCGAACATTGCTTTTATTCAAAAAGCCGGAGGTTTGATGACCGCAAAAAAGGCAGGAACCACAACTGTGAGATGCAAAATGCCAAACGGTACACAAGCAACCTGTAATGTAACGGTCAAGCCGCTTGCAACATCTCTTAAACTTAACGCAAGTGAAATTGTACTGTACATAGGTCAGAGTTTTGACATTAACAGCAGTGTTCCAAAAGGTACAGCGGCATATTACAGACTTTATTCATCAAGCAATTCAAAAATAGCTGCTGTAACAAGAGGCGGAGGTGTCGTCAAAGGAGTAGCGACAGGAAAAGCAACTGTAACTTGCACTTTGAATAACGGAAAAAAAGCCATTTGCAATGTATACATAATGCCACAGAGCAAGAAGATTTCAAATGTTCCGTTAATCGGTCAAAGTAAGCTCCCGACAGGCTGTGAAACCTGTAGTGCAACAATGCTGTTGAATTTCTACGGATATAAAATTTCTGAAACGACATTTGCAGATAAGTATTTGGTAAAAAAACCTTTCGGTTATTCAAACGGTTCATACACAGGACCTGATCCGAATTGTGCCTTTGTTGGAACACCATACAGTTCCAACAGCTACGGAGCGTATGCACCGATTATGGTAAAATGTATGAATAAATACCTTTCCGACAAATCATACAAGGCTGTAGAAATCAGCGGGAAAAGTCTTGAATATCTTTCGGGTAAGTATGTTGCACAAGGTCAGCCGATTATGGTGTGGGCAACAATTAATATGTCACCGTCATTTAAGACAACCACTTGGAGAGTAAACTACACCGATGAAAACGCAAAATATAAACTCGGCAGTTACTACACTTGGACTGCCGGCGAACATTGTTTGTTGCTCACGGGCTATGACAAAGATTATTACTATTTCAACGACCCATGGACAAACGCTCGTACAAGATACTCAAAAAGCCTTGTAAATACAAGATATAACGAACTCGGCAAACAGGCTGTAGTTATGGTGAAGAAATAACAAGAACCTTCTCTGATGAATTTATCATTAGGGAAGGTTCTTTCTTTTATTTGTTAGTATATTCTATTAAGGCAAAAATGCCTTTAGAAGTTTAAAATAAATCGCTGTGTGTTCCGGTTCTTGTCAGATACAAAATAAGTTCTTCAT
>OLRH01001755.1_pt1 | contig 11090 bp, 8 predicted proteins | sample 1672321 | NCBI WGS metagenome assembly OLRH01 (sample SAMEA3136671, study PRJEB25190) | human gut metagenome | reverse complement strand
CATACAGGCGCTGGCAGGGCTTTTGCTATCAGCGGTTATACAAGTTCATGGCCCCTCCGCGGCGGCGGTCTGGCCGGCGGCGCGGCGCTGCTGAAGCAGTACGCCGGCGCGGACGAGGAGAAAAAGAAGATCATCGCCGAGATATTCCGCCGTCTGGCCGTGGACGTGAAGGACGAGCTGAAAAAGGCCGCCGGTGAGGGTCTGGAGGGCGTCAAGACCGTCCTGACCAACCTGACCAAGGGTGAAAAATAAAAGCGAAGCCGCCCGCAGGCACAGCCCTCGCCCCCGCAAATGTCAAAAAAAGAAAGCCCTCAGGCCACATCTTCATAAGTACAAATTGTGGCACAAGGGCGGCTGATGCGAAATGCCCCGTCGCAGGGATTTCCTGCGGCGGGGCATTTTTGACATCTTTAGGCAAAGAAATAAAACCACAGCTCTAACAAGGGAACGAAAAAATCTTTAACACGAGTAAAACCTCCTATTGCAATATGCTGGTAAAAGCTTGCTGGCCGTTTTACTAGAGCAATAGGAGGTTTAATGCGTTTTAAGAAAGATGAATACAAAAATTCCGCAAAGTAAACTAACTTTGCGGAGCATCTTGTGATATAAAAGTACTACACTTATTGGCAGAAGTCAACAGGAAAGTGCAATAATCGATTGATTAATGGAAGTTCTCCAACATTCGAATATTGTAGACAAATTTGAGATTGATAGGCAAAGGAGGATGACTATGCAGCATTGCAAAAGAGAGTATTGTAATGCAGGAACACGGCAGTGGTCGCAAAGAGGCATCTACATCCGCAAGGCATCTAAGGCCAAAAACTCAGAACAGATAATTATTAGGAGCAATGATTCACGCTACAGGGGTTATCCTAAAACTGAGAAGAATGCCATTCAGCAAAGAGGTGTGGTCACTATCCAAGAGGCCGTAACAGGCTTCTTGGCCGAAAAGGAAAACACTATAAAGCTCTCATCTTACCTGCGCTATGAGCAGATGCTGCGAAAGCATATTCTCCCATCGTTGGGCCGTGTATGTGTAGATCAGTTATCAACAAAAGCATTCACATCTTTTTTGCAGCAAAAACAGATAGATAGCGAGCTGTCACAGAAGACGTTGAAAGATATAGGCACATTATTGAAGGGCGTTTTAAAGTATGCAGAGACTACATTCAATTGCAGCAGTCCTGCACATGGCGCAAAACTCCCGAAGTATCGGCAAAATATGCCGGAAATCTTTTCAGATGCAGAGATAAACTCCATTGCCAATAGAGTACTCGATGTACCGAGTATTCTAGGAATAGCTATTTTGCTGACATTGAACAGTGGTTTGCGTTTAGGAGAGTTGTGTGCACTACGGTGGTCTGACATTGACTTTTCGTCGGGAGTAATTTCTGTCCAGCGCACAGTACAGAGATTGACCGTAGATGGAGTAGGCAAACTGGTGATCCAGCCCCCTAAAAGTTTATCATCCCTACGACGGATACCCATTCCTGCAGATATGTTAGCGTTGCTGAAACAAGTGCGTCTTTCTAATTCAATAGATAGTTTTTTGATGACAGGCACGGACGCACCTATGGCCCCTCGTACCTGTCAATACCAGTACAAGCTGTTTTTGAAGGAATGCGGAGTTCACTATCGAAATTTTCACATTCTGCGCCACACCTATGCAACTCGCTGTGTTGAACGGGGAATAGATGTGAAAAGTGTGAGCGAAATGCTCGGACACTCAGATATTAAGACGACTTTGAATCTGTACCATCACCCATCACTAGCCCATAAGTCACAGGCCGTACAAAACATCTGCTTTTTACCTGTACAAGAAACGTTTATACCAACACAACTGATGGGTAGTGCGCTCATGCAACGTTTATGAGCTGCGAGTTCCGCAAAGTTAGTTTACTTTGCGGAAGTGCGGCAGGAAGGCCATTACATTTCTGTATTATGCCTTAATATACCCTGCTGATACACATAAAAACTTCATAGGCCCTGGGATGTCTTACAGCGGTTATCCGAACTGCGTTCTGTGCGCGGTCAGGTAATTGCATAAAAGGAACGGGAATAATAATCCCACGCGAACGGCACCGTGGGCGCAAGAATGCACCAAAACAGCAGTAGCTGTTGGACGAAAGTCCGCCATTGAGGGATGCCCCTTGAGAAGGTAGGTAGCAAACGAGGAGCAGCAGCTCCGTGGCGCGAGGCGGGAGACTTGTATGATTAGGGCCATTAGCGGTGGGCGGATTCTCCACGCGTTGTGACAGGAGTGCTTGTTGTGACAGCTATCATAGTTTGTTTACGCACTTCTATTTTGGGTGCTTGCCGCTTTTTTCAGTTTAGCTGAAAGAGGCGGCATTTGTCATTATTGAGGGGGAAAATATGTCAAACAGAGATCCACGCCAACGATTTGACTATCAAAATTGGTTAAATGGTCAGGTCGCCGAACGAGCTAAAGCCTCGCTGACAGCGCGGGATGCAGCGTTCGCCGAGAACAATGCCGGGGTGACTCGTGCGGCCCTAACGCAGTATCTAAATGTATGTGCCGCTGCGCTGGGGCATAGTCCCAGCCCCACAGAGATCGACGGTGGTGCGTTTATCGAGCAGCGATTCGGCAGCTGGGATAATGCCATGACAGCCGCAGGATTGCCCCGGCCAAAAACCACACCTAAACTTAACAACACACTGCGTTACCGCATGGAAAAAGAAAAGCTGCTGCCGCTGTTTCTTTCCGAACGCAAGGAGAAGAAGCGGCAGAAGCAGATCGAGAAGAACCTGCGGCAGGGCCAACTGACCCACGAAAAGGCCGTGAAGCGCCGCGCAGAGCGGGAAGCCGCCGAAGCAAAGAAAGCGGCTGCCGAAAAAGACACCAACCCTTGTCAAGCCATGACGGTCTGAACGGAGACTGTCAGCTTTCCATAAGGGCGGGAGGGGTTCGCCGACCCCTCCTGCCGTCCTCAAACTGTTACCCGGTAAGCACGTCATGATGGCACATGACGAGTTTATAAAATTTTTAAGGAGGAAAATGACATGAAGAAGAGAGTACTGTCTCTGCTGATGGCAGTCATGATGCTCGTAGCCCTTGTGGTTCCGGCATCTGCCACAACAGACACAAGCGGCACTGTGACGGTGTACGTCACCACGGGTATGTTTACCACAGGCGGTATAAATGAATACCCGGCTTATAAGGGCGGCACGATCTATTCAAACCCCAACTTTAGCATCATGGGATATGAACTTGACATCGACACTATCGCGACGGATTATGTCAGTTCTACACAGTTGATTTACGAAGCTCCCGAATCTGCAACTACCCTGAAGACTCCGAACATTTTGGATGCCATCCTTGCGGCGTTCTTTGATGCGAACGTGGACATATTCTCCGACGTAGTCGCCGGGTGGGATGCAAACCCTGTTAGTGGACCTGCTGGTGGCTATATCAATGGCGTTAATCCCAACTACGCCACATATGACAATCCGTATCCCGATACCAAAACGATTGACGGTGTCGTCTACGACAAGTATAGCGGCCAAGGTTGGAATATTGCCTACGGCATGAGCCTGAATAATATCAGCGCGACTGATGTGTATGGCACAAATGTGGAACTGGTGAATGGTATGGTCATTATTTTCGACTTTAGCCCCTATACCATTTATGAGGTTCACACCGGCAACTAAATAATCACAGCGGATAAGGAGATGGGGCGGGAAATCCGCCCCATCTCTTTATCAACGCAGAAGGGTATGTGTAATATGTCTACGAAAAAGAATTTTTTGGCAAGGGTACAGGCGTTGCTTTTAGCTGCCGTGTTGACACTCAGCTTGCTGCCGGTAAGTGCTTTTGCCGCAGAAAATGATCTGCCGCAGGAGGTAGCGCCTTCAGTGGGGCAAAATGCCGAGGTCGAGTACATCGGCGAAAAATTGAACGTTTCCACAAGCGGTGAAGACTCCGTAGAAACAGGCGCGACAGACCCTCTTGCTTCTTCGGCCTACTCAAAGCAAGAGGATGCCGCGCCTACTACGGAAACATTAGCCCTGATGGAGGCGCAAAGCATTGAGGAGACACCTCCGTCCCCTCTCGAATTTTCTTTTTATGATGTCAGCACGACCAAGACGACCTCGCTAGAGTTGCGCCAAGCAGAGGACGGAACCTATACGCTCTATATTCCCGTGAGTGGTGTCGTAGATCGGAATCACTGCATAAAAATAATCGCGCCTGAGAGCTACACGGAAATTTTTTCGTTAAAATACGACAGTTATGTGCCGGGTGCGTATGAAATAGCCCCTTCTCCATGGGAAGCAAAATCTGAGGAAGGAATACTTACCGCCGAAGCCTATTCGGTTGGGAGTGCGCCTTCTTTGGGAAATACGGAATTGATGTTTTCACGGAGTATGCAGCTGTATGTTGATGGGGCGACTTACGATATATCTGTGCAGCCGTATTGTGATCTTGAAACAACAGGGCTTGTAGAAAGCAAGCCCCTCCCCACATATCGTTTGGACGGCACACGTCCTTACAAAGAAATAGAACTGTTCAAGTATTATGCTACTGCTGTAACAAGCAAAGAAATAACTGTTACGCCAAATGTAAACAGCAATGTCAGTGCTCTCCTTGATCCTAAAGGTCATAATGGATGTGCGTCGGTGGATGGCGTCAAAACTAAAGCATACACCATCACCGAAAAGACCACCGTGACTATCGTGACGCGTGGTTCCGAAGAATGGGGCGTAGAGGGACGCACCTATACACTTCTGCTCGACCCGATTGAGAAAGATTATTTTCCGGAATTAACCTATAACGGCATGACTCTAGCGAAAACAAACACCATGGTATCAACGAACATTGGTGCGAAGTATTCAATAACGGTAACGGCTTCTGCGCCGGACGCAGACCTTCAATGGAGGACTCTTAGCGGGAAAATCGTCAGCACAACCAATACGGTTGAAATAGACACATCAAATCCTGCAACTGGAATGCAAAACAAGCACATATTTGAGGCATCCGTTGTGGTGGATGGCTTAAAATATACCAGTACGGCGAGCTTTCTTGTCACGGTAAGGGGAAATAGTCTAAAGAATCCTGTTATCACGAGTCAGCCTGTCTCAGCGACATACGAAACGGGCAACAAGGCTTCTCCTTTGTGTGTCGTGGCGGAAGGATCTGCAGGCGGCAAACTTTCATATACATGGTACAAAAACACTAAATGCAGCACCGACGGGGCGGAGTCTGTCGAAAACAAAAGCAAAAACAAAAACGAATACATTCCCGACACAGGAGCGGGCGGCATATATTACTATTACTGCGTCGTGCAGGATACATATGGTACGGGCAAAATCAAAATCACCAGCAAGAAAGTGACCTCAAATATTGTACGGGTCGAAGTAACTGGCGGAATGCCGGAAGGCGTTACAGGAAGCGGAACCGAAAAAGATCCTTATATTCTTTCAACGGGCGCACAGTTGGCAGCACTGCAAAACCTTGTAGCCAACGGGGATGGCAAGCCCTTCCGAAATACCTACTTCAAATTTGCAAATGATATTGAACTTCCGCAGGATTGGGAGCCGCTGGGCAGCCTGAAGGAAGGCGCTGCCCTTCCCGATCGGGGCGTCAATATCAATGCTTTCAGCGGGATCATAGACGGCGACGGGCATAAGATCATCATCCCAAAGGGCGGACTGCCTTTGATTGGATATGCACGGGATGCGGTCGTAAAAAACCTTAATATCTATGGTGAAGAAATCAATGGTTACGGCCTCTTAAACAGCTATGTGGTTGATTATGGGGACAACGGCGACTATAATGTTGGCGATGTTCCTGAAACCATTCGGATCGAGAATTGCCGCTTGCTAAAAGGCTCTTCCACCCTGAAGTCGGGCTTTATCGGGGGTTATGCGTCAGGCAAGAACTATGTGTATATCATTGATTGTACCATAGAGGAAGGTGTCACGATAGGATACACCGGGGCCGAAAGTGGTATTGGTTCATTTGGCGGTGAGTTCAATGGTATGCTCATAAACTGTACCAGTTCTGCCACGGTAAAGGGCAAGAACCGAGTTGGCGGCCTAGTCGGAAATAAAGGCCAGTCTATGGGCCTATTCCAAATTCAAAACTGCTCTTTTACCGGCGCTGTCATCGCTACTGGCAATTATGTCGGCGGCATTTTGGGTTCGGGATATAATGCCTGGTCTGCACCGAACTCGCCTTTGGCAACAGTCCGCAATTGCTTTGTCAGCGGCAGCATTACAGGCGCCGATAAAATCGGCGGTATCACCGGCGGTGAACCCGGTGTCGTACAAGCGTGGGGCAATGGTGCTGGTGATGTAGTCGATAATGTATTCTACGGTACGATCACAGCCACTGGCGAGGGGAAATTTGTTGGCGGCATCATTGGCTATATGCAGTCGCTGAATAAGTATAATTGGGTCAGCGACAACTATTATTGCGAAGATAGCGGTGCGGCTAAGGGTATTGGCGAGATCGCTATCGTTGATACCAGTGCCGAACACGAAACAGACAGCAACACCCGCTATGTGAATACCGCAATTGAAGTCCCTGATATTTTCGGTTTTGATCAAAGGGGTGGTTATAATCGTACTGATGACCCTGTAGGTAAAGACACAGATAAACTGGTAAAGCGTGTCACGAAGGAAGACCTGACAAATGAAACCGTTGTTGCACTGCTCAACAGTTCTAAAACCAGCTTCCGCAACTGGATTCAAGGCGCGACTGGGCCGATTCTCCGCCAAGAGGCCGTTGCCTATGAGCTTGTTGTCGGAGGCGAAATCAAAAACCAGCACTATGTCGGTGATGCCCTGAATCTGTCCGGCCTTACGCTGACGGCCAAGTGGTCTGACGGTACGACTACCAATGTGCCGCCGAATGATCCCAACCTCAAGATCACCGGCTACGACGGCGGCAAGCACGGCCAGCAGACGGTGACGCTCCAGTACGGCGCGGCTAAGGTAGAGATCGTCGTCACCGTGCTGTATAAAGAGCCGGAGGACATTACCGTGACCATCACCCTGCTGGGCGACAAGGCCCACGGCGACAACGGCCAGGTACACGGACTGTCCAAGGGCGGCCTGACCGCGTGGGTCAGCGGCCACAAGGTGAAAGTGACCACCAACATGACTGTGTGGGACGCGCTGAAGCAGCTGCCCCGCGTAATATGGGATAACCCCACCGGCAACTACATCAAGAGCGTGACCTACGGCGGTGTGACCATTGGCGAGTTCACCAACGGTAAGAACTCCGGCTGGATGTATACGCTGAACGGCAAGTACCCCATGCTGGGCGTCAGTGAGCAGTATCTGAAGAAGGGCGACGTCATCGTGTTCCACTACACGGATGACTACACGCTGGAGGCGGCGGACATGGGCCCCGCGCCGGAGGAGAAAAAGACCGCTGATGAGGTCATCGCCCTTATCAACGCCATCGGCGTGGTGGATCTGACCAAGGGCGATGTCATCGCCAAGGCACGCGCCGCGTATGACGCGCTTTCCGCGGCGGACAAGAAGCTGGTGACCAACTATCAGACGCTCCTGGACGCTGAGGCGGCCTACGCCAAGCTGGTGGCCGAGCTGGGCAAGAAGGCGGACAGCATCTACAAGACCACCGGCGACTATCTGGCAAAGCTGGGCACACCCGGCGTGGGCAGCATCGGCGGCGAGTGGATGGCGCTGGGGTTGGCCCGCAGTGGTCGCACTGTCCCAGGGGGCTACTATGACGCTGTGGTCAAGTATGTCAAGGACAACATCGACAGCAACGGACGGCTGGACAAGAACAAGGCCACCGAAAACGCCCGCATTATCCTGGCGCTGACGGCCATCGGCAAGGATGTGACGAATGTGGACGGCCATGACCTGCTGGCCGGGCTGAATGAGATGTCCTACCTCTCCAAGCAGGGCATCAACGGTGCGATCTTTACGCTGATCGCGCTGGACAGCCACAACTACACGCCTGCCGGCGATGTGACTCGCGACAAGCTGGTACAGGCTATTTTGGACGCGCAGATCAGCGGTGACGGCGGCTGGAGCCTGGACGGCAAGAACGCCGATGTGGACATGACCGCCATGGCTATCCAGGCGCTGGCAGCCTACTACAAAAGCAACAGCAGCGCAAAGAAGGCTGTGGACAAGGGACTGAGCTGGCTCAGCTCCGTGCAGCAGAATGACGGCGGATTCACCAGCTGGGGTGCAGCCAACAGCGAGTCCTGCGCGCAGGTCATCGTTGCGTTGACCGCACTGGGTATTAACCCGGCCAAGGACAGTCGGTTCATCAAGAATGGTGCCAGTGTGCTGGATGCGTTGTGCAGCTTCGCGGTGGACGGCGGCGGCTTCAAGCACCTCGCCACCGAAACAAGTGCCAATGGCATGGCTACAGAGCAGGGGTTCTATGCACTGGTGGCATATTACCGGCTGCTGAACGGCCAGTCCAGCCTGTACGATATGGCGGATGTGAAGCTGGAGGGTGTCAAAACCGAGGAGTCGGTCAATGATGCCGACAAGCCGGACGATGCTACTAACACGGATACACCTGTCGATACGGAGGTCGAAGATACCTCAAGTGGCGGACAGGTGGTGCTGTGGGTAGTCATCGGTGCGGTGGCTGTCGGCGGTATTACCGCACTGGCGGTGACCAGCAAAAAACGGCATGGCAGAGGTGCAGAGTAATTCTTGAATACACCAACGCAGGGGCGCGGAAGCGTCCCTGCGTAAGGTGCTTTTGTGAGGGTTTCAACATGAAAAAGAAGTCGTTTTGTTTGCTGCTCTTAACAGCGGTGCTGCTTTTTTGCGCTGCCTGCGGTCAGATGCAGACGGTGCAGCCGGAGGATACCGGCGATAAGGATCAGTACATGACCGACCCGGTGCCGGAGGGAAAACCGGCACCTGTAGAGCCGCAGGACACGGCGGTGGATACCACCGTAACGCACACCTGTACTTTCTCCATCTCCTGCGAGACCATTCTGGATAATATGGACAAATGTGTGGAGAACAAGAAGTTTCTCGTACCGGCGGACGGCGTTATCTTTCCTGCCACGGAGGTAGAGTTCAGCGAGGGCGAGAGCGTATTCGATGTCCTTCAGCGCGTCTGTCAGGACAACGCCATCCACATGGAGTCAAACTGGACGCCCATGTACAACAGCGCGTATGTAGAGGGTATCAACAACCTCTATGAGTTTGATGTGGGAAGCCTGTCCGGGTGGATGTACAGCGTCAACGGATGGTTCCCCAACTACGGCTGTTCCCGTTACCAACTGAAGGATGGCGACGTCGTGGAGTGGCGCTATACCTGCGATCTGGGAGAAGATCTCGGCAGTGGTATGGGAGGATAATGGAAGCACCAGAATATAGAGAACGCTGATATAGGAAGCGGAGTTCCCGGAACACATTGGCCTCTGGAGCTATTCGAGAGGCCGCCTAACCATGCGACCAGACAACACAACAAAACGGACAAAAAGCCAAGGATGGCCCTTTGTGACCATCTCTGGCTTTCACATTCCCATTGACTTGTTTGTGGTTGTGTGGTAGTTGTGTTTGCTACCAAAACCGAAGGGAGAACACGACTATGAAAAAACTTGTACTGCTAACTCTATGCATCGCCCTGCTGCTTACAGGCTGCGGGCAGGCTGCTGCGCCGGAAGTGGACACCGTTCCCGCGATAGTGCAGGAGGAGACTACCCCCACAACTGACACACAAGATGTGCCGACGGGAATAGCGGAAGTAGCTGTCGAACCAACCATATCAGAAATCCCCGCGCAGTCGCAACACGCGCCCGTTGTTGCGCCGCTGGAGGAACCCGCGGTCACTGTGCCAGCCGAACCGCCAACAGCGGACACACCCACACAGACACCCGAACCTGCACCCAATACAGGCTTAGACACCGTGCCGGCGCAGACGGCAGAGGAAGTGCCCTCTGTGCCTCCCGCCACCGGTGGCATCTACTCCGTCGAGGAGGCTGTGCGTGTGGGCAACGAGTACGCCAAGGCACAGTACGGCGTGACCATCGACACCAGTATGACCACCGCTGACTCCAGCTACTATCCCGGCACAGCGGACAGTGTAGCGCGGCTGACCGAATACGGCGGACAGGCCGCATTGAATGCCGCCGTCTGCGGCAATGTGGATGCCACCTTTGCATGTCTCGCGGCATTGGACAACGCGGATGTGGTCAGCGCATACGCACGGTTCAACTGCACCGTTCGCTATAACGCGGCAGGAGATGAGTACATCGTAGTGGTGCTGTACGGCTGATATACACGGAGCAGCTTCTGCGTCGGTGTAAGCAAAAAATAGGGAGCCGGTCGTTCGACTGGCTCCCTATCATATTCATACCTCATTCAGTTTTACTCTCAGCGTATCGACGATCTCGTTTCTTTCCTCGTCTGTGCGTGCGGAACGGTATCGCTCCACCGCCGCGTCGCGGAGCTGCTCCGACTGCCGTGACCATACTTCAAAATCCGCTTTGCTCATTGTCCCCTTACGGACACGGGCAAAGTATTTTTTATAGGCGCGGATCTGTATCTGCCATAGCGGATCGTTCTTGGACTTCTCCTTAAAACTTGTCATAGCCCCCACGTCCCGGCAGGTCTTACCTCCCAGCTGCTCAGACGGCCTGTCGCAGTAGGTATAGCTCATTCCCGGCTTTTGTAAGAACCACCGTCCGCAGTGGGCGCATCGCTTTGGCACGAAGCCCCGCTGCAAACCTTTCATAAACTCCACATACACGAAATCCAGCAGCCCGTCAAAGTACATTCGCTCCACGATCTCCGGCTCGGTACAGTACATCCCCTTGAGCATGTACTGCGTCTTTACCTGCGGCGCATCTACCTCTCTGTCCGCGCCGAGGCTGACGCCGCTGATAAACGGCTCCGGACCCGGCCACGTTGGCCAGCTTCAGCAGGGCCTCCAGCTTGATGTATTCTGTGGTGATGGAAACGGATTGTGGTTCCATGGGCGCCTCCTTGGGTCTTTGGGTTTCTTTGGGGGGATATCGCCTTTTCTGCGGTTTTTTCCGGCGCCGTTGGAACGGCGGGGAACGGGGGCCTGCCCGGCCGGGGCCCCATTTCTTGGGAAGAAATGGGGGAAAGAACCCCCG
>OLRH01001754.1_pt1 | contig 11096 bp, 13 predicted proteins | sample 1672321 | NCBI WGS metagenome assembly OLRH01 (sample SAMEA3136671, study PRJEB25190) | human gut metagenome | reverse complement strand
AAAGTCGGTATAATCGCAGCTGAACAGCACTGCGCCGCCGCAAAACTTCCATATATCGTGCCGTGTATTGCAATTCGTATTCGTTGTACGGCAATATTCCTCCCACATCATTTCTCCAGTCATTCCGACTTCCTCCTCTGTGCCTCCACAAATCTTGAAGTATCTTCCACTACGCCTGTAATTTTTATGCTGTCAGCCTCTACATGGCAGCTGTAGCAGACGATCTGGACACCCTCCTTGGCAGCCTTCACAAGTGCTTCCTTAAACTCCGGCTGTGCCGCTTCGTTTGGCATTACCCGATGAATTCCATTCATCTGAATCACAAAGGCAATTGAGCAATGATAGCCTTCCTTTGCTGCTTTTGTCAGTTCATGCAAGTGCTTCACGCCTCGCTCCGTTGGTGCATCCGGAAATAATCCGGTTCCCAGATGCAAATCATCTGCCAGCGTGCAGCCCTTTACTTCCGTCAGGAATCTTTCCCCGTCTCTTTCCATATAAAAATCAATTCTGGATTCCCCATAGGTATATTCTGGCTTCACCAGCTCGTAGTTCAGACTCATTAACTGCTGCTTCATCAAAGCGTTCGGTGCCAGACTGTCGATATTCACCCATTTTAGCTTTGGTTTGTATACAGAAATCAGATCATATGCCGTTTTTCGATTTGGGTTCAATGTCTTCTGCAGCGTTACCTTTGCTTCCGGCATCAGAAGCTCCTGCAAACGCCCTGTATTTTTCACATGAACAATCTGCGGTGCTCCGTCAATCAGCACCTCTGCCGTGAATCGGTTCATTCTGCGGACGAATGTCCCTGCAACTGTATTCTCATAAATGATTGTCGTATTCTGTTTCACCATACATCTTCCTATTGCTCATCATTCAGACTTTCCCAGAAGGCTTTGACCGGCTTCTGACCCCTCCCGGGATTTTGCCGCGCACTCAGTTTGAACTCCGGGAGCATTTTTCCGCGTCGATCGCCAACACGAACATCAGCACCCGCAGTGCGTTCACCGGATTGACAATATCAAGAACATAGGTATCCGTCATATGGAATATTTCTTTTGAAATCACCGCTACCTGCTCTCCTGCTGCCCCGGTAATGGAATAATCCCATTCCAGAAAGCTGCCCTCTACATGCCAGCCACAGCAGTCGATATCATAGCGGGGTTTGAAAAAGGACAGCTCCTTGCTGATACATCCAACGTAGCTGCTGCCCTCATACAGTTCGAACTTCGGCAGCCAGGTCAGGATTTTTTCTTTAACCGTCCCCAGCTCCTGTCCTGACGCATCGAAGACTTTCAGGCAGTGTCCCCAGGAAAGCTGCCCTTTTACCACATACACTGTATTGCCGTCTTCATCGTAAATATCGTAACTGTCAAACCACGAAAAAAATCTCTGCCGAAATAACAGTTTCATACCCCAGCTCCTTTCCGCTGTTTCTCATCCTAAGCTGTTTTTTCCTAAAAGCTGCTCTGTCCAGGTTTTTTCAGAAAATCCGGTCAACACCGTTTTCTCTCCGACTACGAGCGGACGCTTCACGAGCATTCCGTCCGTCGAAAGAAGCTTTAGCTGCTCTTCTTCGGACATTTCCAGCAGCTTATCCTTTAATCCCAGCTCCTTATAGAGCATTCCGCTCGTGTTGAAGAATTTTTTCAGCGGCAGTCCGCTCTTTTCATACCACGTTTTGAGTTCCTCATAGGTTGGATTCTCTTCTTTGATCGCGCGCTCTTTGTACTCCACGCCGTTTGCATCCAGCCATTTGAATGCTTTCTGACAGGTGGTGCATTTTTTATAGCATAATACTGTTATCATGTTGTTCTCCGTTTTTGAATGTTTTCATCATAGGCTCCTGACACGGCTCACGTCCGCACTCGAACTCTGTTTCACTCCAGAAAATGAATCCGCTCCGGATGGAAGCGATCTTCCTGCGCGCGGCTTTCCGCCGGATATCCGAGCGCAAACAGGGAAAATACCGCCACCTCTTTTGGCAGCTCCAACAGCTTATGAACTTCCTCCATCTGTTCTTCCATCGGAGCGATTCCGATCCACACACCGCCAAGCCCCTGTGCATCCGTTTCAAGCCACATGTTTTCCTGTGCAATCGAAAGGTCAATCTGCGCAAAATCCGGAGCAATCAGTCCTTCCTTCCGATATACAGGCACGATTACGACCGGTGCGTTTGCTGCACATCCCGCATAGGGTGTCGCTTTGGAAAGCGCTTTAATCTTTTCCGGATTCGTCACCACATAAAATTCCCACGGCTGCTGGTTACACGCGCTGGGTGCCTGCATACCCGCCCGCAAAATCTGCATCAACTTTTCTTTTTCCACCTGTTTGTCTTCATACCTGCGAACACTGATTCTGTGAAAAATACTGTCCATCGCTCCTCCTTCTCCTGCTGCCACATGTTTGTATATCTATAATTGACGGATCCTCTACGACGGATTTTCCCATCGTTCTGAAGCTATTTTACCATCTCATAAAATGAAATCCAACGAATTACTGTTAGATTTGTCTATTTTGCATAACAATAGTAATAATTATCATTATTATTTTCAGTTCGGAATCTCCGAAAGTATTTCATCGGCTTTTCGGATCACTTCTCCCGGAACATTCAAAAACTGCAGCGCCGAACGGAGCGTCATTTCCGAAGTGAGCAGGTTTTCTTTCTGTTCTGCAGAAGCCACTGTAAAATAGGCTCCTGAAAAAGCATATTGCGGTCTGACCCATGATTACTCGGCCCCCTGATTCCTTATGAGCCACGCAAACCCTTTCGCTGTCCGGATTCCGGCATCTTTGAAGTGATTTCCCGGATTCCATTCCAAAATCGTTCGGATTTTCTGCATCTTTAACAGATTATACCCTTCCCGGATACAGTCCCCAACGGTTGCCATCAGCGGATTTCTGGTTCTTTCTTCACGGTTTCCCAAGCTCAGATACACCGACTTTGCTCTCATATCGTGTTCTTTCATATATTGCAGAAATCCCGGAAACCAGACAGACGGAGATACTGCTGCAACACCTGCAAAGATATCCGTCTGATATGCCGCCCAAAGGGAGAATAATCCCGCCAGCGAATATCCACCGATATAATACGCTTTTCTGCGATCCGCACATTGACCTAAAAGAAATTGCAGCAGCTCCCCCGCACCGTCTCCGAAGCCCTCTCTGCCAAAGACTGCCGACGCCTCCCAGGGCGAAAGATCCCGATTCCAATTGTCCACTTTCACCGCAATCAACTGAAAGTCTGCCTTTCCCTGTTTTCTGATCTCGTTTAATTCCGTTTCCATCTCCTCCAGATCATGATCGCCTACCGGCTGAATCAGAACTGTGGAAGCGGAGAGATTTCCGTAGTGAACTATCTGCATCGCGTCCTCCATTTCTTCTCTTTTGCACCCTTCCTACAAATACACCGTCAGAAAGAGCAAATAAACTTGACCACCAGAAAATAATCCGTGCTGACCTCCAAATTTATCAAGATAGCTCCACCTTCTCAGTCGGCCAGCATTTTCTGAGTGCCGCATAGGAAACCAGGAAGTTTGCAAGCCAGCCTGCCGGCACAGCAAGCCAAACGAAATCAATGCCAAAACGCGGTGCACAGATCAAAGCCACGGACAGGCGAATCGCAAGGTTGACCATGTTGGCAATAAGGAATGGCCGCATGATCCCGAGTCCGCGAAGAACTCCATCGGTCGCCATTTTGATTCCCATAAAGAGAAAGAAGTAACCAAGCCATCTCATATAATCCCCGGACACCTGATAGGCCAGGGCTGTTCCGTCTTTTCCAAGGAATAGCGAGGAAATCTGTGTGTGCAGCGTTTCAATAACAAGGAAAGCAAGCGCCGCGAAGCACACATCCAATACCAATGCTGCATGGTAGCCTTTTTTGATGCGCTGGGTTTTGTTTGCGCCAAGGTTCTGGGAAACATACGGCGAAACCGCATTCCCGATGGACACGAAAATCAGGGAAAAAACATTCTCCACCCGCATTGTTGCCGCATATCCTGCCAGTGCCTGCGTGCCGAAGGGATTTACCACCGCCTGTACAATCATCATACCGATAGACACGGTAGACTGCTGGAGAACCGATGGAACAGCAATTTGAAGCATGGAACACAGCTCCCGCCCGTCAAACCAGGAAAAGGTACTCTGATACCGCCGCATCCGATTAAAAAAAATCAAAAAGGAAAGCACAGCCGAAATGCCCTGTGCGATCAAAGTTGCAAGGGCGGCACCGAACACGCCGAGCCCCAGACCGGCTACCATCCAAAGATCCATCCCAATATTCAGGATGGAGGAAAAGATCAGCAGCCCCAGCGGAATTTTTGATTCACCGATGGCGGTGAACATGGTAGAGAGAATATTGTACATGAACAAAAACGGAAAGCCCACAAAATAGACCCGCAGGTACAGCACTGCTTCCTTCAAAATATCGGCAGGAGTCTGTAAGCCTCTCATCATCCCATGGGAAAACCAAAAGCCAAAGACACCCAGGAGGATACTCAGAACCAAAAAGCTGATCAGAGATGTAGACACAATGGTTTTCATTTTGCCATACTCCCTGGCACCGAAATAGCGGCTCACAAGCACACCTGCACCAACACCAGCCCCCAGTGCCACGCAAATAAAAACATTGGTCAGCGCTGCACAGGCACCAACCGCCGCCAGCGCAGAGGAACCCACAAACTGACCGACGATAATGGAGTCAGCCATATTGTATACCTGCTGAAAAAAGCTTCCCAGAATCATCGGCATTGCAAAAACCGTCAGCGCTTTCAGCGGCGTATCGGTAATCAAATACTCCTCTTTTGACATGATCCTATATCCTCCACAACTTCCTGATTTTTATCTGACTGGATACTCTGTGTCAGAAGCTGACCGTCCCGAAACAAAGCGTAGGTCGTGTCCGGTTTTGACCAGGGTCTGACCCAACCGGCTCACAGGATATATTCCATCTGCCGTTCCTTTGTTTTCATCCCCATTTTTTCGTAGAAGTGCTCTGCCGATGTGTTTCCTGTCCAGACGTTCAGGGTTACTTCGTAGCAGCCCAGTTCCTTTGCCTGTTGCTTCACATATTCAAACAGACTTTCCCCAATGTGCTGCCCTCGTGCCTGCTTGTCAACGCACAGGTCATCAATAAACAATGATTTAAAGGACACCATGTTGGTGGAAAATGGCTGTTCCCTGAGCTGACAGAAGGCATAGCCCATGCACAAATCGTCCTCATCTACGGCAACATAGACCGGTTTATCCTCCTGCTTCAATAATTCCGTCAACTCACAAAGAGTGTATTTGGTGGTACCTGGTATAAAAATATCCGGGCGGATCTCTGCATGGATCTGCAATACCTGTCCCAACAGTTCAAGAATTCTTGGGATATCCTTTTTCTCCGCCTTGCGAATCTTCATTTCAAACTTATCTCCTTTACAATTTCGATTTTTCAGGTAAAAAATCTCCGGTTTTGACCGGGGTCTGACACCTGATTTCTGCGGTCCTCGCCACCGGGATTTTCCCATCGTTTTGAAGCTATTTTACCATCTTATAAAATGAAATCCAACAAATTTCTGTTAGATTTGTCTATTTTGTACAATATTAGTAATAATTATCATTATTATTTCTACAGGTAATATGAGCCTTTTCTCTTTTAAAATCTGCCCGACAGGTATATACTGAAGCTATCAGCAGAGGTGCTGAATGTCAACGAAACGGAGGATACACAGATGTCAAAATTATATACTATTACCTTAAACGGAGTAACGGAGGAGGTTTATAACAAAGCGACGGATTACATCGAGAAACACGCGCTTCGCTTAAACTACAGACCGGAGGTGTCCACCATCGACGCCGAGTTCCCGGACGATATCGATCCTGCAAAGAGCCCCGAGCTGCAGGAAGCGTACATCCGCAACGTACAGCAGAGACTGTAAGGTTCGGATTCTGACGCGGGACGCTGCATGCGCCTGCAATGTGTGAAAACATACCATAAATTTCGAAAAAGAAAACCTCTCCCGCCGGTTTCCCGACTGCGGAGAGGTTTTTTCTGGTACCCAATAGAATGCGCGCTCTGCCATCTTTATCCAACCTTAATGCGACGTCCCCGTCCCTTATCCGATCTTAAAATCTCTGGCCGTATAAAATATAATTATCACAGAAATAAGGAGCTGCCTTTATGCCAAAGAAAATCATCCGTCGAAAGCACCGTCTTTCGTCTTTTCAAACTATCACATTAGGGTTTGCCGGGGTCATTTTGCTCGGAGCACTGCTGCTGATGCTTCCGATCTCCACAATAGCCGGATGTGTAACGCCATTCAATGAAACGCTGTTTACCGCGACCTCTGCCGTCTGCGTCACAGGACTTGTTGTTCAAGATACCGGAAGCTATTGGTCCGGCTTCGGACAGACGATCATTCTGGTACTGATCCAGATCGGAGGGCTTGGCGTCATAACCGTAGCAGCATCGTTTGCGCTGTTGTCCGGGCGAAAAATCTCCCTGATGCAGCGCAGCACCATGCAAGATGCAATTTCTGCGCCAAAGGTCGGCGGAATCGTCCGTCTGACACGGTTCATCTTGCGAGGAACGTTTTTGATCGAACTGCTGGGCGCACTGGCCATGCTGCCGGTGTTTTGCCATGACTATGGATGGCGCGGCATCTGGATGGCAGTGTTTCATTCCATATCCGCATTCTGCAACGCCGGATTTGACATTCTTGGAACAGAAAGTAATCTCTATCCATCCCTTACCGGCTATGCCGACAGTCCGACAATCAATATCACGATCATGCTGCTGATCGTAGTTGGCGGCATTGGTTTTTTGACATGGGACGATGTCTGCGAAAACAAGTGGCGGCTTCATCGCTACCGGATGCAGAGTAAGGTGATCCTTGTCACGACAGGTCTTTTAATTCTTTTGCCCGCCGCGTTTTTCTTTTTCACCGACTTTTCCGCGCTTTCTACCGGAAAGCGGCTGCTGGCATCTTTTTTTCAGTCCGTTACGCCGAGGACCGCGGGCTATAACACAGTAACGCTATCTGCAATGTCCGGTGCGTCGCAGGGCATAATGATCCTTCTGATGCTCATTGGCGGTTCTCCGGGTTCTACGGCAGGCGGAATAAAAACAACGACACTGGCGGTCTTGCTTGCCAATACTGCCGCAACCTTTCGTCAGCGGGAGAATGCTCAGTTTTTCGGACGTAGGATTGATTTCAGCGCTGTCAAGACCGCCGCAACCATTCTGACAATGTACCTTACACTGTTCTTTGGCGGCGCTGTTTTTATCAGCGTGTATGAAGATTTGACGCTTTCCGCATGCCTGTATGAAACGGCTTCGGCAGTCGGAACAGTGGGATTGACGCTGGGCATCACGCCGCAGCTGCATCTCCCTTCCCAAATAGTGCTGATCGTGCTCATGTATCTGGGCAGAGTCGGCGGTCTTACGCTCATTTATGCAGCGTTTTCCGGCAAAAAAATAAACGGCGCAAAGCTGCCGCAGGAAAAAATAATGATTGGATAAGGAGTCTTTACACATGAAAAACATTTTATTGATTGGCGCAGGCCGCTTCGGACGGCATATCGCTATGCAGTTATCTCAGCTGGAGCATCAGATCATGGCAGTCGATATAGACGAAGAACGGATCAATGATGTACTTCACCTCGTCACCAACGCGCAAATTGGAGACAGTACAAACGCGGAGTTTCTTCGCTCCCTTGGCATCGGAAATTTCGATGTCTGCATCGTGACCATTGGCGGCAGCTTTCAGAATTCGCTGGAAACGACGTCGCTTCTGAAGGAGCTTGGCGCGAAGTGTGTAGTGTCGCGTGCCGAGCGGGATGTACATGCAAAGTTTCTGCTTCGCAACGGAGCCGACCATGTGATCTACCCGGAAAAGCAGGTAGCAGAATGGGCAGCAATTCGATATACTGCCGATCATATTTTCGACTACATGGAGATCGACGGGCAGCACGCCATTTTTGAAGTAGAAGTTCCACACGAGTGGATTGGCAAAAGCGTTGGTGAACTGAATATTCGCAGGAAGTATGGCATTAACATTCTTGGCATCAAACATTCCGGAAAAACCGACGTTTCAATTACGCCTGATACGGTGCTGTCAGGAGAAATAACAATTTTAGCGCTGGGTGAATATAAGGCGCTGCAAAAGTGTTTCCGGATATGAACGGACGGTGAAACAATGTGAAAGATGTCATTTTGATCGTTGGGATGGCTCTAACGTTCCTGTTCGGATGGTTTCTGATGAAGCAGCTGGATCGCTTTCTGTACGAAAATCAGAAACGAATCCGATTGGACACAATAGAAACCGCCGCCTTTTGGTGCTATAATACCATCAAAAGAGGTGGTGAAACTGTGCAGAACAATGAAAACAATCTATCAAAAGAGCATATTCTGGTGTGCCTGTCCTCGTCCCCATCCAATGAACGTATTGTACGAATGGCAGGAAAAATGGCGCAGGCATTTTGCGGAAGCCTTACCGCGCTCTATGTGCAGACTCCCGGATACTCTGGCATGAACGCAGAAGATATCGCTCGACTGCAGGCGAATATACGTCTTGCGCAGCGGCTTGGTGCAGAGATCATCACAACACATGGAGAAGATGTACCAACGCAGATTGCAGAATATGCGCGGCTCTCCGATGTGACCAAAATCGTAATTGGGCGCAGCGGCGTGCAGCGACAGCATTTCTGGAGCGAACCGACGCTGACAGAACAGCTCATTACGCTTGCGCCGGAGATGGACATTCACATCATTCCGGATGCGGAGGTCTATAAAAGCTATCCCAGGAAATCACTTTTCGCCGTTCGCCCGGCGCTTCCAACCGCCCGGGAACTGCTTCTGACTGTCGGAATTCTGACAGCCGCTACGATCATCGGATGGTTGTTTCTGCGGCTTGGCTTTGCGGATGCCAATATCATCATGGTTTATCTGCTGGGTGTGCTTCTGACCTCCGCTTTTACCAGCGGATATACCTGCGGCGTGCTGTCCGCCTTTTTGAGTGTCATCTTGTTCAATTATTTTCTGACAGAACCCAGGCTGTCTTTGGTCGCCTATGGGAGCAAATATCCCATAACCTTTGCCGTCATGTTCATGGCTGCGCTTTTGACCGGTACACTTGCAGCCAAGCTCAAAGCCCACGCGCAGCTATCCGCACGGGACGCTTATCGCACAAAGCTGCTTTTTGATATGAACAGGCAGCTTCAAAAGGCGGAAACGTCTGATGAAGTTTACCGGATGACCGCAACGCAGATACAAAAGCTCATGCAGCGGAACATCCTGATTTATCCGGCACAGGAAGGCGCGCTGTCCAAAGGGATCCTTTACCCGGCTGACGCAAGCTGCCCCTATAGTGCCCCGGACACAGACCCGGAACAGGATGTGATCGACTGGGTCTGGCAAAACCGGAAACGTGCCGGAGCAACGACACAAAACTTTCCCAAAGCAAAACGACTGTATCTTGCCATTCGTACTGGGCAGCAAATTTACGGCGTTGTCGGGATTCCGATGGAAAAGCAAACGCAGCCTGACGCATTTACATTCAGCGTTCTGTTCTCCCTTCTCGGTGAGTGCGCTCTGGCGCTGGACAACCTGCGAAATGCCAGAGAAAAGGAAGAAGCTGCCGTTCTTGCAAAGAACGAACAGCTTCGCGCTAATCTTCTGCGTTCAATTTCTCATGATCTCAGGACACCGCTGACCTCTATTTCCGGCAACGCCGACACACTGCTGCACAGCTATGACATGCTGGATGAGCAAACACGGAAACAGATTTTTACGGACATTCATGACGATGCACAGTGGCTGACCGAGCTGGTTGAGAATTTGCTCTCCATTACGAAAATCGCTGACGGCAGCGTCAAGCTGCGTCTTTCCGATCAGGTTGTGGACGATATTGTGTCGGAAGCGCTACGGCATATCGACCGAAGATCGACAGAACATCACATCACGGTGGATTGCGGAGACGTGCCGCTGCTGATACGGGTGGATGCAGGACTCATCGTGCAGGTGCTTATCAATCTGGTGAACAATGCAGTCAAATATACTACGGCTGGCTCTAACATCTGCATCACGGCAATCCAGCAAAAAAAAGCGGTTGAGATCTGTGTCAGCGATAACGGCCCTGGTATCCCGGACGAACTAAAGGAGCGTGTTTTTGAAATGTTCTTTGCCGGGGGAAATCCGATTGGCGACAGCCGCCGAAGCCTCGGACTTGGGCTCACGCTCTGTCAAGCCATCATTCATGCACATCATGGCGAAATAACGCTGAAAAACAATTCGCCGCATGGCTGCATCTTTTCCTTTACATTACCACTTAGTGAGGTGAACTTAAATGAATAAGCCACTTATCCTTGTTGTAGAAGATGATACCCCTGTGCGCAATCTGATCACTACGACGCTGAAAACTCACGAATACAGGTATCTTTCGGCGCAAAACGGCGCAAGCGCCGTAATGGAGGCGCTGAATCTGTACACCAGATTATCTGCTTTTGGGTACATTTCAACTTAATATCATTAAGTATAACACCATTTTCCCCATTTTCAAACAACAACTTCCAACTGTTGTTCAATTTGAGCATATTGCACGTGAAATTCCGATAATTCACCCTTTCATTACTGATAATTTACAATTTCAAGCTGAATACTTCTTTTTCCCATATATTCGTTGATCTTCGGGTAAAAAGTCAGAGGCATTACTTTTCTTTGTTCCATCACTTTCAGGCAGTCTTCTACATCTCCGAAATAAATCCCATCCATCTGCATGCCTCGTTCATTTCTCAGCCTGCACTTTAATACATTCCGGTTCTTTCCAAAGATCCTCGGATCGATCACACTGAGATTTCTTTCCGCAAATTTAGGCTTTTCATTTCCCATGCCAAAAGGCTCTAATCTTTTCAGTTCTGCGATCAGGTTCTCATCAATATATTCAAACGGAAGGCATAAATCAATCGATACCCGCTCCTGCATATCCTCCTCTGTCAGTTGTGCCAGTTCATTGATCTTCTTTCTGAATAATCCAATCTTTTCCTCAGGCAGAGAAAGCCTGCCCCTTTTATAACCTGTTCCACGGTATCATTTATTGTGAGACTTGCGGAAA
>OLRH01001751.1_pt1 | contig 11108 bp, 9 predicted proteins | sample 1672321 | NCBI WGS metagenome assembly OLRH01 (sample SAMEA3136671, study PRJEB25190) | human gut metagenome | reverse complement strand
TATAGAGCTTGTAAGACTTGCATCCTTTCCTTCCTGTGAAAGAACTACGATTGCCAATACTACACATATTATAACGTAAACTACTAATAATACCGTCCTAAGCGTATCCATATATATAACACCTCCGTTTCCGAAAATGGTGTGATTAAATTTAACACCAACTTTGGATATGATAACACATCACTGTCTCTTATTCAACAGAAATTTTTATTTCTTATATAATTTCTTATTCAATTCATATGCAATTTCTTATACTGCTTTCTTTCATTGCTTTCTTTCGTTGTTTTCTTTCGTTGTTTTCTTTCATTGCTTTCTTTCACGATGCCTTAACTCTGAAACAAGCGAAATCAACACTATGAGCATACCTGCTATGGACCCAATGATCCCAGCTTTTCCAAACCTTATATGATGACTCATCCGTATTTCATTGTTTCCTTCAACGAGTTTCACCGAATATAATGCATCAGCCAGCAGATCCGGCGTAACTTTCTCCCCATTTAGTTCTACTTTCCATTCTGAGTCGTATGGTATAGATAAAAACAGGCTTTCTCCGCTTCGGGCATCAACATTTATTTTTACTGATCCGTTTGATATCTGTGCGCCATTGACCGATCCTGCACGCAGCTTGTCTGTTACTTTTTTCAGCCTTGCCAGATCCACGCCATAGAATTGCTCGGCCCCTTCTACAACATCCAATGCTATATTCGAATCAATTGCTTTTAGAGTAACATGACAATCTAGTGCCCCCATCTTAGTAGGTATATAGAATACTGTCGGTGATATCCATTTGGCATAACCAGATTTGTATTTATCGTTGACATTTATCTCTCCCTGAAACTCTGTGTACCACGGAATATTGCCATATACCGCATATTTTCCAGCCGGAATGCTTATATCATACCTCATCTCATGATCTGACACTTCTGATACTTTACAATTCAGAGCGACAAATACATCGGCATCTTCACCGAGAAGCTGACTGTAAAGTTCATTTACATACTCAAATGGATTCTGCATTCCATTTTCTGTAGTCACGTCAATAGTGTACGCTTTTTCATTTTCAGGAGTCGTGTAGACGAAAGCCATAGGAAGCGCATAAGGATTAGCATAAACCTTCATCTTGCTGCACGCCCCCTGCTCTATATTCTTCACAACCTTAAGACCATTTATTCCCCGAGCCGAAGTAACATACTTTACGCCCATCAGTGAATCAACCGCAATATTTGATGTATTAACCACTGTCATGCAGTCTGCATTTTTTCTGTATCCCAGCGAATCCATGAAATCCAGTGTCACCGCATCTGGTGATGAAGTATAACCTCCAAGCCCCCAGAAGCCATATGCCAGAGACTCGTCATAATTCGCCCTTATTCCACGTCCCAACACGTTTCTGCCAACAGTGTTGTTAACCCGGTAAAATTGTTCTATATTACCCAGTCTTGTTGAATCTGACTGCTGATCTGTCTGATCACCTGATTCGTCACATATTTTTTTCAGCGAATATTCTTTAAGTGATGAATATATCCTCTCCGCTTCCGGAATGTACTGCTTTATATATTGAACATCATCCCTGTGATAATTATCCATCTGCATGCTAACGCTAAGGCCTGTTTCCAGAATAGATAGAACACATATGATCACAGGAGCCATCCATCTGGCAACATGTTTTTTCTTTGTAACAGTCTTGAAAATATTAAGTTTGTCCCCCGAAACATACCACATAGCAAATGTTATCAAAAGCATTATGACTATCGTCACACCTATCTTTTTGTATGACTGCTTAGCCGTCAGCAGAAAGTTTGAGCCTATCATAATAACTCCAAACAATATTGTTCCTATGAGCATTTTCCGGGATAGATTCCGGGACAATTCATTTCCTGATCTGACAAGATAGAAATCCGCAGCCAGAAATATTATCGCAAATACACCAACATATGCATATCTTGAATAATATGATCCCACTGATTTAAACAGTGAAAATGCAGTGTATAATGGATTCCAGTAAAATAAAAGAACATTCAGAATCGCCATGCCCACTCTGACCCAGCGTTCACGTGATCTTTCAGGTTTTACAATGATGCTCCACATTGCTCCAAGCAGGGCTACAGAGCCACAGAAGAGAGTAACATAGCCCTTTGTGCTTTTGGCACCTAATGAATATGAATTTGCGACAGAAAATATATTTCCATTGAAAGACAGATTCAAAAGATTTCTGAGCTCAAGGTCTCCCCTAGGCCCATTTCTGAGAGCGCCCACAACCGGCAAAAACAGTATGCAGCTGAGCATAACTCCAACAGCCATTGCTGCGACGAATCTCACCAGGAGATGCCAAGTAAGCCTTATCTCATTCCTGTCAAGCTTTCTTTCATCGTCCGTGTATAATAAAACAACTTCAAAAACGAACCACATAATGGCAAAAAGGCAGTTGATTCCCCCTGTATACCAGTTGAACAGTATGGAACATCCCACAGGGACAGCCAGGCACCATATGCCCTTTCCATGTGTCACTCTGTAGACACCAAGCATGATAAACGGAAGCATATATACACCGTCAAGCCACATGATGTTGCTTGACTGAGCAATCGAATATTGACAGAGTGCATAACTCACAGACAGGATAACCGTGATCATCCCATGATGAAAAATTCTACTGTCACCATTATCGGGAGTCTTTGCATTTTCACTTTTCCGGGCGAACCTGTTATTTATAAAACATGTGCATGCAGCGGCAGCCACGGCAAGTTTCAATGATATAACCAGATGGAAGAATTCTACGATCTGAGATTTTTTAAAAAATAAGATCAGCAGATTAAATGGGCTGGAAAGATAATACCCAAATATTCCAATACACGATCCACCTATAGACTTACTAAATGAATATAATGCACTATTATCACCGGAAAGCACATCCTTAAGATATCCAAATAAATCTATGTACTGGTATTCAGCATCCATTGTCGCAAGCGAATTATCGCCAAATGGTGCATAGCCTTTTATCAGAAAAAGGATCCATATGATAAGGAATGTCGCCATACCTGATGTTATCATCTGGAACCAGTTTTTATCACAGAGCTTTTTCACAATAACACCCTCCCCTAGCTTGATGCAATTTTGTCTTAACTTTTAATATACATCCTATTCTGTCACCTATCATCTTAATTTTTATTACTATATAAATATGAATACCTTATTATAATCTCTTATCGCAAAAGAAAATCGGCTGTAAATGATATATATAATCATATTACAACCGATTTTCTTGTTTAAACATGTCAGAATATATTAATTCAATATATCCGTCATCGCCTATATAGCGGCTAATGGGATCTCGCCCTGAATCATTTGTTTTTCTTTACGAGCACTCCCGCAATTATAAATATAATTCCGAACACAACGGATAGTACTGACCATATCGTCAAGTCTGCATATGAACCTGCTCCAGCAAATCCCACAAGACCTGCAACTATATAAAATCCTGCACTCGTAAATGTTCCACCACATGATGGGGATTTTCTCGTAACGATACCGACGATTCCTGCAACCAGAAAGCATATTGCAAGAAACAATCCCGCAGTTCCTCCGGCTTCTCCATTTTCCTCCAACGCATTTGACACCCCTGCAGCGCACGACTGAAATGTGATAAGAACAGATAACACAATAGTAATTATACCTATCACAAGTCTGAATGTTGACAACGGCTGTTTTGTCTTTTCCATAATCTTCTCTCCTTTGCATTTTTAGTATATATATTGTATTGCAAAAGAAAATAGATTTGGTGTGCTGACAGCACACTTTATATCTGCGAGGCTTTAAATCTGTAGGCAGATCTATCTTTAGATCATATATCTGCTGTCTATATCAAATCCGTGATTGAGAGGTCCGCTGCCTGTGCCAAGATCAAGCATGGCAGCCAGTGCTCCTGATATATATTGCTTGGCCCTGCTCACGGAATCAGCTACATCATATCCCTTGGCAAGGTTTGAAGCTATTGCGCTGGATAAAGTACATCCTGTTCCATGGGTATTTGAATTATCTATCCTCTCACCTGAGAACCAGATTGTGCTATCTCCATCAAACAACATGTCATTTGCATCGTTTATGCTATGTCCGCCCTTGACAAGTACAGCGCATCCATACTTCTCATATATCAGCCTGGCAGCACTTTCCACATCATCTTTGGTCTCGATGATATATCTGGTAAGCGCCTCCGTCTCAGGTATATTGGGTGTTATGAGTTTAGCAAGTGGAAAAAGTCTTCTTGTCAATACATTTATGGCTTCATCACTTATCAGCTTTGCACCGCTGGTAGCAACCATAACTGGATCGAGGACAACATTCTCCGCCTTATATGATACAAGCTTATCAGCTATAACATCTATAAGCTCAGGCACCGAAACCATACCTATCTTGACCGCTCTCGGTCTTATATCTGAAAATACAGCGTCTATCTGATCTGCAAGCACTTCAGGTGTTGTATTCATGATTGATGTTACGCCGGTTGTATTCTGTGCAGTTAATGCTGTGACCGCGCTCATTCCAAATACACCATTTGCCTGCATAGTCTTGAGATCAGCCTGTATTCCCGCTCCCCCGGAAGAATCACTTCCAGCTATAGTTAATACGGGAACAAGGCGGCTTCTATCAGGCAGAAGGCTATCCATAAGCTCTGTAAAATCTGAATAATAATATTCGCAGTGAGCCTTAAGATCAGCCTGTCTGTCCTTGCTTGACTCATCGTAAAGTCCCACAACTGTAAAACCAGCATTCTGGGCAGTCTCCGCAGCATGATATGCATCCTCGAACACATACGATCCACCTATATCCGTTCCCATGAATTCTGCAGCAAGCTCATATATCTTCGGTGAAGCAGCCTTTCCTACACCCACCTCAGAACACGTGAATATACTGTCGATATACTTCATAAGTCCATTTCTTGAAAGTGCTGCCTCCACATGGCATCTATCCGTCGATGTCGCAACAGTTACCGGAATATCATATCTCTTCAAAAGTTTAAGAAAATCTCTAACTCCTGCCTTAGGTTCTACCTCATTCGCATAGAAATTTCTCACAGTCTCATTCATGCCTTCTATGATCTCTTCAGGAGAAAGTGCTAACCCATAATGATCACGAATATATTCCGCACCTTTCTGCATAGTCATGGTGAACAAAACCTTTTCAAGATTCGGCTCTGCTTTTATCCCCTGTCCTGCAAGATACATCTCACCTGCATGATCCCACATAGGCATAGAATCAAGAAGCACACCATCCATATCAAATATCGCACCCTTTATATCACTGATAACTAGTCTTTTCATGTACACCTCTATCTATTATCTACTTAATAAGACATTAAGCTGTTCATTTCAACCGTTAAGGTCTTATTCTTCATAATCCTATATCTACTTCTCAAGCATATTCTCCACAGAAACCTTGAGTTCCTCTGTAGCTTTCTTTATGCAAGCATCAGCAGCTCCCCCAGCCGCCGTTCCAAATATCGCACTTATAACAGCCACGCCACATATTCCAGAACCCGCAAGCTCAAAGATATTATCCTTTGTTATGCCCCCTATGGCAATGACAGGTATAGACACTGCCTCGCATATGGCTTTCAGCGTCTCATGGCTTACATCATCAGCATCATCCTTTGAACCAGTTGCAAATACTGCACCAACTCCAAGATAATCCGCTCCATGCTTTTCAGCTATTATAGCCTGTTCAACAGTCTGCGCCGATACTCCAAGTATCTTGTCCGGGCCGAGTATTTTTCTGACATCCATGGCTTCCATATCACTCTGTCCCACATGAACGCCATCAGCATCTATATCTTTTGCGATACTCACCTCATCATTTATGACAAATGGGACTCCATACTCCCTGCAGAGCTTCTGAATCTCCAGTGCCTCTGCAAGGAAATCCGCTCTGTCTAGATTCTTCTCCCGGAGCTGTACAAATGTTGCTCCGCCGTCAAGTGCTTTCTTCACCTGATCGTACAAAGTTTCATCTCCAAGCCAATGCCTGTCAGTTACCGCATAGAGCATAAGTTCTTTTTCACTGCAATTTATCATAGGATACTTCCTTCTTCCATACTTTTAAATCTTATTTTTATGTTTTATTCTTATATTCTGCCAAATTCATACTTAGTATTATTTATCTGATCTCAAATCTGGCTCCCTTTTCAAGTGTGTCGCCATCCATGTTGTATACGGCATCGATTATCCTGTTTCTATATGTCGAATTGCCCTCAAATGACTGAAGATGAGAATAACCTATCTCTCCCGCAAGCCCCATGACCATGACTGCTGCGGCAGCAGCCTCAAGCTTGTTGTCAGGATTTGCAACAACATACGCAGTCATCATTCCTGACAGCTGACAGCCTGTTCCTGTTATCTTTCCCATCTCAGGGCGGCCGTTTCTTATGACATAACACTTCTCACTGTCCGCTACGAGATCTATTGCACCAGTCACAGCTATGATCGATCCTGTCTCTGCAGATAACCTCTTGACAAATGCAACTGCACCGTCGAGTGTATCCTCCGTAACCGCATCTGCTACATCAGCATCAACTCCCTTTGTACTTCCAGAACCGTATGCCAGCGTCTTTATCTCAGAGATATTTCCTCTTATGACATCAAACTTTATTTCTTTCATAAGCCCGACAGCTGTGTCAGTCCTAAGCTGGCTTGCCCCAGCTCCAACAGGGTCAAGAAGAACCACGTGTCCCAGCTCATTTGCCCTTTTTCCGGCAAGATACATAGAAGGTATAGTGTTCTTATTAAGTGTACCGATATTGATATTCAATCCGCCACATATGCTTGTGATATCAGGTGCATCGACTTCGTCATCTGACATAATTGGGCTTCCGCCACAGGCAAGGATAACATTTGCCACATCGTTTACAGTTACATAGTTAGTGATATTGTGCACCAGTGGCACATTCTTTCTTACATTTTCAAGACATTCTTTCATCATGATCTTTTATCTCCTTTGTTTGTAATCTATATCTTAAATATATTATCAACAAGTGCAAACCAGACAAGCACCAGAATTATCCAGATAACAGTATATAACAAGACCGCAAATCCTCTTACTATTCTTTTGCCACTTTTTAGAAATGGGATGTGCGACCAGACATTCAGGTAATTGCCCCACAAAAGTGCAAGTCCAAAGAACATTATGAAATACACTATTCTGTACGCGGTCAAAGAATTACCGGTTATCGATTCTCCTGTTTTTCCATCCTTCACTGTAACAGTAAAACAAAACCATAGAAGAACGATGTAACAAATGGCGCCTATTATCATGTGCTCTACACTACCTCTTCGAAATCCTGGTGGAAGAAACCGCATAACCTTATGGCGCGTTGATATAGCAACTGTATCTTTTATCTCTGAACTACTTTGCATTTCATTTGTCTGATCTATACCTATACTCTTTTCTTCAGTACCAGTTCTTATATAATACAGGTCTAAAGCCATATCTGAAACCCTCTGATATCTTCTATCCGGCGACATATCCGTCGCGCGCTTTATCACCCAATTTATACGTGGATCATTCTGATATATCCCCTCAGCCACAATTCTTCCAGTTAGCATATAGTTGATAAGAACTCCCAGTGCATATATATCAGTTCTTGCATCTGACTGCGAAAACCCATATTGTTCTGGAGCTGCAAATCCCCTTGTACCCATAAGAACAGTATCTCTGCTCGCCATCATATTATAATGTCTGGCGGTATTGAAGTCTATAAGATAAACGCCTTGCATATCGACGTCTGTGTCTGTGAATACCCCCTTCAACATCACATTTGCAGGCTTGATATCCCTGTGAATAACAGGAACATTCAGATTATGGAAGTGATCAAGTATCTGACAGAGGCATTCAGCAATCCGACACGCAGTATTCTCATTGACAGTTCCGTATTGCTCTATGAACTTTCCGAGCGTAATCCCCTGAATATATTCCTCAATAACATACAGTCGCCCATCACTTTCCAGGCACTCATATATATGTGGAACATTTCGAACCTTTGCAGTCTGAATAAGTTTGTAAATATCTGCATCATAGGTATCAAGTATCTTTCTAACATATATCTGTTCGTTCTCTACATGCTTTACAAGACATATATTCTCTTTATCTCCAAGTGGCGCAAGCTCTCTGTAAAACGACAACCTGCTCTGAACCTCCATATCCATCTGATTGTTCCCCATAAATAATTTACAAAATAGTATTCAGTACATATAATAATTATTGTAGGCAAATAATCAGAGTTTTTCAATAGCATTACAAGTGTTTAACCAAGTAATATAACTATAATATTGTACAATTTACTATATAGGCAGAAAAGGAATGTAAAAGCGTCATGAATTACAGAACAACAGATCTTATGAACGAACTGTCAGAGACAACAGGCAGCGATGGTTTCAAGGAATTTTTAAACAGTCATAAGGAGATGAACTCGTACAGCGATCTTGGTGACTTTTTTAACGATTACCTCAAGAGTCATCCCAACATAGACGTTACAAGCGCAATAAGACGAAGTAATCTGGACAGGGGCTACGCGTACCAGATATTAAATGGAAGAAAACCTCATCCTGGAAAATACAAACTTGTAATGCTGTGCATATGCATTGGCATGAAACTTAAAGACATACAACGCGCACTCACCATCTCCGGCTGCGCCGTTCTATATCCGAAGATTAATCTTGACGCTGCTCTTATTGTATGTATTAACAACGAATACAATTCAGCTATTCAGGTGAATGAATTTCTAAGCAAGAATAATATGGAACTCATCCAATAATATATCATGATAGCAAAATACCACCAATTCACGGTTTGTGATATGCCCATGAATTGATGGTATTGGGTTTAATATAAAATAATATCTGAATTACCCGTCACGATCAGCGACGCATTTGTCTACTCCTCTGCAGGTGGCACATCAGATGCACAGTACATGCACTTTGTTGCCTTGATATCTATCTCACCCATACAGTAAGGGCACTTTCTTGTGAGAGGCGCTGCCACCTCTTTCTTCTTTCCCAAATCCATAAGTGTGTTGATCCCTTTCATAATGACAAATATGACAAATGCCATAATGATGAAATTGATCACAGCTGACAGAAATGCACCGTACTCAATGTACTGTCCTGTGTGGAATATCTGAAAATGTCCACCGATCTTAGCTCCGCCTATGCTGTTGATTATAGGTGTGATGAAACAGTCTGTAAAAGCTGTGACCAATGACTGAAATGCTCCACCAATGATAACACCGATGGCCAGACTCATCACATTTCCCTTAAGAGCGAACTCCTTAAACTCTTCCAAAAACTTCTTCATATGCATCCTCCCAACTAAATACAGCACCGATCATAACAATCTTATATTATAATTCGGTGCCGTATCTTTTATTTATTGTTTCTCGCGCGATTGATATGACATATATCTACATTTGTTGTCATCGCACATCATCTTTTTTTACTTTCTTACAATAAGTGACTTGCCTGTCATCTCTTCAGGCTGAGGAAGTCCCATAACCTCAAGAAGTGTAGGTGCGATATCTGCAAGGCATCCGCCCTCGCGAAGCTCTACATCCTCACCATAGTTGTAAAGGATAAATGGTACAGGATTGGTTGTATGAGCTGTGTGTGGAGCACCTGTCTCGTAGTTGATCATCTGCTCTGCGTTACCGTGATCAGCACAGATGAAGAGAACTCCATCAACCTTATCAATCGCCTCTACTGCAGCGCCAACGCACTTATCAACTGTCTCTACAGCCTGGATTGCTGCAGGGATAACTCCTGTATGACCAACCATGTCAGGGTTTGCAAAGTTGATGATGATCACATCATACTCACCGCCAAGGATGGCAGCATTGAGCTTCTCGCTTACCTCTGGAGCACTCATCTCAGGCTGGAGATCATATGTTGCTACCGCAGGTGACTTTACAAGGATTCTGTCCTCATTCTTGTTAGGCTCCTCAACACCGCCGTTAAAGAAGAAGGTTACATGAGCATACTTCTCTGTCTCTGCAAGTCTGAGCTGCTTAAGTCCCTTAGCTGCAAGATACTCGCCAAATGTGTTGTCGATCTCTTCTTTCTTGAATGCTACAAGCTTGTTAGGTATTGACTCATCGTAATCCTTGAAACAAACATATGTGAGTGGCATACGACCATTTGGTCTTTCAAATCCATCGAAATCGTCACAGCAGAATGCTCTGGTGATCTCACGGGCTCTGTCTGGTCTGAAGTTGAAGAATATGACTGAATCATTTGCCTTTACAAGCGATACCGGCTTGCCGTTCTCTGTGATAACAGTAGGAAGAACGAACTCATCATATACTTCCTTGTCATATGACTCCTGCATAGCTGCTACTGCATCCTCAGCCTGAACGCCCTCACCTGTCACAAGTGACTTGTATGCAAGCTCTACTCTGTCCCATCTGTTATCTCTGTCCATTGCGTAGTAACGACCTGACATAGATGCTACCTTACCTACACCGATCTCGTTCATCTTCGCAATAAGCTCCTCAAGGTAACTCTTGCCAGATGCAGGTGGTGTATCTCTTCCATCGAAGAATGGATGAACATATACGTTCTCAAAGTTCTGCTTCTTGCAGAGCTCAAGGATTGCGTAAAGGTGTGTATTGTGGCTGTGAACGCCTCCATCTGAGAGAAGTCCCCAGAGATGAAGATCAGAATTGTTCTTCTTGCAGTTCTCTATAGCAGCGAGCAGCTCCTCATTCTCAAAGAAATCTCCATCAGCGATTGCCTTTGTGATTCTTGTAAGATCCTGATATATGATACGGCCTGCGCCGATGTTCATATGTCCTACCTCTGAATTACCCATCTGACCGTCTGGAAGTCCTACAGGAAGTCCCGAAGCTGCGCCCTGTACAAATGGTGCTGTAGCCATAAGCTTGTCCATAACAGGTGTATTAGCAAGTGCTACTGCATTACCCTCTGTCTTGTCACTAAGGCCATATCCGTCGAGGACCATTAAAACTACTGGTTTCTTACTCATAATTTTTCTCCTTTTTATTTATTCCGACTGCGTCATTGTAGTGGAAATCTTTGTCGAATGCGAATGAACCGCCCTTGTGATGCGTA
>OLRH01001749.1_pt1 | contig 11117 bp, 9 predicted proteins | sample 1672321 | NCBI WGS metagenome assembly OLRH01 (sample SAMEA3136671, study PRJEB25190) | human gut metagenome | reverse complement strand
TGTACCGTTTTACTAAAATAACGGGATGTACTTCATTTGGTCAAATCCATATAAAACAGTGATTTACATCAAACTTACATTATTTGATGCGTGAATTTGTGCAAGCACGAAAAAATTGCATAATTATTTGATGCGAAACTGATTTAGGATAAGTAGAATTTAATATTGTATAAAGAGGCGTTTTTAAGTTACCCCTGTGATATAGCATTAGCTGTACGGTAACTTAGAAGCGTCTCTATTTTTTTGGAAGTTATATGAGTGCAACAAAGATTATATTGAAAAAACTAGTTTTATTTTCTGTCCTGCTCATTTTAAGCGAACGGTTACAGTAACTGTTCAACTGGGGTGATGAATTGATTGTAGGAAACATTATCGGCAAAAAAGCACTTGCAGGAGTCGATGCAGCACATTAATTTACAATTTGTTTATCACCGTTATTGTTGGTTTCACTTCCGGCTTATCAGTTCACTTTCGGGGGCTGTATTAATAGTACCGATTTTGAAAGCACTCAATATACCGACGGATTTATTTGAATATGCGAGGGAATATCTGGGAGGACAATGCGTAATGTAAGAAGCCGGATGAAGAATGAACTGGAGTATCGGATAAATGAGAAGCAGGAAAATTGTATTCGGTTAAAAGACTGATGGGTGGCAGAGTGATTAAGAAAAACAGAATTTTTATAGATACCTTATCTGCCGTTTGCCACCTGCCAGTGTATAAATAATAAAAAAGATTGCGAACTGCTTGGAATTTGCAATCAAACGAAATATAATGAAGAAAAAAGAGGAGGCGATATCTATGGCAAGAACAGCAAATGTATTTGCACGTGTTGAGTCTGAAGTAAAAGAACAGGCAGAGCAGGTGCTTGAGCGACTTGGAATTCCAATGTCCAATGATATATATGGGTTAGATAGTGCTGATATAGAAGAAAATAAATATGTCGATAATGTATCTGGTTTTGGAATTTTAGCTGGTTTTAGAAGTTGGTATATTCTACAACATTGCAATCTCTATGGCGGTGATTATCAACCTTTCAATACTTACGCATCGTAAAAAAACAGTTAATCCTAATAGTTTCAGTTACAGACTCTGTTTGATGATATATCCGTAGTGCAATATCCTTTTGTTCTTTTGAATACATAAAAAGGCTCCTTTCGAAGCCCTAGAGTAGTCCAGAATTTTGTCCGCACCCTCCACTCATCACATATATGGAGTTAGCAATCGCAGTTTTCACTTCTTCTTCTTTTTTTGCACCAAAACATTTAGAAACGATTACGCCTATGCCGGAGGAAAGTCCCATACATAATGAGAAAAATAAGAAACTTATCATGCCTACAGAACCAACAGCTCCATAATAGTAGTTATTCCTATTATAGATGGATATTACATACGAAACAATGAATGAAATGATACAGAATATACATTATATGCGTGACTTTTTCCTGGCTTTAGTTTTATATTTCCGACTTTCTGGTTTTCCGATATTCCCTCGGAGAAAATCCCTTCAGCTTATGAAATAATCGGCTGAAATAGAGCTGGTTATCGTAGCCTACAATCTTAGATATTTCATTGATGGAATAGTTGGTTGTCTCAAGCAAGACCTGTGCGTTGTTGACACGGAGCGCAACAATAAACTGCATAGGAGTAGAACCCGTGAACTTCTTGAAGCTTCGTATGAACCAACTGACGCTCATCCCCTTGGATGTCGCATACTCTTCTATATTGATATCACGATTATAATTTTCGTTAAAATATGTCATGGCGGTATCCATCTCGTGGTCGAGATATTCATTTTTTAAAACTTGCTCTCTGGTAAGCTCACGTTGGAATATGATCAGAAGATGACGGAGCAATAATGTGAGCATTTCTTCGTAGTTATCCTGACAACGTTGTAATTCTATAATAATTCTCTTAAATACACGCTCATATTCCATGGATGTACCAACCGGGAATATTCTCTCGTTATCTGGAAAACCATATTTTCTTAGGATATTTTTTACATCACTTCCAGTAAAATGAATCCAGTAGACTTCTGTCTTATCTTTCCCATAGTATTCATATTTCTGAAGCTCTTTTGGACGGAATATGACAATGTTACCAGCGGGAACAATTGTTTCGTTATCAACAGTATCAAAATGAAAATGTCCGCATCCGGCTGCAATATATATAATCTGAAAATCAACACGTCCTCTTGGGCGATAGGTTGGCATCTTTGGGTGCTCAGACAAACGATAGATTCCGCAGCTACCGACAATCAGTGGTCGGCTTTTATCCTTAAAATCCATATGTGAATGTTTCAAATAACCGGTGTTCATGTACATAGGGCAGCACTCCTTTCACTCGATACAATAATCACGATTTCTTCGTTCTTCGAACTCTCGAAATCGTGCCAGCCATGCGCACTCCGGACTATCGTCCTGCGTGCTTATGACTGTTTACCCATCAAATAGAAAAGTGTCCGATGCTGAAAGCAGTTCGTCCACTTTTCTGATTGATGGGATTATTGTATCATTTTGTGCATATTTTGTCCATTCTAGTTTATAGACATAAGAAATGGATTAAGGTAATATAAATCTAACAAAAGCGAGAAGGAAAAAAAGCAGACAGTAAGGAGAAAACTGTTAGCAGGGGTACAAGCAACAAAAAAGTGTATAAACTGTATGAATGAAGGAGGATTATTTATGATCGTGCCACGTTACTATGAGGACTTAAGTGTATTACATGACAATACGATGCCAGCGAGAGCTTATTACATGCCGGCTTCCAAGCGGATGGATGACCTGGTAGAGCACAGAGAGCTGTCAGACAGAATGCAGCTTTTGAATGGTACATGGAAGTTTCAGTATTTTGACAGCATCTATGATATGAAGGATGCCTTTTATGAGGATGGTTATTCGGTTGAGGGCTTTGACGAGATCAAAGTTCCGAGTGTATGGCAGATGGCAGGTTATGATACACACCAATACACAAATATCCGTTATCCATTTCCGTTTGATCCACCATATGTACCACAGGATATTCCATGTGGAGCTTATGTGCATACCTTTGACTATGCAAAGGATGCTGCAGCACCAAAGGCATATCTTAACTTTGAAGGTGTGGATAGCTGCTTTTATGTATGGTTAAACGGCACCTATGTAGGCTACAGTCAAGTGAGCCACATGACCAGTGAGTTTGATGTGACAGACGTATTGCGGGAAGGAGAGAACCGGATTTCCGTGCTTGTGATGAAGTGGTGCGACGGTTCGTACCTTGAAGATCAGGACAAGTTCCGTATGAGCGGAATCTTCCGTGATGTGTATCTCTTAAAACGTCCGGAAAAGGGAATCCGTGATTATCGCATTACAACACAATTAGATTCAGATATTGCAAGGATAAATCTTACAGCAGCATTTTACGAGCCGACAGAGGTTCGGGTAAAGCTTGAGGATAAGAATGGAGCAGTTGTTTCCGAGGGTGTTATTTCCGAGAGTGGAGAATCGACTTTTGAGATTGTAGATTATACACTCTGGAATACAGAGAATCCGTATCTGTATACGATTATTCTGGAGACGGAGCAGGAGGTAATCGTAGACCATATAGCACTCCGCAAGATCGAGATCAAGAATCAGGTAATCTACTTAAATGGACAGAAGATTAAATTCCGTGGTGTGAACCGCCATGACTCCGATCCGGTCACCGGATTTACAATTAGCATGGAGCAGATCAAGACAGACCTTACCCTGATGAAGCAGCACAACTTCAATGCCATTCGTTCCAGCCATTATCCAAATGCACCATTTTTCTATGAAATGTGCGACCGCTATGGATTTATGGTGATTGACGAGGCAGATATCGAAGCACACGGACCATTTATGCTGTATCGAAAAGAGGATACGGATTACAACCGCTTTAAGCGTTGGAATGAGAAGATAGCAGATGATCCGGTATGGGAAGCTGCGATTGTTGACCGTGTGAAGCTGATGGTGGAGCGTGACAAGAACCGGTTTTGTATCGTGATGTGGTCTATGGGAAATGAAAGCGCTTATGGCTGCAACTTTGAGAAGGCACTGGCATGGACAAAGGGATTTGATCCGGAACGTATCACGCAGTATGAGAGTGCCAGATACCGCAATTAAGATGTAACCTATGATTACGAGAATCTTGACTTATACAGCCGCATGTATCCTGCACTTACTGAGATAGAGGAATATTTGGAAAAGGATGGCAGCAAACCATTCCTTCTGGTGGAATACTGCCACAGTATGGGAAATGGTCCCGGAGATTTTGAAGATTATTTCCAGATGATACAGGCAGAGGATAAGATGTGCGGTGGTTTCGTATGGGAGTGGTGTGATCATGCAATTGCCCATGGTGTAGCCGAAAATGGCAAGACGATCTATGCCTATGGCGGCGATCATGGCGAAGTAATCCATGACAGCAACTTCTGTATGGATGGTCTGGTATATCCGGACAGAAGGATACACACCGGACTTTTGGAGTACAAGAATGTATACCGCCCGGCAAGAGTAGTATCGTATGATGCAGCAAGTGGAGAATTAGTGCTTCATAACTATATGGATTTTGATGATCTGAAGGATTATGCAGAGATTACCTATGAGCTGTCACAGGATGGGCTTGTAATCGGGAAGGGGAAGCTTTCCGAAGTATCCGTTTTACCGCATTGTGATGGAAGCACAAATTTAAAGCTTTCAATTCCGGAGAATGGAAAGGTATATCTGAAGCTGTTCTATAAGCTGAATAAGGACATCCCGCTTCTTTCCAAAGCGTATGTCTTAGGTTTTGATGAGATAGATGTAAGCAGTAAGGGTGCAAAGAATCAGCAGGCAGTAGGTTGGCTTACAAAGAAAGTGCCTGATACGGGTATTCAGGTGCAGGAAAATGATACACAGATCAACATAAATGGACGAGAGTTTTTCTATAGGATCAACAAACGGACAGCACTCTTTGACAGCTTAATATTTGCAGGCAGAGAATATCTCAATCTCCCGATGGAACTGAATATCTGGAGAGCACCGACGGATAATGATATGTATATCAAGGCGGAGTGGAAGAAAGCACACTACAATGAAGCATATACAAGAGCATATAAGTCAGAGGTGATTCAGGGAAAGCATGGAGTAACTGTTGTAAGTCAGGCTTCGGTTGTAGCTCCAACCGTGCAGAAGATTCTTGATGTGGTGCTCACATGGACGATTGACGCAGCTGGAAGAATTGGAGCGGATATCGCAGTGAAAAAGGATGAGGAGTTCCCGGATCTTCCAAGATTTGGTGTGCGGATGTTCTTAGATAAGAAACTTACAGATGCAGGGTTCTTCGGTATGGGACCGCAGGAAAGCTACCGGGACAAGCATAGAGCAGCAAGCCACGGATTGTATCGTCTGAAGGTTTCCGATATGCATGAGGACTATATCCGCCCACAGGAAAACGGAAGTCACTACGACTGCGATTATGTGGAGCTTGGCAACAGCCAGTACGGTATCACTGCCGTTGCAGAGGAAGATACATTTTCATTCAATGCGTCCTTCTATACACAGGAGGAGCTGGAAGAAAAGGCACATAACTATGAACTGATAGAATCGGACAGTACGGTATTCTGTCTTGATTATGCACAGAATGGAATAGGCTCTAACAGCTGCGGACCAGACGTGTTAGAAGCATACAGATTTGATGATAGATTATTCCGGTTCCGGTTTACACTGGTTCCGTATGTGAAAGGATAATGATGTAACTCGTTGACACAGCATTTTCCCGAATATCGACGTATAAGTCCGGTCATACGGGGATATTCGGGATACAAGAGAACAAAAGTAAAAGCATTTAGAATAATATAGGCATCAGACTGTTTGACACATGAAATTCTAAACATGATTAAGATGAGGAGTGATTCTATGGAAGAAAAAAAGTATTTAAAATGGTATAACAAAGTCGGATACGGATCCGGCGATATAGCAGGAAATGTAGTATATGCATTTTTAACATCCTTTGTGATGATTTATCTGACGGATTCAGTCGGACTTGCAGCAGGTATAGTAGGTACGTTGATCGCAGTTTCCAAACTGTTTGACGGATTTACAGACATTTTCTTTGGCTCGATGATTGACAAGACACACAGCAAGATGGGTAAGGCGAAACCGTGGATGCTTTACGGCTACATTGGATGTGCGATTACACTGGTATGTTGTTTTGCGGTTCCTACAAGCTGGGGAAATACAGCACAATATGCATGGTTCTTTATTGCATATACATTGTTAAATGGTGTGTTCTATACAGCAAATAATATTGCGTATTCTGCACTTACTTCTTTGATTACGAAGAACAGTAAAGAGCGTGTGCAGATGGGATCTTATCGTTTCATCTTCGCATTTTCTACAAGCCTTTTGATCCAGTCTGTAACCGTAAAATTTGTTGATTACTGCGGTGGAGATGCAGCAGCATGGAGAACGGTAGCAATCATCTATGCAATTATCGGTCTGATTGTAAATACAATCTCAGCGCTCTCTGTAAAAGAGCTTCCGAAGGAGGAGCTTAACGAGGGTGAAGTAAAAGGAGATGAAGAAAAGTATGGACTGGTTCAGGCATTTAAGCTTCTTGTAAAGAACAAGTATTATATGATGATCTGTGGAACATATATTTTACAGCAGCTTTATAGTGCCATGATCGGTGCTGGTATCTACTACATGACATGGGTATTGAAGAACAAGAATCTTTTTGGTCAGTTCGCCTGGGCGGTGAATATCCCGCTTATTATAGCTCTTATCTTTACTCCGACACTCGTTGGCAAGTGGAATGGTATGTACAAGCTGAATCTCAGAGGATATATCATTGCCGTTATTGGTAGAGCGTTGGTTGTTGTAGCAGGATATATGGGAAGTATTCCTCTTATGCTGGCATTTACAGCCCTTGCAGCACTTGGACAGGGCCCATGGCAGGGAGATATGAACGCAGTGATTGCTTCTTGTTCAGAGTATACTTATCTGACACAGGGAAAGAGAATTGACGGAACTATGTATTCTTGTACATCACTGGGTGTAAAGATTGGTGGAGGAATCGGAACTGCAGTATGTGGCTGGTTATTAGAGCTTAGTGGTTATGTCGGAACAAATGCAACACAGCCGCAGTCAGCACTTGATATGATGCAGTTTATGTATTTATGGTTGCCATTGATTCTTGATGTGTTAATTATGATTGTTCTTTCCAGAATGAACGTGGAAGCTGTAAATGAAAAATTGAAAGCTGAAAAGGGAATTAAGTCTGATGAAGTAACAGACGCAACAGAGTATTAAGGTTTATATGTAATGAAAAGCATTGTCTAATTGAACATTCGAGAAAGGCAATGCTTTTTGTGCAAGCTAGGTATTCAGTTTTCACAAAGTAGTCCTTTTAGTATTTTATGCATGATATACATGTTCAAAGTAATCAGCGTAGAATACTAAAAGGTTGTTCATATAATTCTTAAACTTGTTCATAATGCGTACCTCCTTTCCTTATTTACAAGCTGATTATAGAATAAATACAATGTGATTGCCTGCCAAATCGAAAGAAAAAGTAGACAAATCTTGCAAAGGGGGCGTAACCAATGCATTTATCATTTGTTGATACAAAAGAAGAAATATTAGCTTTAAAAAGAAAATCGAAGCATGTTGCTCCGCATTTACATAATGCATTGGAGATCGTATGTGTGACAAATGGAACACTGGAGCTGGGAGTTGGACAAGAGTTATACCACATGGAAAAGGGAGATATTGGTTTTGTATTTCCTGATATTATCCATCATTATCAGGTTTTCTCTTCGGGAGTGAATAAGGCGGTTTACATTATTTCTCCACCATTTGCGATTGGGAAATATGCTGATATTATACAGACGATGGCACCGGATTACCCAATCATAAAGGCAGAAATGGTGGAGCCGGAAGTATACCGGGCAATTAATGCCATCTTAGATACAGACCACATGGATATAGCAGTTATACAGGCATACCTACAGATTTTGATTGCAAGATGCATTGGAAAGCTGAAACTGGTCGAGAAAGGAGATGTGGGAAGTAAAGATCTTGTCTATCAGGCGGTATCGTACGTGTCTGGTAATTTTAGAAAGAATTTCTCGTTAGATGATATGGCAAGAGATTTGGGAGTGAGCAAGTATGTTTTATCACGAACATTCTCCAAAACATTCCATCGTAATTTCAATCAATATCTGAATGATGCAAGACTAAATTATGCTTGCCATCGCTTGGAAAATACCAATGATGCCATTACAAATATATGCTATGATAGCGGATTTGAAAGTCAGAGAACATTCAATCGGGTATTTAAGGAACGATACAAAGTTACACCGAGCGAATACAGAAATACAAGCCGTACAGATATAATATCGTGACTATCAAACATAGAGGCAGAGAATGGAAAAGTTGTGGCTGTGATTGGATATAGGCAGTAAATGTGGCAATTCTACCTTTGAGAGGTGTACTTTTTTGCTGTGATAAGATAAGATTGTCATGATGAAAGGAGGAATGACCTATGGATATTGCTAAGATTGGAAGATATATCGCAGAAAAAAGAAAAAGAGCTAGGCTGACACAGAGACAGCTTGCAGATAAGCTCGGGAAGAGTGATAAGTCTGTTTCAAAATGGGAACGTGGAATTTGCCTTCCAGACGTTTCAGTATATATGGAACTGTGTGAAATATTGGAAATCAGCGTCAATGAATTTTTAGCCGGTGAAGATATCAGCGAAGATAGTGTAAGAGAAAAGTCTGATGAAACGCTATTGCAGGTGTCAAAGGAAGGAAAGAATAAACAGAAATTTCTGCGACGAATCATTGTAGCACTTTGTATTATTCTGACAGGACTTATCACTGTAATCGCTGTTATAGCGTGTAAGAAGATGAGACAACCCCGAAATTTCATAGAAGAAGTATCGCCGGATAGTGCGGAAATGAAAACTGCGGAACTGATGTCTGGAGCAGATGGGGTAATGATGTTTCGGTATAAGACAAAGGATAACTATAAATGCCTTTTTGTTTACTTGTCTGAATATCAATCCGGAAAAAGAGTATCGCATGAGAAAATTGCAGAAATATCTTTTAATGGTACAGAATCTACCGAAACTGGAATGATAGTGGTTGTTCCTAATTTTGAAAAATTTTCTGCAAGTCTAATTGTGGCAGATAACTATACGAAATACACAACAGAAAATCCAATTTTAAATGATGTTGAAGATCGGAAATATTATGGAAGATCGGCGACAAGCATAAACCATACATGTCCGATAGATTTTGGAACAGAGCAGGGGTTAGCGGCTTTGGTTTATGGTAAAAATGGATTAAGTATGTTACCGATACAGGATATTTCCGGAGATAATCTAAATACAGAGAATGATTATATGTATTATTACTCCGTAGAGTTTATGAAATGAAAATATGGATGATCTTTCTATAAAATCTTTACTGATAAGCATGAGGACTAAATATCCTCATGCTTTTTCCCTAGATAGGTGTCAATTTCCTTCTGGTAGTGTTGCAACTCCTTCAGGTCACGCTCATTTTGCCGCTGTTGTTCCTCAAGGTTATAGGGGAGAATGAAGCTACCAGACTTTTACGGAAAACCAAGTAAATAAGCCTGCTACAAAACTTCGTATGACCCTCCTGCAAAATTTTGTACCACCCTCCCACAAAACGATGTAACACCTCATACAAAGTTTTGTAAGACAAATACAGAGAATACTACAGAGAATACGGAGGAGATTGGAGAAGATAGATTTTCATACGATGGAGTATGTGCTGGAAAGCCTTCGCAACAATACTACAAAGGTACGCAACATACGAAGCTATATGCTCACGACACTGTATAATGCTCCTGTAACATCTAGTAATTACTATAAAGCAGAAGTGAACCATGATTTCTATGGACAATAACGATTCATAGCTGCTGGAAACAGCAGTTGACTATATATTTTTCACCTTCCCTTCCTTTTTGAGGGGCAGGAGGACAAACCTGCCTCTCGTTTTAAGTGGATTGCTGCAAGCATGATTCTTTGATATAATCAATGCAACAGTTTTACAAATCGGAATTTAATGAATTAGTCACAAATTACGGGTAAGTAACAAGGATTTATGGAGAATTTACATAGTATGGAGTTTGAAAAATACAAAAAATATTTAATCAGTACTTGGTTGCCGGAGTATGAAGCAGAACATACGGAGAGAGATTTGATGGTGGAAGGGTGGAATATGTTATTAGATGAAGTTTTTTCACCATTGATTGCTAAAGAACTAGGCATGCGATATCTTGGTAATCGTATCTGGGCTGATGATTATTGCAATCATCGTCGCAGGGTATTAAGTCTATTCCAGCAAACTGATTTAGGTGGAAGCTTTAAGTGGGGATGGAACTATGATTTTATTCCCAAAATGTCAGCGAAAAAAGCAGTTTATGTTAGAACGGATAAGAGTATATTTACGCATTTTTTTGAAAACATTTGGGAAAACCATAATAAGATAGTTGAAGGAAAATGTCAAAAAGCATCAACCTTAAAAACCGTTTCTTCCCGATAGTGGAACTTGGATATGGCAGCACCGACGCATGGAATGATAACGGAACGAATTACAAAAGTAATGCACCTTATTTCCGTATCGGTATGAACTACAACGCTCTTTATAAGAAGAAATTCGATAATTTCCTGTTTGTCGGTTTACGTTATGCAATGAGTAGTTTCAAGTATGATATAACAACTCTCCCTGTGACTGATCCCATTTTTGACGGAAGTATCGGAAACCCCAATCAAATGGATGGTATCTGGGGAGGAAGCGTACCATTCAACCATAAAGGAATGAAAGGTTCAATGCAATGGTTTGAATTCTGCGTTGGCATACGCGCACATATCTGGAAACAGTTCTACATGGGCTGGGGATTGCGCTTCAAATTCCGTACAAGTTCATCAACCGGAGAATACGGTGATCCGTGGTATGTACCCGGATTCGGCAAATATGGCTCTAACACCATGGGCGTAACCTATACAATCACATATAAACTACCCTATTAAACTATGAACGGATTAGAGATTTGGCTTCTTGCTGTGGTGAGGTCAATGCAGGACATTCGAGAAAAACCATT
>OLRH01001742.1_pt1 | contig 11158 bp, 7 predicted proteins | sample 1672321 | NCBI WGS metagenome assembly OLRH01 (sample SAMEA3136671, study PRJEB25190) | human gut metagenome | reverse complement strand
AGCCGCAACTGATCGTAAAGGACGAAAGCGGTGATCTCATCCAGTTCCTCATCGGTAATAGGAACATAGGAAATCTTCGTCGGACGGGCAGATCTGGCTGCCGGCTTCGGAGACGGTCTGGCAGATTTCTTAGAAGTCTGCTTCTCAGGCTGGTCAGGTGCTGCCGCACCGGCAGAGTCTTTTCTTCGGTGCTTTCTGCCTTTATTGGAACGGGGTGGAATAATTTCCACCTGAAGCTCTTTTTCAGATTCTTCCGGTCCATCTGCAGATTCAGCGTCCTCTGAATCTTCTTCCTCTGAATTCTCTTCTTCAGATTCTGTCTCTTCCTCGTTCCAGGAGTCCTCTTCGTCCGATGCCAGCTCTGCATCATCCTGGTCGTACTCCTCTTCCTCCGGATACTCCTCTTCAGAATCCTGCTCAGTCAGTTCCTCTGCATCGGAATCGTCTTCGCCTTCCCAGGAATCAAAATCGCTCTCCTGGTCATCCTCATCATAAAAGTCTGCGCCGTGGAATTCTTCGTCCAGATCTGCTTCAAGACCTGCCATCGCCGAATCTATTTTATCTTCAAAGTCTCCCGGACTTCCCTGAGTATGCTTGTTGTCCTTACTCATGTATAAAACTCTCCTCTGATAAAAACACTGTTTAAACAAGGCTTCTCCATCTAATGGCGAAACCTTGTTGTATTATAACATATATTTTCCATTTTGTATCTTAAAATGTATATTTCCTTCAAAGAATCCCTTTAATGTTAATTGCAATTCAAACTTCCACCCCAAGAGCTTATCCGTGGAAGTTAATTCTTCCGAAAGAATATGTGGAAGTTACCCTTTCAAACTGGAAACTCGGATTGCAATCGACCTTTTTTCATCCTCAACAGTCTATAACAGATTCATTTTATTAAATCACGTTTACGGATTTGTAATCCTGGCTTTCACTGCAGACATAATTTTCTCTTCATATCCTTCATCACATAGAAGTAAAGTACAATAAGAAGGACTGTTGCTACAATCCATGCAAATGGACTGGCCATGCATGCCATTGTATAACTTCTGGCATCTGCTGCAACAACTGCCATCACACCTCTTCCAATAAGCTCTGCCACGCCTGAGAGCATAGGAAGAAGCCCATATCCCATTCCCTGAAAGCCATTACGGTAACAATTGACCACATAAAGGGGAATCATAAACATTCCAACACAGCGAAGATATGTATCCACCATAGGGATCACCGCCTCTGCATTATCAGAAATAAACAGATAAGAAAAATTTTTTCCCACAAAAAACAGGACGAATCCTACAACAACAGCATATGCACAGCCGATCACATCTGCACACCGGAACCCCTGGCGCACACGGTCCAGCTTACGCGCACCAACATTCTGTGCACTATATGTAGACATTGTAGTTCCTATAGCTACAAATGCCTGGGTAAAGATATTATCAATCTTAGAGCCTGCTGTAAAGGCCGCAACTGCATAAGAGCCAAGTATATTCAAAGAACTCTGTACCATCATGCCTCCAATGGCTGTAATGGAATACTGCAGTCCCATGGGAATTCCCACACTGATCTGTTTTACGGCAATATCACGGTTAAAATACCAGTCTTCTTTTTTCATCTTTAGTTCCGGCACGGCCTTCCACATATAGATCAGGCAAAGAACTCCTGACACTCCCTGTGAAATAACGGTAGCCCAGGCAGCTCCCGGCGCTCCCCAGTGAAAAAAGATAATAAATACAAGGTCAAGTACAATATTCAGTCCTGCCGCCAGAATCAAAAAGTAAAGAGGCGTTTTGCTGTTTCCCAGTGCCCTTAAGATACTGGACACCAGATTATACAATACCTGGGTAAAAATTCCGGCACAGATGATCATAATATAACCATATGCACCATCAAAAATATCTTCAGGTGTATGCATGAATACAAGAAGCCTGTGCATTCCCAACATGCTTACTGCAGTCATAACAACTGCGATCACAGCAGAAAGAATTGCTGCATTACCAACCGTCTTACGCATCTCATCCATTCTTCCTGCTCCGAACTTCTGAGAGGTAAGAACTGTAACTCCTGTTGTAACCCCCATCAGGAATCCAATAATAAGGAACGTAATGGTTCCAGTAGCGCCTACCGCTGCCAGCCCCTTGGTTCCAACAAACTTTCCAACAATAACTGCATCTGCCATACTGTACAGCTGTTGAAAAACATTTCCCAGAAATACAGGAATAGTAAAATTCAACAGCATTTTCATGGGCTTTCCCACAGTCATATCTGTCTGCATATTCAGTTTTCCTCCATAAGAAAAAATATCGTTTGAGAGGGATTATAGGCGATATTTTTTCTACTTTCAAGCCCCTTTTTTTATTATTTTGCAACTATTCAGCAGGTGCTGTTCCCCGCGGTGTTTATTTGTGAACGCAGTCCATAGGATTGTATTATTTTAAGCGCTTGACAAAAACCATTTTCTGCCATACTATAAGAACCACATAACGAAATGTTAACGTGTGAAAGACATCTGTCTTTTTCGCGCTTACGTTTATATCTGCTGCCAGACTATGAACGGGAACCACGATCAAACGGCAGCACTACTATTTTTAAGAAGGGAGTTCCCCATGGGAGAAAAAGTTATAAACGCAGCCCTGCTTGGGCTTGGTACAGTTGGAACCGGTGTTTACAAGGTTCTGAAGAACCAGGAAGAAGAAATGACAGCCAAGATCGGCTGCAAGGTTAAAATACGCAAAATACTTGTCCGCAACCTGGAAAAGGCAGCTGGCAAGGTAGATGATCCGGCTGTCCTTACCAATAGCTGGGAGGATATTAAAGCAGATCCTTCCATTGACATTATAATCGAACTGATCGGTGGAATCGAACCTGCCAGAACCTATATTCTGGATGCTCTTCACGCAGGCAAGCACGTAGTAACAGCAAACAAAGATCTGATTGCCGTCCACGGAAAAGAACTTATGGACACAGCCAGAGCTTCCCATGTGGATTTTCTCTTTGAAGCAGCTGTAGCAGGCGGAATACCTATTATCCGTCCTTTGAAGCAGTGCCTGGCAGGCAACCACATGAGTGAGGTTATGGGTATTGTAAACGGTACTACCAACTTCATCCTCACAAAAATGTCCCAGGAGAATATGGAATTTAAAGATGCACTGGCACTTGCCACAGAGCTTGGCTATGCAGAAGCGGATCCTACTGCGGATATTGATGGACTTGATGCAGGACGCAAGGTGGCTATTCTCGCCAGCGTTGCTTTTAATTCCAGAGTGGTATTTGATGATGTTTATATCGAAGGAATCACAAAAATTTCCGCCAAGGACATCCGCTATGCAAAAGAGATGGGCTGTGCCATCAAGCTTCTTGGTGTTGCCCGCAATACTGAGTCCGGTGTAGAAGCTTACGTCTGCCCGATGCTGATTCCAAATGATCATCCTCTTGCAACCGTTAATGATTCCTATAATGCGGTCTTTGTCCATGGAGATGCTGTAGAGGATGCCATGTTCTTCGGACGGGGTGCAGGTGAGCTTCCTACTGCAAGCGCAGTAGTTGGAGATATTTTTGATATTGTGCGCAATATGGAAGCAGGCTGCTGCGGCCGTATCGGATGCACCTGCTATAAACAGCTTCCTGTGAAAAAAATGGAAGATACCTACAACCGTTACTTCCTTCGCCTTCATGTAGAAGACCGCTGTGGTGTGCTTGCTGAAATGACGGAGGTTTTCGCCAAATATCACGTAAGCATTGCCCAGATCATCCAGAAAGACAGCCAGAATCAGGACGACCATCTTGCAGAGGTTGTTGTGATCACTTCCAAGGTTCGTGAGGGTGACTTTAAGACAGCGGTACAGGAGCTTTCCAATAAGTCTTCGGTAAAGCGTATTTCAAAGACTATCCGAGTTTATAGGAAGTAATTAGAAAAATCAAAATTATATTGCACATATGTTTATCTTAAACATACAGTCAAAGGCACGATTCGTTCGTGCCTTTTTTGTGTAATAAGCTGTTATATAAAAAGCCTGCCAAGGCAGGATTCTTTCTCATCAGAACTCCCATAGTAAATACTGCTAAAAATAGTTTCCAGAAATAAAAAAAATTGTGATTGAAAAATCCCAGATTTTTGATACTATATATAAGGAACAACAAAAGGGAAATTTTATCATATAAAGGAGCACATTATGAGCAAAAAACCAACGGTTTTAATGATTCTTGACGGATATGGCCTGAATGAAAGACATGACGCAAACGCTGTATACGAAGCGAACACACCTGTCATGGACAAGCTGATGGCTGAATATCCTTTTGTAAAAGGTAATGCAAGCGGACTGGCTGTAGGTCTTCCGGACGGTCAGATGGGTAACTCCGAGGTTGGTCATATGAATATGGGTGCAGGCCGTATCGTATACCAGGAGCTTACCAGAATCACCAAAGAGATTCAGGACGGAGACTTCTTCAAAAATGAAGCACTTCTTGCAGCTATGAAGAATGCCAAAGAAAATGATTCCGCGATCCACTTCATGGGTCTTCTTTCTGATGGTGGTGTTCACAGCCACATTACTCACCTTTTTGGTCTTCTTGAAATGGCTAAGAAAGAGGGACTTAAGAAAGTTTATGTACACTGCTTCCTGGACGGCCGTGACACCCCTCCAGCTTCCGGAAAAGGATATATCCAGCAGCTTCAGGCGAAGATGGATGAACTTGGCGTAGGTGAGATTGGTGTTGTTTCCGGACGTTATTACGCAATGGACCGTGACAACCGCTGGGATCGTGTTGAGCTTGCTTACAACGCACTTACCAAGGGCGAGGGTGTTAAGGGAACCGACGCAGCTGAGGCTGTACAGGCATCCTATGACGACGGCAAGACAGACGAATTCGTTCTTCCAACAGTCATTGAGAAAGATGGCAAACCAGTTGCCGTTGTTTCTGATAAAGATTCTGTTGTATTTTTCAACTTCCGTCCTGACCGTGCACGTGAGATCACAAGAGCATTCTGCGATGACGAATTTACAGGTTTCGCGAGAGAGAAACGCCTTGACCTCACATATGTATGCTTCACAGATTACGATGACACCATCGGAAACAAGCTGGTTGCATTCCACAAGGTTCAGCTTCACAACACATTCGGCGAGTACCTTGCAGCTCACAACATGACTCAGGCACGTATCGCTGAGACTGAGAAATATGCTCACGTAACCTTCTTCTTCAACGGTGGCGTTGAGGAGCCAAACAAGGGCGAGGACAGAATCCTTGTGAAGTCCCCGAAGGTTCCGACTTACGACCTGCAGCCAGAGATGAGCGCTCCGGAAGTATGCGAGAAGCTTGTTGCAGCAATCAAATCTGAGAAATATGATGTGATCATCATCAACTTCGCCAACCCGGATATGGTTGGTCATACAGGTGTTGAAGCTGCTGCTATCAAAGCTGTTGAAGCTGTTGATGAGTGCGTAGGAAAGGCTGTAGAGGCTCTGAAGGAGGTTGACGGACAGATGTTCATCTGTGCTGACCACGGTAACGCAGAGCAGCTTGTAGACTATGAGACAGGCGAGCCATATACTGCTCATACCACCAATCCGGTACCGTTCATTCTGGTTAATGCAGACCCGAAATATACTCTTCGTGAGAACGGCTGCCTGGCAGACATCATCCCGACTCTGATCCAGCTTATGGGCATGGAGCAGCCAGCTGAGATGACTGGTAAATCACTTCTGGTTGAGAAATAATCCGCTTATACAGCTCTGTTGCTTTAAAGGGTGCTGGCTTAAATGCCAGCGCCTTTTTTTATGTCCTTTTTTATTATAGCCTTTTTATTATGGCCACAAAAAGAACAGCTCTGACAGATTTTCTATCCATCACAGCTGTTCTATTATTCCTGATACCTATTGTCGCCAGCTCTTTCTGAATTATTGTTTCCCTTATACAACAACACGATCTAAATCGTACTTCCACTGTTTACTACTTCTTATATAAAAACTACTTCTCACTGAGCTCCTTCAAAAGCTTCTGAAGATGGCGGATATAATGAAACCCTGCACACAGAGTTACCGAAATAATAACAGACAACAGTGCAGCCATGACCACATATACCACAGCGCCAGATTTCGCCCCTGCTACCATACAGTAAAACAGACACGAAGACAATGCAGCTGCAAATACAGTGGAACCTGCTATTTTTAATCCTTTTCGCATATCTTAGTCCTCCCAGATAGGGTGACTATAATCACCCTGTTATGTTTTTCATTTTAAACCCATAATAGAGATATGGCAAGAACAAAATGGACAGGAATTTGAGTGATGATAAAATACGACAGATTCTGGGAGACATTGAAAAAACGCCATATTTCACAGTACTATCTCATTAATGAGTGTGGAATCGAAAAAAGGTTATTGCGCAGACTTCGGGACAATGAAAATGTAGAAATCTTTTCATTAGACCGAATATGCACTGTTCTTAACTGTGATCTGGATGATATAGTAGAATACGTACCCAATAACCCTGATATCATTGAGGATGCGAAAACAGCCCAAAAAGAGGCAGCCGCATCACATCCTGTTCACACTCCATCGAAATAACTGGTGCTTCAGACTCCCACAGTATAAACCATACATAAACTATACGTGTCTCAGCTCTGATAAACACGTTTTTTTGAAAAAGAATAAAAATACTTACATTTTTATTTTTTTGCACGGATGCCTAATTCTTTGTTTCGGCTGAGTGGAGAGAGTCTGGAATTATTTTTAGAGCATTTTGTTCTTTTTTCATATTGTTTTTTAATTAATCCAGGGTATTAATTTTTCCATAAAGAACCCTGCTGCATAAAAAACACCGCCAGGTGACTTTCGCATTTTATCTGCGAATTTTCATCTGACGGTGTTTTTATCTTAAAAATTATTTATTCAACCTCTTCCGGCTCCATACTCAGCTTATGCTCCACTTCTGTGCCAATATCATACTTCTGTCTGTATTCCTTAAAATAAGTGTAATATTCCAGACTGTCTGTAGGATAAATTCTGGAGTTGTGAATGTGGATATCGGTTGTCTCTTCCCCACTTTTCATAAGTGCTGTCATAGCACTTGCACAGTGGGAAGCAATACGTCCAAAGCTGTTCAGAATATCGCTGAACACAGTTCCCTCTTCCAGTCCGCATTTGCCCTGGCTGAGGCGCTCTGCATGGCGCATCTTCAGTTCATCACAAAGTCTGGTGATTACCACGCCAAGTGGTGCAACACGCTGTGCGGCTTCTCTGTCATCGTTCATAAATGCATTGCAGGTCACATTGATGCTTTCTACCGCCAGCGGCTGCCCCTGCTCCAGCACAAAGGTATCCGGCAGTTGCGGATTACAGCTACATTCAGAGTGTGCATCCATAACTACATTCAGCTCATCCCATGCTGTCTGAGAGAAATTAGTGTGGTTATCATGCATTTCATTGGACATATGTGCGATGTAGGAAGCGTGATCGCCAATTCTCTCAAAGTCATTGATAGTGTGCAGATAAAGGGAGGTCTGGCGCGTCTGGGCGGTGTTCATCTCACGTTTGGTGAGCTGGATCAGATACTCTCCAAGACGGCTCTCATATTTGTCGATCAGGTCTTCCTTACGCTGTACCTTGTCATATTTATCCTGCTGATAATCATTCAGAAGGTTCATAGCTCTGTTTACATTCTTACGAAGCTTCTTGGCCATACCATTCATAGCACGATGACACTGTCCGATTGCAAGTGCAGGATAATTTAACAGACGCTCTTCCAGAAGATCGAAGTCTGCCTCGTCCTCCAGCTCCTCTGCGCTGTCCTTAACCAGATAGCAAACCAGTTTCTCCAGCTTGGAAATAAACGGGAAAAGCACCACAACGGTAGCCACACGGAAAATGGTGTTCAAAAATGCGATGGATACCGGAGTCATGATCATATCCAAAAATCCAAAATGAATGAACGCATTCAAGGTATAGAATACAATGGACCACAGGATCAGACCGAATAAGTCATTCAGCAAATATACAAGAGCTGTTCTCTTACCGTTCTTATTCGCTCCAACTGCAGAGATCAGTACCGGACATGCAGCACCAACACCGATACCAAGAACAATTGGAAATGCACTTGCAAAGGTGAGGATTCCGGTTACGGAAAGAGCCTGCAGCACACCAACTGTTGCAGATGCACTCTGAAGCACTGCGGTAAATGCAATACCTACCAGAATACCTGCAATTGGGTTGGAAAACATTGTCAGCATATCAATAAATACAGGACTTTCACGAAGAGGAGAAACTGCTCCACTCATCATCTGCATACCATTCATCAGAATAGCAAAGCCCAGCATAATGTTTCCAATATTTCGGTATACAGATCTCTTACAGACCATACGAAGCATGATACCGATTACAGCAACTACTGCTGAAATAGTGGCTGTAGAAAGAATACTTGCAATTCCACCGGAGCCCTGGATATAAGACAGACACAGAATCCATCCTGTAATACTGGTTCCGATATTTGCACCCATGATAATACCAATTGCCTGTTTCAGCTTCATCATACCGGAGTTTACAAAACCGATTACCATAACGGTAGTGGCGGATGATGACTGGATTACACTGGTAACACCTGTTCCAAGTGCTACTCCCTTCAGCGGGGTATTGGTCATTTTGTAAAGGAATGCTTCCAGCTTATTACCAGCAACGGATTTCAGTCCGTCTCCCATCAGCGACATTCCAAAAAGGAAAAATGATACTCCGCACAGCAAAGATAAAACCATTGAAAAAATTGCCATGTTCTAATCCTCTGTTGTCGTTTCCCTCTGCCAATTCTGCAGAGGCGACCTTTCTTTTCAAAGTATTTTCTTTTGTTAACGTGGATTTTTCTCAATTTTTACATATCCTTAATCATTATGCCATAATCATAGGCTGATTACAATATTTGATTAATTTCAAATTGTAATTTTTTGCGGTTCAAAATTTCCATTTTTCTGTATAATCTGACGAAATATATGGTAATTTTCATTTCTATTCAGCTTACTGACGATAAGTAGATACCATTATGCAAGAATCTTACACACAACCGGCATCTCTCTTATCAGTGACATCACTATATATGAAATTCCCATCTTCTGATTACCATGTAATTTAAGCGTTTAATTGCTTTTTATCTGGATTAATATATCTGATCTGCCAGATAATGCATTTAATTGATACTGGAACTGCAACAAGACAGGCAATAGCACCAAATAGCATAATCGCAACATCCTGAAAGAGGAATCTGGAATTGAGAATGATTTCCAGACTATATTTTTGTGTCTGCACATAGGAAAACAATAAAATACTCCCTCCAAGATATGCAAAAAGCAACGTGTTTACTGTTGTGCCTATAATTTCTTTTCCCACCTGATACCCTGTTGAAGTAAGTTCTTTCTCTACCAGACTGTTTTTATGAGTCCAGACTTCATACACAGATGACGTCACAGACAGTGCAGTATCAATGACAGCTCCCAGAGTGCTGAAAACACTTACAAAAACAGCCACATGAAGCATATTAATACTGATATCTGTGTTGTAATAGTACATAAAATCCTCTTCTGAAATCTGAAGTTCATTTAAGCCATAACTTCCTGTTCTCCACGTAATAGCAAAAATCGGAATAAACAGAATCAGCATTACAAACAGTGTAGCCAGAAAGGCAGCTCGCGTTTTGACATTATTTCCATTCTGATAAAACAGAGAATTATAACAGACACCTGCTCCTGCCGCCAGTATCAGAAGCAGTGCGGGAAAACCAGCTGACATCAATATAACCGAAAAAAACAGAATAATAATATTACCTGCCAGTGCCATGATTGAAACAGCTCCACGTTCTCCTCCAATTGTAATCATCAAAAAAAGCAGCACTAATGTAAGAAAAAGAATCATTATTTTCCACTCCTTTTCAGTGATGGTATTTTCATAATAATCGAAGCAATTAAAACAGATACTGGTATTGCCAACACTATTCCAATACTTTCTATCAGAAAGCGACAGATATCATATGGAATGTGATATCTTACAAGCGTTATAAATCTGATCTCATTATTCATTTTAAGAATAAACATTGGAATCATGCCACTTACAAGAACAAATAGCAGTACATTTATCATGGTTCCCATAATATCATATCCGATTTCCCTTCCCGAATGTATCAGCTTTCTTATAGAAACTGATGGATTTTTGCGAACAATTTCACCAGTTGCTGCACTTATAGTGACTGTTACATCCATAATCGCTCCAAGCCCTGTCAGCATAATATCTGTCCAGAATATGTCGGCTGAATTACTCATGCTTCCAAGGTATTCCAGATTAGAATAATCTAAATCTCCATACCTGTGAATAGAAAAATCAAACAGCATCATAATCAGGAAAAGAACACATAAAGTCGAAAGAACAGCAGCCCATGTTTTCCTGTGAATTCCATTCAGACAGATCAATGTAGTCAACGAAAAAAGAAGTGCAATTACATTACATATTCTCAGAATATTCTTTCCATCTCCCAACAGTTGAAATCCGTACGCAAAAATCAATGTATTCAGTATCACTGATACGATCGTATAACCCCCCTGTTTTCTCGTAATATAGATCAGAAGAATAATCAGACCACCCACCAGTACGACCAGATAGATGTCACGTTTTACAGAACGTATAGTTTTTCCAGGTCTGTCTTTTGACCCATTCAGAAGTACCGTATCTCCTTTATGGTATTTCTGCGTCTGAACCTGTGAAGAAGTGTATTCGTTAGAAAGTGTAATTTCTTTACCTTTATATGCACCGTTCAATATCCGGGCTGTAATTTTCTGAGTATAATAGTGTTCTTCTGCACCTCTGGTTCCTTCTCTGCTCATGGTTTCCATTTCTGATACAGAACATATTTTTGCCAGAGGAGTGTGATAGAATCTGGCATTAAAACAGGTAAATATAACACAGATAATATAAATGCCAGCTAAAAGATATTTTTTATGAGATAGACAAAATTTCATTGAATTTATTTTCTCCTTCCAGATTAATATTTCTGCCAATATCGCATTGTACGCTTTTATTCGATGTTGGTCAATGTAAATTGCAGATTATTTGCAAATATTGTTGGCATTTTGATACTGTTCACTGGTAACGTTCCGCGAGGTGTTTTTTGTGAACAAAGTTCACAGAA
>OLRH01001739.1_pt1 | contig 11184 bp, 7 predicted proteins | sample 1672321 | NCBI WGS metagenome assembly OLRH01 (sample SAMEA3136671, study PRJEB25190) | human gut metagenome | reverse complement strand
CAGAGTATGCGCACGGCATGTCACAGTAAGAATCATTGTCTTTCTGATGTCTCTCGTTCCTTCATCTATCTTCTGGTTAATCCACTTTCCTATTCCTTTTTCTATCACAGGATATTCCTGTCCGTTAATTGGATTGAATATCTCATTCACAAATGAATCCAGGTCTCTCTGTTCGTTTGCAAGTGTAATCTTAAAAGGTCCATCCAGAGATTTAAGCAGTGTCATTATCTCCAGCAGTGTGCTGTCCTTTTTAGAGGTATCCTTATTTACATAATTGATATCCTCGAACACATAGCTCTGATCATACATTGCTTCACCTGTCATTGGCTCAATCTTAAAGTTGCCGTTTTCATATGCCCTGTCAATGCAAAGCCACTCCTTGACGCTCCGCGGCACCTTTACTACCGGCACGCTTAAAGCTCTTCCCTTTTCAAATTCGCTATTTGCATCTAATTTTGCCATTATGTTTCCTTTCCTTTAAATCCCAAAAGTCTGTTTCATGAATGAGTCTGCACCCTTTACTCCTGCAGCTGTCAGCATCATTATGAACATATTCTGTATGCATCTGGTAGGCAGCACTATATCCGTAAGAAGATTCTCTGCAAAGAAATCCGTCAGATCAAACTTAGACACCAGTATAATAAAAATTGCTATTATAACAATTGATAATGACTTCGTTAACAGTGTCTTAATCCATGCACCCGCAGCATTCTGTATTCCCGGTCCTCCGGGAATACAGGAAATCGCAAGCGGACCTACGGCTGCAAGCATGTATAACTGTACGCTTCTCGAAAATATGGTTATAAATACCGTAGCTGAGCATACAATAGCCACCACCAGAAAAATAATTCCTACTATCATGTGCACCATTGCCTGAACAGAGTCAAGTACCCCCTGCTCAATCCCATTAAACTCTCCTGTCGATAGCATTACGGAGCCTGTCGTACCTGTAATTTCAAATACCCATTTGCTGAACAGCATAACAGAATTGATTCCAAGATTTCCAAGGAGGACCTTAATAAGTACATTGACTCCGGTTTCAAATGTCATGCTCTCCCGCAGGTTTCCAACCTGCCTGCATATGCCTATGTAAAAGAAAAGATTCAGCATTGTAGCTGCTATTGCCTGAAAGAAGGGATAGAGAAAGTTGTTAACATATGCCCATGCCGAAGGCGAAAAACTCTCAGGTGTACTCAGACCTTTCCCCAGACAGAAACTTAATATAAGATTCCATATATTAACTCCAAGAGTATATAAAGGTGAAAGGCCGCTTGTAATCCAGTCCATTAAACCACTCCCTTACATTATTGCTGTCAGTATCTGCGGTGCCATTGCCATTACAAAACCGCCTGCAATACGTCTGAATGCGTTTGCCTGCATTGTACCCTCAGACCCCTGAAAGGCAATGCCCCACTCTGAAATTCCCATGAGTGTAATTATTGAACCGACGGATGAAATAATTCCACTTACAAGATTCTGCAGCGATGTGAATTTTGCTGCTACAACATTTGCTGCATCCGCTGCGTATACCGGTGACACTTCACCTGCCATGATTACTGTAGTAATAAGCAGTGCAAGCATAACCTGGAAGAAACGTACCTCATCCACGTTCTGTATTCTGTACTTTACCATTTTTATATGCCTCCCTATTTTTTCTTTTTTGCAAGTGACACAATGCCTACTCCGATAAAGCTCAGCAGGAGCCATGAACCGAAGAATATCATTCCCATAAACTGTGCCATATCCGGCTTAAATTTAATAAGCAGCGCTGTCAGCGATAATGCAAGCATAAATGCTGCTACAAATGTAACAATGAACCCAACTGGTATTTTTTTCTTTCTGTGCATAATAATTTCTCCTTTTAAAAAACGCAGAGCCTCACAGCCCTGCGTTAATCATTGTTTGTAGGTAATCGGGTAAACCCCTAGTGTTTCTTCTTTGATACTGCTTTCTTCCTGAAGAATGAACAGATAACTGCCATTACTCCTGCTATTCCTGCAAGCACATACATAACCACTGACATGTAATCACCGGTCTTTGGCTTTGGCGGAGCAATCATTGTAATGGTCTGAGCTGCATCGTTGATGTCGTTGTGTGATGCAATGGCATAAGCGCCATCTGCAGTCACAACATCAAGCTGCTCAAATACTACAAGCTGCTTTCCTGTCATGCCTTTTCCGTTGAATCTGAATGTCACGTCAACTACGCCCTCGGTGCCTGCCGCTGTAAACTCAGTTACTGCAGTAACTTCCTTTCCGTCAATCACAAGTGCTTTTCCTGTAGCTTTGTCCATGAGCTTTCCTGTCACTCTGTAGGTCTGTCCCTGTACCAGATTCTGGTACGCAACTGAATCTACAATAGTAACGCTGCTGTCAGCTGTTGAGTTGTGATCCTTTCGCTCACCATCGATTGCTGTTGTTCCAATCTTCGGAACATAAAGTGTCTGTGCCTCATCTGTAATGTCTGCATGTGTCGCAATGAGATTATTCTCATAATATACATTCTCAAACATCACAATCGTTCTTCCTGCAAGAAGGCTCGCATCAAATGTAAATACCACATCCACTTTGCCTGTTGCTTCCTTCGCAACAAACTCTGCCTCTGCTGTAACATTGTTTCCGTTTGCAATAACCGGTGCTCCGTTTGACTTGTCTACTGCAGTTCCGACTACCTTATACTTCTTTCCTGGTACCAGATTCCGGTACGATACAGTATCGACTATCTTTGCACTCTTCTCAGCATAAAACATGCTTGTGCCTGACTTTGCATCCTTTGCTGTGGTCTTAATCTGTGGCACGCAGATGGTCTGGTTCTCATCACTGTAATCTTCATGTACCGCAATGAGCACCTCTTTAACTTCACTGTTGTCGGCTGGAGTATTATCTTCATTATCTACCTCGACCTTGTTTGATGTGTTATCTGTTTTATTCTGTGTGTTTCCTGATTCAGATGCATGCTGTGTATCATCAGGATTTGCATCAGCATTATCCGCATTTTTTACGAGATAAAGCTTCTCAAACAGCACCATTGTCTTTCCGGCAAATTCCTTTGCACTGAATGTAAACTCAACATCCACAGTGCCGTCTGCTGTCTCAGGTGTGAATACAGCCTCGGCCGTGATATCCTTGCCGCCATTCTGCAATGGCTTTTTAGTGTCCTTATCCATTACGGTTCCTGCAACCCGGTATGTAAGGCCTGGGATAAGGTTTTTGTATGTTACTGTATCTTTTACTTTTACATCATCCCCTGCATTTGACAGATGAATGCCTGTCACCTCATCAAGAGCCTCTGTTGCAATGGCTGGCACGTAAATGGTCTGTGCCTCGTCATTTATGTCAGCATGTACTCCTACAAGCCTGTTCTCATAACGGATTTCCTCAAACATTACAATGGTCTTTCCGGCTAAATTACTTCCGTCAAAGATGAAATCAACATCCACTTTTCCATCTGCTGTCTCAGGTGTTATCTCAGCTTCTGAAGTTACTGCTTTTCCGTCTGCATCCTTAATCACCTTTCCGGTTTTCTTATCCATCGCTGTTCCTGTTACCTTATATGTCTTTCCAGGAATGAGATTTGTGTACTCGACAGTATCCGTGATTTTGATATCCTTCTCAGCATATGTGAGCTTTGTCTCTGTCTTTGTGTCTGTTGCTGCTGTCTTTACTGATGGAACATAGATAATCTGTGCTTCATCGGAAATATCAGCATGCACGCCAACGAGCTTATTGTTGTAGTAGATGTTTTCATACATTACAACTGTCTTTCCGGCAAGTGAGCTTCCGTCAAATACAAACTCAACATCGACTGTACCATTTGCTTTTTCTGCCTTAAACGATGCCTTTGCGGTTACATCTTTTCCTGCATCGTCCTGTAATGTCTCGCCTGTTGTCTTGTCTATTGCAGTTCCTGTGACTGTGTATTTCTCACCCGGTACCAGATTCCGGTACGCTACTGTATCAGTGATGTGTATGTCCTTCTCTGCAAGTGTGAGCTTTGTTGCTGTCTTATCATCAATGGCTGTTGTCTTTACAGATGGGATATAAATTGTCTGTCCCTTGTCATTGATATCCTCATGGGCTGCAATCTCTGCTTTTCCATAAAACATCTTTTCAAACACAACCACAGTTGTATCATCAAAACCATTTGTATTGAAATGGAAATCTACTGTTGTTTCTCCGTCAGCTGTATCCGGTGTGAAATCGGCTGATGATGTAACAGCCTTTCCGTTTACTGTCACAGCCTTGCCGGTACGCTGATCCATGAGTGTTCCGGAAATGGTGTATGTCTTGCCCGGTACCAGATTCCGGTACGCTACTGTATCAGTAAGAGTCACATCACTGCCTGCCAGTGACATGTGCGAGTCAGTGTCCTTATCCTTAACACTTGTAAAAATGAGTGGAATGTGGACTGTCTGTGCCTCATCATCAATGTCTGCATGTACTGCAATCAGCTTGTCCGTGTAGTAGACATTCTCGAAGAATACCACTGAACGTCCGGCCATGGCTGTTCCGTCAAATGTAAACTTCACATCCACACTGCCGTCTGCTGATGCTGCAGTAAACTTAGCTGTCGATACAAGCTCGTTTCCGTCTGCGTCTGTAAGAGGCTCTCCGGTTTCCTTGTCTAAGGCTTTTCCCCTGACTGTGTATTCCTTGCCCGGTACCAGATTCCGGTACGCTACTGTATCTGTGACAGATACTTCCTTCTTTGCCTCGCTCACGTTGATTTTAGAGCTGTCATCTGTTGCAGTGGTCTGTGCTGTCGGAATGTGGATTGTCTGGCCCTCATCATTAATGTCCTTATGCTCTGCAACCTCCACATCCTCAAGTGTAAGTGTCTCATAAACTACAAAGCTCTTTCCTGCAAGTCCGGTTGTATCGAACTCAAACTTGAGCTTCTTTGTGCCCGATGCACGTCCTGCCGTGAAAGCCATCTCCTGTGTGACAGGCTCTCCGTCAACAAGCAGCTCTTTTCCTGTTTCTTTGTCCATAAGCACACCGCTTAACGTGTATGTCTCACCCTTTAAGAGGTTAGTGTATGTGACTGTATCGGTGATAACAGCCCTGCTGTCTGCAAGTGTAAGATGATCAGCTGTCTCACTGTCTGTGGCTGTGGTGTGGATTTCAGGGAAATAAATAGTCTGGTCTTTATTCTCCATATCCTCCTCTGTGGCTGCCACGTAATCGCCATATGTGAGCTTCTCGCATACAACTACTGTCTTTCCGCCAAGTGCAGATGAATCAAAGTTAAAGTGCATGTCGAGCACCTTCTTTGTTCCATCAGATGTAAATGTCTGTGAAGCTGTTACCGGATTACCGTTTACCATGACTGCTTCGCCTGTGTCCTTGTCCATGAGTGTGCCGGTTATTGTGTAATCCCTGCCTGCCATGGTGTCCGTGATTGTTACTTTGTCAATGATGTCTGTATCTGCCGATGGCTTGATAATCTGGTACTGTGTCTTTGCATCAGATGCCTGTGTTGTGATAACAGGTGTTGGCTCTGAATGGTTCTCGATTGTACCTATATCAACTGTAACCTTGTCTCTTCTGATAGAGAACTCGCCCTTATAGAGGATTTTTCCCCTGTTGTTGTCACAGGAAAGCTCCTCAAGTGTGTAATCACCATAAGGCATTGCTCCAACCGAGTCATCGACCTTTGCACTGCCATCTGCGGAAGAAAACCACAGTCCGTCATACGCACCGCCGCCGTTTGTGTTCTTTGAGTGTGCGTTCCAGCTGCTCTCTGAGCTGAAATAACCGTTCTCATCAGTTTTGATGATGTGGCTCTCTCCGGTGCCTTTGCATGTAACCCTGAATGGAATGTCGCTCATTCTGTTCTGATTGTCTGTGTCAATCTTAGTAAGCTTGAAGTCACCACGCTTGATTTTGTCGCTTACCTTAAAGGTGTTGCCGCCTTTTAACTGGGCAAGATTGCCGTTCTGTGTAATCTGTGCTACATATTTGCCTGTAATCTTCTCACCTACTCCGCCAACCTGAAGATATGCACCTTCAAGGTTGTAGCCTTCAGGAGCTTTTGTCTCTTCGATTGAGATTGTGCCGAGTGGTAATATTGCTGTTCCTGCGGCATTTGTGTAAAAATCATCACCTGAAACTTTACAAGTATTATTTAATCCAGCTACATATACTCCACCAATTTTAACTGTCTTGATAACCCATGTTCGTGTGGCATTTGCAGGAAGATTTCCTGCATTGTAATAGCCTGCATAATATTTAACAGTAAACTCTGCATTTTCAAGACTCGCTCCACCCTGTACCTTGTCACCAGTCTCACTGTCTACCTTGTTGATGCTTATTCTTACAGGATCGTTTGTAGGTGTATCTGATACGCTTAGCGCTGTATTCTGTCCGTCTGTTACAGTAAATGACTGTACCGAACTATCAAGTGCATATCCTGCCGGAGCTGTAAGCTCCTTGTAGTAGTATGTTCCGGCATTCAGTGAAACAGCAGCTGCATTGCCGCCTGCATCCGTTGTCAATGTAGTAACCTGAGCTGAACAGCCTGCATCAGAATAAATTCCGTATACAGCTCCTGCGAGTGAATAACATGAGTTTCCTGATGTGATTCCTGTGTTAGCTGACGTCTTGCTTAATGAAACTGTACCTGTCGGTGTGTACTCATAACCAAGAATGTTCTGTGTCGCACTTCCTGTGGAAAGTATATATACCTTAAATGATGCAGGTGCTGTCGCCCAGCAGAGGATTGGTAATGTAGCCTGCCCATTTACCAGATCACCATTGGCATTATATCCAAGTACGTTCTGGTATACCCAGTTCTTAAATGAACTGTTACATCCATGCATAGAACCTACTTCATCGTATGACACCAAAAAAGACAACATTATGTGACTTAATGCAATGTACTTGTCGTCATCCATTGCGCTGCCGTCATACCATGTAGATGGGAAATAGCTTGCACTAAAGCCCGGTGCTCCCCAGCAGTAATACGCAAGATTGCGACTCTGTAGTGCCTGCGTTTCGTCTCCGGCATTGCTTACATAATTCTCTACATCATAGTGCTTTTCATATGTTCCGGACTGCGGAGTCTTTTTTGACGGCTGAACGCAATAAGCATAATTGCCACCTGCATACATCTTGCGTGTTTCGTATCCGGCATACTTGGCAGATTCACTTGATACCGTCAGTTCGACCGTATCACCGGCCGCCTTTACCGGCACTGTTCCCATACCGGTTGTGATGATTGTTGGCACAGATAAGATAACTGCCATGGCCAGTGCCAACACTCTTTTAAATTTTTTCATGCGATTTGTCTCCTTAATTTATTTGCACTAAAAAAGGACTGACCGCTATGGTCAATCCCTGCTGTTATGGAGGTCCCCTCTGCATGATGTCTGTTCGTGATATAAGTTTTTTCATCATGTTCTCCTGTCATGTTATTCATTTGGCTTACAATTTGTAACAAAAAAGGAACTGCACGAGACCTCTGTACAATTCCTTTATCATCAATTATATATTACACTACCATGAAAAAGATATCTACTACCACTTACTACCACCCTATTTTGTGGCACCGCATACGCTGCACTTCTCGCCATACACATACTCTGTATATGCCGGCTTGTCCACTACCCATACTTGGGTTGTTTCTGCATCGTGATGAATTGTTCCTACTTGCACTGGTATACAGCTGTAACTTCCATCACAAATAACTCCATGATTTAATACATTCCAATCATCAGTTCCCATATCATATCCGCATTTGTTACATACGTTATGTTCCTCATACTTTGGCTCATCATATGCAGCCTTTACCACCTTTGTCTCATAGTGTCCTTTCTCCGGGTGGTTTATTGTATTGGCCACATACTTTACCCATGTATGGGTATGAGCAGCTGGCTTATTCGCTGTGCCTGATGAGCTGTCTGTACCTTTGCTGCCTGCGGCTGATGCCGGCTTGGTCTGATTTGATGCACCTGAAGACTGCGCGCTCTTTTTACCGCTGTCTGTTTTTGCAGTTGAAGCACCTGTACTTTGTGTGCTGTTGTGGTTCACGGCTGTGGAGGTACTATTCTTTGTACTGCTCTTGCTGTCTGAACCGTTCTTCTTTACTGTACTGTCAGTGTCTTTACTGTCAGCAGACGAAGATACCGCAGCATCTGATGTATCTGATTTTGACGCACCGGAACCCGGTACGTTTTCACCATCATTTACTGTTGCAGTCATTTCTTCAGACTGCGTATCCCCTGCAGCTTCAGATACTCTTTCCGTGCTGTTTCGCGTATCGGATACTGTTGCTTCCTGTGTATTGCTGCTCTTGTTTTCGGCTGATCCGCACGAAGCTGCCGAAAATACAACCGTTATCGCAAGTATTGCTGTTATGATTTTTCTCTTCATGCTGTTACCTTCCTTTCTATAAACGTGGGGCTTTTACTGCCTTCTGCGGCTTTTTTACAAGTGTTGTGCCCTGTAAGCAGTTATCCGCTATCCATTCCTTAAGTTTTACGTTATCGTTGCTCTCATAATAATCAACAAGCATCTGCTTAAATGCACCATCATATTTGACCGGGACATTGAATATGCCTCTGCCGTTTTCTATAAGTATCTTATTGGCTGCAAACGAACCGACTCTCTTATTTCCGTCCTTGAACATCTGTGTACGCATAATGTAAAGACCGATAGACAAAGCTCTGTCCGTAATGCACTCTATCCTGTTTAGTTCCTGCAGATCCCGGTATATTGTTTCTACATCCGGTATCTCTGGTCTCCAGTCTGTGCCTGATATCATGACATCATCAACACGGAGCTTTCCAAGATACTGGTAAGGCACGTCAAATCTGGCTGTCAGTTCATGTATTGATTCAAGAAACACCAAATCTACAGGTTCATCCAGATGATCAAACAGATAATGCCATCCGTCCCTGAGGCAGCATACCTTGCTCATGTCGGTCGGTGTTACTTTATCTACATTTACATTGTTAAGAATATCCTGTGTCTCTGCAAAGGTCACTCCTATTCCCTCAAGATTTGCCTGCTTATATATTGAGTCTACGAGCACTCTCTTTGCACAGAATATATTTTCTTCTTTTGTCATGTTGTATATGTCTTTAATTTCTTTCATCATTTTACCTCTTTTACTGGTTATTAGTGCTTTTATCAGTGAAGTCGAAATACAGTTCATCATCTTCACTTTCAGTATTACCTCCCCAGTGATAACCTCTGTCAAAGGCTTCTTTAAAGATTTTCTGCTGGTCCTCCTGTATTATCTTTGCAGCCTCCTGTCTCATGTGCCATTTAACAACCGGTATAACTATCACAAGTGCTAATCCGATAACTAATGCTGTTGCCTTGATAATCTTATAAAATCTGCCATTATTCCCCATCTTCATCCCTTTTTGCCTCCAGTCTTTTTAATTCTACCATATATGCAAGCATTCTTTTAGTGTATACAGGACACTCACGGTCACCGGATATCCAGTGCCTTAAGGTTCCCATTGGAATACCAAATGTCTCCGAAAATTCTTTCTGTGTCATTCCCAGGGATTTTATCAGTTCCTTGAAGGATACTTTTTCTTCCTGTGCAGACATAACACTCATTTCCCGGTCTGAATATATCATCCAGTCAGTCTTTTCATTTCCCATATATATCCTCCCTTCACTTATAAAGTAATCCAATGGGGTGTTTTTGTCAAGCAAAAACGTCCCATTGGATTGTTTTTGTGAGAGTTGCACAACAAAATGCTGCTCTTTAACCGTGATCACAAAGTTATATTTGTGCAATATTTATCTTTTTTCACAATTATATAATACCACTTATTAAATATGCTATCTACCTCCATTTACCTCCACTTACTACCGGTCTTTTGTCGGCCGGAATATCTCTGAACTCCCATAAATGAGACATCCTATGATGATTTTGTAACTTTTAATGCACATCTGCCAAGCAACTAACTCTTAAAATTTTATTTAATGTGATTTTGCAAAATCCATATTTCTATATGAAATTCACAAAATATTTCACTTAAAAAGAGAAATAAAAATCATACTCTCTTTGAACAAAAAAGAAGGAGGATATTCCCAATGATTAAAACAATGCTAAAACTTCTGTTCAAATTAACAGCAAACTTTTTAATTCGCTGTCTGGTCAAAAAATACATGTCTCGTATTGTCTGGCCGCATATGAACATTCTGTTAACATACCAGAATAAACATGTACATATCATCATTTACATTTTTTCATAGCACCAGGCTTAGATATTGAAAAACTGTAATGCAGTTATTAGCTGCCTTGTCTAATAAGGCTTGTCTTTTCCCTTTTAATTTTTATTTTTCATTAATGGGACTTGTAAGAGTTTCAGATGGTTATACGATAACATGCATCATTTAATCCGGAGCGCAGCTCCCGTAAGTCCCATATATGGGAAAAGATAAGAATTAATTCCAGTAAAAGAAAAGGTAAGATATAAGAATGTATATAAAAGCGTTTAAATATATACCCTTTATGCCTTAAACACTGCATTTGAGCTTACCGGATGCCGGCATTCTTTTGGACTGGTATATGCCATATATATCTGCATTTATGGACTGGTTTTCCGGCATATGACATATATGTCACTTTTTTTGGACTGCTTTAAAAATATATCCGTATTTTTGGACTGATATGTGCAGGGCTGCAGTGCCATGCATGTCATCCGGTCTTTCCGGAAATGTTTTTTATTCATTTTTGAAGTATTTTTTGGATTTTATGCGTTTAGAAATGCAAATGTGCATGTTTTTGTGAACGTTTACGAGGCCTGCGTCGTCCGACCCAGGCTGTTTTCCATTTATATTGTTGAATTGAGAAGCAGGCTCTCCAGCTCTCCATAATCATTGTCACGCTGGCTGAAGCTGTTGAATCTGTTCTCCTTTGATTTGCTGTTTGATTTCACAGACTGTGTTTCCTGCACATCCTTTAAGCCTTCCAGAATGGCTTTTAAATGATGATGTACTGTCGGGGCAGACAGAGACCTGTCTCTCCATTTATGTCCGCTTATACTGTTATGTATTGCTGCTGAAAGGTATGTTTTTACATCTGCATGCTTTTTGGCAAAGGCTGAAGCGTACTGATACATAAGAAAAACTGTATCATCAAAACCTGTTTTGTCATACTTGATGTTATCTCTGTTTAATTCCATTCTGACTGACTGCTCATTATACATGTCCTGGTCAT
>OLRH01001735.1_pt1 | contig 11195 bp, 13 predicted proteins | sample 1672321 | NCBI WGS metagenome assembly OLRH01 (sample SAMEA3136671, study PRJEB25190) | human gut metagenome | reverse complement strand
GATGACAGAATAAGTATAATGATAAAACAGTAGTTGCAAAATGAGTATTCTAAAAAGGAGGTTGATAGAATGAACGCAGTCAAAATGGGACTTACCATAGAGGAAGCCGCAGAATGTACGGGTATCGGCAGGAACACCATGCGGAAGCTGGTGGAATGGGGAAAGCTGCCCGTCCTCAAAGTGGGGCGCAAGACCATTATCCGCAGGGACACGCTGGAACGGTTTCTGACGGTCAATCAGGGAAGAAATCTTCTGAAACCCGATGATGTCCGCAGAGTGGAATGACCATCCATTCTTTTTCGGGAAGTAACCCTAAGCCCTCGGCGTTTGAGAGCGAAATACACCCCTCGCACAAATCTTCGATTTGTACTCCGGGTATTTCGCCCTTGCAGGGGGCTTCCGTATCAACCGCCTGCGGCGTATGATACGGGGCTGTCACCGCTGCCGCAGCGACAGCCACAACCGTAAACGGTTGCAAAAAAAGGACGCACCTTGCTACGAAAATAAGTAGCGAGGGCGTGAACCTTGACAAACAGGCTTTCAACGCCTCATGAAAAACCATCGCAGCACAAAAAGCGGCAGGCCAAAACCTGTCGCCGGCCGAAGTATGGAGCAGTGGGAATCAGCCTGGTGCCACCACAAAGTACCCCAGCTTTTGCAGTTCGTTCACCATACGGCTGGCCCGTTTGCGCTCACTTTGTTTTCTGCGGATCTCAAAACAGTCTTCGTTGTATGGAGAACCTGTCTTCAACATCGTGTAAATCAGCGCCAGCAGTTTGCGAGCCAAAGCAATCGTTGCACGTTTAGCGCCCTTCCGCTGTTTTATCCTCCAGTACCAACCGGAGATAGAGCAGCACGATCTGGAACGCGCAGAGGAAGATAAAGGGAAACCCCAGCCAGATCATCACGCCGGAACGGCTCAGCGCCACGCTCCACATCATGTAGAATCCCAGCGGCATGAGGATCAGCGCCTCGACGGTCCACACCGAGTAAGGCTCCGTATTGGCCAGCACGCAGTTGGGGATGATCAGCGCCACGAAGAAGTAGACGGTCAGCAGCGTCGTGAAGCGGCTGCGGGTCTTGACCGTCCTCCGGCGGTTCGTCTTATTCGCGTTATTCAGATCGGCATTCATACAAATTCTCTTAAAAAGCCTCGTTGATGTTCAGCAGGAAACCGCTCGTTTTCTTGCCGAATCCGTAGTCGAGGCGCACGTTCACCCGTTTTTTCAGTTCCCACCGGAAGCCTGCGCCGTAGTTGGGCAGCGTCTGCGACCAGTCGAAACGCCCGAGTGACGGAAAGACGTTGCCCGCGCCGCCCCATACCGCGTATCCGATCCGCCTCCAGATGCGCTGGCGCAGTTCGACCTGCACGGTGATCATGTCGTTGTCCGTATAGCGGCCCTGGTAGTAGCCGCGCATCCGCTGTTTTTCCTTCCGGAAGATTGGAGGGAATCGTCGCGTACACATAGCAGTGTGCTTTGTCATATACGACATCCTGCGCGCCCATATCGTTGAGCTCCTGTGCCAGAAGGGAGGCGAGGTTTCTCTGCTTGTCTGTGCTCGGGACGGTCGTTGCGCCATCCTGGGACTGCGTGTCAATTTTTACATAACGAAGAAATTTATCCAATACGGTACTCATAATTGATTCCTTTCCGGCTGCAGCATTTTGTTCATAAAAGCAGCCTGCCGTTTATGCGGCAATGTATTTTGGTGTAACGACATTTCCGGATACCGCAAACGGGTCTTCCAGATATTATCCGACGTTATACGCTGCTTAGCTACGAGTCTGTCCATTTCCGCGAATTGTGTATTTGTAGCTGGTCAGCTCCTTTAAGCCCATCGGGCCTCTCGCATGGAGCATCTGGGTGCTGATGCCGATCTCTGCGCCAAAGCCAAACTCAAAGCCGTCCGTAAATCGGGTCGATGCGTTGACATAGACGCAGGCGGCGTCCACCTGATCCAGAAATGTCCGGGCATGCGCTTCGTTGTTCGTGATGATTGCTTCGGAATGTCCGGTGTTGTAGCGGTTGATATGCCCGATTGCTTCTTCCAGGCTGCTGACCGTCTTTACAGACAGCTTGAGCGCCAGATATTCTGTTCCGTAGTCGGCTTCTGTTACAGGCACGCAGCCGTCGATCTCTAAAAACGCGCGGTCATCCGCATGGATTTCGACGTCCTTTTCCCGCAGCGCCTGATAGAGCTTTGGCAGGAAGCTATCGCAGATCGACTCGTGGATGACAAGGGATTCGCAGGCATTGCAGACGCCGACGCGCTGTGTTTTGGCATTTAAAATAATACGGATCGCCATATCGAAGTCCGCGTCCGCATCGACATAAATGTGACAGTTACCGGTTCCGGTTTCGATGACCGGGACAGTGCTGTTTTCCACGACCATTTTGATCAGTCCTGCCCCGCCGCGCGGAATTAAGACATCAATAGATTCGTTTAACCGCATCATCTCCTGCGTCACTGCCCGGTCAGTCGATGGGATCAGCTGCACTGCTGTCTCCGGGATGTTACACTGTGCCAGCGCACGGTGCAGGCTTTTTTCGATCGCGAGATTGGAGAAAATTGCATCGCTGCCGCCTTTCAAAATTACGGCATTTCCGGCTTTAAAGCACAGACCGAACGCATCTGCCGTCACGTTGGGACGGGATTCGTAGATGATTCCGATGACGCCGAGGGGAACACGGCGTTTGCTGATGACAAGACCGTTTGGACGGGTGAAGGTATCCAGAATCTCTCCGACCGGATCGGGAAGCGCAGCGACCTGGCGAAGCCCTTCTGCCATGTCAGAAATCCGCTTCTGCGTCAGGGAGAGCCGGTCAAGCAGCCCTTCCGGCATGCTGCGGCTGCGTCCGGCTTCCAGATCCTTTGCATTTTCTGCAAGAATGTCTGCTGCGTCCGCTTCCAGACATTCTGCCGCTGTAAACAGCGCCTTATTCTTGGTATCCGTATCAAGCCCGGCAAGGATGTAGCGGGCTGCTTTTGCCTGTTTTCCGATTTCTTTCAGATCAGCCATCTATAAGGTTCCCTCCTTTATCGTCGTTCTGTAACAATCAAATCCATGTTGATATCATGCGGTTTTTGCCCATCCAGTATCTCGAACAGCTGGCAGGAAAAGCAGAGCCCGACAAGATAAGGTCTGTCGGCAGCAGGAATTTTACCAAGATAGCGGTCATAAAAGCCCTTTCCGTAGCCAATGCGTGCGCCGGATCGATCAAAGGCAAGTCCGGGAGCGGTCAAAAGCGTCGGAATCGAAGCATCCGGCAAAAAGCGCTTTGTCTGTCCGGGTGGCTCCAAAATATGCTGGTAGCCGGGCGCAAGCTCTGCTCTGTCTGTAATTCGGAAAAACTCCATCTGATCGCCCAGAACCTTAGGAAGAAAAACTTCCTTTCCTGCTGCCAGCGCAGCATCAATGAGAAGTCCGGTCGATACCTCTGATCCATAGGAGGCATACAAAAGTATCTGTTTTGCCTGCTTCCAGACAGCCGTTGCCATCAGATTTTCTGCGATTTCCCTGCTTTTATGGAAACGGCTCTCTTCCGAAAGCTGTTCCCTGTTCTGTTTTCCGAGTGCTCTGTTACTGCGCGTTTTTTGATCCATAGCGTTCGCCAAGGTTTTCGATCGAACCGTCCTCATCCTGGATGTTGATGTTATTTAACTGATTCCGCAGATTCTGGCGGACGTTGTCAATATATTCCTTCCGGAGCAACGCCTGTTCAGATTTTTCTGCTTCGGTCAGACCTTCCGATGATTTTGATTTTTTATAAAGCTCGTTGATCCGGGCAATTTTCTGTTCCAGTGTCATGTTTTCCTCTCATTTCTGCGCACGTCTTTTGCGCATATCGAGTTTGTGTCAAGTGCGCGCAGACACAATGCTCTGGCGCCTGTTTGCTCAGCCACGCTCACGGCAGCTGTGCAGGTTCTCTACGAAATCCGGCAGATCGAAGGCATCCTGCTTTTCTGCCAGAAACAGCGTTCCATAATTCTCCCCGTCGATGATTCGGTGGATAATCCGGACATCCTTGCTGTTCGCAATCACCATATCAGCTCCGCTTGCGGTAGCGATGGTGGCAGCAGTCAGCTTGGTTGACATGCCGCCGGTTCCAACGCCGCTGCCGGTGGTGGATTTGCCCATCCGCAGGAAAGATTCGTCCAGATGCTCGACCGTTTCAATGAATTCTGCATCCGGATTTGCCCGCGGATCATCGGTATAAAGTCCGTCGATATCCGATAAAAGAATCAGCAGGTCTGCGCCGATCATCGAAGCGACAATGGCGGAAAGCGTGTCGTTATCGCCAATCTCGATTTCGTGCGTTGCGACGGTATCGTTTTCATTGACGATGGGGATGACGCCCATCCGAAACAGCTCTTCAAAGGTGTTCTGCGCGTTGATGCGGTTGATATCGTTGGAAATTGTCTGACGCGTCATCAGAATCTGCGCCGTCACCTGATTATATTCTGCAAAAATTTTCTGATAAGTCATCATCAGGCGTGCCTGACCGACCGCCGCACATGCCTGCTTGACTGCGATCGGATGCTCCTGCAGCTGCTCCGGCGTCAGATGCACCGCCTTTTTGCCCTGGGCGATAGCGCCGGACGAAACGAGCACAACGTCCTTTCCCTGATTTTTCAGATTGCACAGCTCCCGCACCAGAACCTCCAGGCGGATATAATCCATATCGCCGGTTTCGGCATGCTGCAGGGAAGAGGAACCGATTTTGATGACAACTCTCTGTTTCTTTTTCAGCAGGTTTCGTCTGGTATCCATGTCTGTATCTCCTCTTTTGGTCATTTGCCGGTTTCGGAAAATGGAGCGTAACAGGAAGCGATTGCTTCGGCAACCCGCACGCCGTCCATCGCCGCAGAAGTAATGCCGCCTGCATAGCCTGCGCCCTCTCCGCAGGGATAGACCCCCCGGATATTTGCCTGCAGCGTGTCATCGCGGACAATCCGCACTGGGGAGGATGTTCGGCTTTCGATGCCGGAAACGACTGCATTTGCATCGTCAAAACCGGGAATCCTATGTCCGAACTGCTCCATTCCCTCAATAAACGCTTCCGACAGGCTGTCCGGCAGCACGCTTTTTACGTCGGCAAACGTCCACTGTCCCTTGATTGCAGGGACAAATTCCGTCGGGATATGTCCGGTCGTTGCGGTATCCGAAAAATCTCCGTAACGCTCTACCGGGATTTTCCCACATCCGGCAGAAAATGCCTTTTCTTCCAGCCTGCGCTGAAATCCGATTCCGGCGAGCGGTTCGTCCGAACCGTAATCTGCAGGCGTAACGGAAACAATGATTGCACTGTTTGCATTTGCACCGTTTCTGCCGCTGTAGCTCATGCCGTTTACCGCAATGCGTCCCGGCTCGCTGCTGGCGTTGACCACATAACCGCCAGGACACATGCAGAACGAATAAACGCCTCTGCCGCCGGAAGTCCTTGCCGTCACCTTATATGGAGCAGCGCCTAAGGAATCCGGATGTAGTGTTCCATATTGGGACTGGTTGATCAGCTCCTGTGGGTGCTCTACGCGCAGTCCAACTGCAAAGGCTTTGGCTTCCATATGAAGTCCGCTTTCATACAGTTTAAAAAACGTATCCCGCGCGCTGTGTCCGATCGCAAGCACGGCGGTCTCGGTGTCGATCACAGAGCCATCCGAAAGGATAACGCCGGTCAGCGCTCCATTTTCAGTACGGAAGGTTTCTACGCGGCTCTCAAAACGGACTTCTCCGCCGAGCTGTATGATTTTTTCCCGCATCTGTTTTACGACATTGGACAGAACATCTGTTCCGATATGCGGCTTTGCTTCGTAGAGAATTTCCGGCTGCGCGCCGTTTTCTACAAAAATCGAAAGGACATGTCTGCCGCGTCCGTCTTTATCCTTGATCAGAGTGTTCAATTTGCCGTCTGAAAACGTGCCTGCGCCGCCCTCTCCAAACGAAACGTTGGATTCCGGGTTTAAGGGTCCGCCGTTCCAGAAGGCTTCGACATCTTTTTTGCGCGCTTCCACGTCCTTTCCTCGTTCCAGCAGAATCGGACGATAGCCGTTTTGTGCGAGCATGTAGCAGCAAAACAGACCTGCAGGACCGCTTCCGATAATCACGGGGCGTCTGCGCAGCGCCTTCGTCCCCGGCTTCGGAAATTGATACGGTCGCTCTGTCACGATGGAAACGTCCTTATTTTTGCTGCGGGACACACAGTTTTGCTCGGAGATGCCGTTTAATGTGATGTCCACGACGTAAATCAAGAAAATGTCCGGCTTTTTGCGGGCGTCGATCGACTGCCTGCGGATCTGCAGGCTGGCAATCTGTTCGGATTTTATATGTAACGCCTTTGCCGCCTTGTGGTACAGTTCCGTTTTGGAATGTCCGGCAGGGAGCTTCAGCTGGGAAATTCGAATCATAGGGTTCTCCATATTGATTAAAGTTGTATCTGGCTATTTGGTGACTGCGTTAGCTACGCCGCGTTTTCGCCAGCTCTACGGTAGTTTCATTTCTCGCGCGCAGCCGCCGTTCCCGCGATCTGTCCGCTCGTCCATGCCCACTGGAGGTTGTAACCGCCGCAGCGACCGTCCACATCGAGCAGCTCGCCGCACAGATACAGACCGGGAAAACGCTTTGCTTCCAGGTCGTCTGTTACCTCCTGCAAAGAGATTCCGCCGGTGCAGACCTGCGCGTTTTGCGCCGGATTTGTGCCAATTACGACAGTTTTTAAAGCGCGCATATTCTGCAGCATCGAAAATACCGCGTTTTTGTTGGCAGCTGTTACGATGTCCTGCGCTTTTAGGGGGCTGCGTTCAATAAACAGCTGTGCAAGCTTCGACGGCAAAATGCCCTGTGCCAGAAACCTCACATGCTTGCCGCAGCACGCCTGATACTGTCTGCAGCAAAATTCGTTCCATTTGGAAAGCGGAACTGCCGGGAAGAAATCAATGCTGGCGCTGATCTTTTTGTTCGTTTGCAGCGCTTCCGACACGGCTGCGGAAAGCTGAAAGACCGGAATCCCGGAAATGCCGTAATCAGTCAGCTGCAGTTCCCCGGATTCACAAAGCTTTTTTCTGCCGGGAATCTCTACAGTAATTGCAGCCGGGCAGCGCACGCCTGCGATGGATTTGTAAAATTTTTCTTCACAGCGCAATGCAGTCAACGCCGGAAGGTAAGGATACTGTTTGAATGCAAACGCTGCAGTCAGGCTGCCTGTACCGAGCGCTTCTTTGGGAGGTATTCCCGCCGCTGTCCCGCAGGATATAATCAGCCGGTCGAAATGATACTGTCCCTGATCGGTGAACACCTGCCAGCCGCTCTTTTGCATGCAGAGCTTCTGAATCCTACAGTCACAGACGATGCGAACCTTTTTTCGTTCCAGCTCTTCCCGGAAAAAATCAAGGACGGTAGATGCTTGTCCGCTATAGGGATACAAGTAGCCGTTTTTCTCCGTCAGATAAAGACCTCGTTCCTCAAAAAAGCGGATCGTATCGGATGTCTGGAAACGCGCAAAGAACTCCGGCAGCCGGTACGGGTCGTGGCTTCGGTAATCCCGCTTCGGAGAAAAATCAGTATTGCCGAGGTTGCACTTTCCGTTTCCGGTCGCCAGTATCTTGCGGCCAATCCGGTCACGACGTTCCAGTATGGTAATTTCTGTATCTTTTATTGAAGTATTCGCAGCTGCAATCGCCGCCATCATGCCGGATGCGCCTCCGCCGATAATGCCGATCTGCCTCATAACCGATTTCAAATCCTCCCTACAGCCGTTTGGAAAACGGCAAAACTGTAATTATCATACTACGTCTCGGTTTGAGACACAAGGAATTTTTCCAGCTCTGCTTTGGAAACGCCGTGCCAGCCGTTCAAAATCTGCCGTCTGACCCCGCTTGGCAGGGTTCTTGCGTCAATCGCGGTCTGCAAATATAAAACCCGGCTGTCCTCTTCGTATACGATGACCCGATTCTCTTCAATCTGTAAAAAGAAGGTTTCTGCCTGCTGTAGTTTTCGGTATGTTTTGGAAACAACAATCTGCTGTGGGGAAAAAGAAACCAGCTCCATCCGGAGAAGCCCCTGCTGCAGCTCGGTAAGGGGCGGAGCGTCCTGATAGTGCCGGATTTCATCCTCCACCTCTTTTCTGCTGCACCCGATCAGCCGAAGCGGCAGGGATTTGATCTCTTCTGTCTGCCTTCGGGACACCTGATCGGTATTTTTTACCACAAGCTTCGTATCTGCGCGCAACCGATCCGGTACGCTGACCGCCTGGGTTGCAGACTGCATCTGAAAAAACGGGATTTCGTTCTGGCTGATAATCGTCTGCCTTCCGGGATAAAACCACTGTTCGATCTTATAATGTCCATAAAATCCCACCGCAAAAAGCAGACAGGAATAGAGAAAAAAGCTGATTCTTTTTAAACGGCGCATATTTTCACCTCTTAAAAAGTATCAGCTCTTTTCGGTTATTTTATGCAGTGACCATCACAGCAGCCGCATCGTACTGGCAAGCTCGATTAGCACATCTCCCGCTGCAAAGCAACTCAGTTCGCGTCTGGTCGCACCCTTTAAAACGACGGTAGACACAAAATAGACGAGCAGTCCGACAACCGCCGAAACGAGCATCCGAACCGGGCTGGCAGCATTTTTCAAAATCACCTGGCTGCACAGCAGGCAGACAAGCGCCATCAGAATGCCTGCCAAAAGAGGCGCCAAAAAAACACGGAGCCAGCTGACTGCTATTTTTAATTGCTGGCGCACCATGCCCAGCAGAATCAGACACAAAACAAATGCAGACAGCGCATCGGAATAAGCGCCCGCATACAGGTCGAGTTTCAGCGCGGAACTCATCACGGAAAAGCTGACCAGCCGAACCAGGACGGAAACCAGCACTGCGATCCAGATGCTATAGTAAAGCTCTGCAGCAAACAAAACGCTGCCAAGCATAAAGGCGAGGCCATAAAAGATCACCGTGATCGCCAGAACTTTTAAAATGCTGTCCAGACCATTTAACTCTCCTTTGGAAAACAGCATATGCAGCATCGGCTGTGCCGTCGTTAAAAATAAAACGGCGCAGGGAATCGTATAGAGAGCAGTGCAGCGAAAGGCGACCATGCACTTTTCGCGGCTTTTGCGCAGGCTGCGGCGTTTTAAGACGAGCTGGAACTGCGGCAGCATGGAAACCGCCAGGGCAAATGCGCCGAGCAGCGCAAGCGTCATCAAAAGACGATATTTTCCAAGATACGCACCCCACGTTGAAACAGAGCCGTTCTTTAAATAGATACTGGACTGCCCGATCCGCCCGATACCGGCAAGCACCGCCGGAACACAGATCACAAGCCCATTCCGGAGCAAGGCAAAGGTGATGCTGCGATCTGCTGCAGGATTTGTGCTGCTTCCGTATTCTGCCTGGTGCAGCTCATGGGAAGCCTTTATCCAGGAGATCCCGCAGCCTGCCGTACACAAAAGACTGACGCATAAAACGGAAAACGCTGCGCCGAACGCACCATATGCCGCCTGATAGGACGTATTTTGCAAAAGTGCGCCGACCTTCTGACCGTATGCGTCGAGCGGCGCTGCAATCAGGGGCGCTGCGAAAAATAAAAGTACTCCGAATGCGAGTATCCATCTGCCCGCTGTTTCCCGCCTGCCAAAGGCATCCAGAATGCCGAGCAGCATCCAGAACAGCGTCAGGATAACGAGCGCACATAATAACGCCAAAAACGCCATTTTTGCAAAGGGCAGCGCATAAAATGAGCCGAACAGCACATCTTTTAAGGCAGCGCCCAAAAGTGCCAGAACGACGGATACAAAAAATGCCGTCAAAAGAGCCTGTCCCGCAATTTTTTTTGCGCCTGTGATTCCGTAGCGTTCGATTCTTGTACGGATCAGGTTGGAAACTGCCCGGTTCATTCCGATCCCGAACAGGGAAAACAGGACAAAACAGCCCTCCAGGGCACCAAAAAAGTCTGCGCACCCTTCATCCCCCAGCGCGTTGACCAGCCGAATGGGTGCAAAAAGGCAAAGCAGGAATGCAAGAAGTTTGACTATCCCGGTCAATTGCCTTGGTAGCACACCTGTGCGATCGATTTTCTTATGTTTTCTTTGTGCCGCCATAGAAACTTAACCCTCATTCATCCAGGCAATCCCGGGTCAGCCCGAGCGCGCTTAATATAGTTTCCTGCTTCTGCTCCATCACAGCCGCTTCCTCCGGTGTTTCGTGATCGTAACCGCACAAATGCAGCATGCTGTGCGCAACGAGGAATGCAAACTCCCGTTTCCGGGAATGTCCGTAGCTTTCCGCCTGGGAACAGATCCGATCCACTGACAGGATGATGTCACCCAGAATTAGTTCCCCGCTGTCCGGCTGGAAATAATCCGAACAGTTTTCTTCGACAATGGAAAAATCCGCTTCGGTTTCAAACGGAATGTTCGGAAAGCTCAAAACGTCCGTCTCCCGGTCGATATTGCGGTATTCTTTATTATACAAGCGGATGCCCTCGTTATCCGTAATCAGTACGTTAATCTCGGTTTCATAGGGACAGCCCTCTGCATCCAGAACCGCTTCCGCTACGCGGCTGCATAATTCCTTCGTGTCAAAGGGAAAAGTAAAATCCGTTTCGTTTTCGACATAGATGGTCATGAGCGTCTCTCCTTTTCATTTCTGCGCAGAGGAGCTTCCGTCCTGCGTTTTGTCTTTCCAGTCGTCTTGCCGGCAGCAGCGGACGTCAGACGTCTTTCCTTGCTCTCGCGGTAAGCCTGCTTCGCCTCATAGGTTTCATAAGCCTTGACAATCTTCTGAACCAGCGGATGCCGGACGACATCGCGGCTTGTCAGGTTGCAGAAACCGATATCGTCCAGACCGGACAACACCTTCACAGCAACGTCCAGACCGGACTGTGTTCCCGGCGCAAGGTCTTTCTGCGAAGCGTCGCCGGTGATGACAACCTTGGAACCGAAGCCGATTCGGGTCAGGAACATCTTCATTTGGGCAGGCGTCGTATTTTGCGCTTCGTCGAGGATGATATAAGCGTTGTCGAGGGTACGTCCTCTCATGTAGGCGAGCGGCGCAACCTCAATGAGCCCTTTTTCCATATTGCGTTGGAAGCTTTCCGCGCCCATGATCTGATAGAGTGCATCGTAGAGCGGACGCAGATACGGGTCGACCTTGCTCTGCAGATCGCCTGGTTAAGATAACGTGGGACAAAGGTTTCCA
>OLRH01001731.1_pt1 | contig 11208 bp, 8 predicted proteins | sample 1672321 | NCBI WGS metagenome assembly OLRH01 (sample SAMEA3136671, study PRJEB25190) | human gut metagenome | reverse complement strand
AGAAGAATGATTATGAATAAATCACTTTATATCGTAGCTTTCTCGTTGGCGTTTGCCACTACGGGTATAGCGCAAAATAATGAAGGACAAGATAAGGTAATCGATCTGGGCACACAGACGACCACCGAATTACGGAAGACACAGGCTGTCTCTACCATTTATTCGGATGAATTAGATAAAAATGCTACCACTAGTCCTTACAATGCCATTTATGGCCTGTTGCCGGGATTGAGTGTGATGCAGAACACTAGTTGGGGCACAGATAAATCTCGTCTCAATGTGCGGGGACGCGGTTCTTTGAATGGAGATACACCTTTATTTGTAGTAGATGGTTTTGCACGCCCTCTCGAATATATCAACCTTTCGGAAATAGAATCAATATCCGTTTTGAAAGACGGTGCTGCTACTGCTCTTTGGGGAGGCAGAGGCGCCAACGGAGTGGTATTGATAACTACCAAACGCGGTATATATAACCAGAAGGATATAAAAGTAGACTACAAGTTCGGTTTAGGGTTACCTGTTAATCAGCCGGAATTTGCCGATGCTTATACCTATGCCAAAGCCCGTAATGAAGCATTGAGATATGATGGCTTGCAACCGGACATGGATGAAGCTTCTTTCCTGTCCGGAGGCAATAGCGATCTTTATCCGAATGTGGACTGGCAGAAAGAAGCGTTACGCAATCATACGACCAGTCATCAACTGGACATCACTTTCCGCGGAGGTGGCAAGCGGCTTCGTTATTTCAGTGTCCTCAATTACAAAAACGATATGGGACTGCTGAATAGCAAGTACACTGATTATACAGATCGCTATAACTCCCAGATGAAGAAATACTTCCTCAATCTTCGCATGAATCTGGATGTGGATATTACGGACGCGACAAAATTGAAATTGAGTATGCTCGGTATGCTGCGAGAGACCAAGCGTCCCACCACATCGGAAGCTACTTTGTTTGAACAGATTTTCAACACCCCGTCCGCCGCATTTCCCGTGCAGACACTGAATGGATTCTGGGGCAGTAACAATGTGCTGAAAACAAACCCGATAGCCAATCTGGCGGACGTAGGTTATTATAAACTGAATCAGCGTATGTTGCAGGCGGATTTGCGGTTGGTGCAGGATTTGTCTGTATTGACTCGCGGGTTGAGTGCGGAACTCGCTATTGCTTATGATAATAATGCAACCTATCAGGAAACAGCCAAGAAAAGTTTTATGTACCAGACCATTGAAAAAGGCACAGACGGAGAACCGATTTACACGAATTACGGAAATCCTAACGATGAACTGGAAATCAGCAACAAAGGATTGGCCAATCAATACATACATGCCAATTTTGAAGCGAAGGTCAATTATCACCGGACATGGGATAAACATGATTTTACGGCCAGTGCTATGTTTCGTCAAGAATCAATGACGTTGACAGGGGCTAATAACAGTCGTTACCGTCAATACATCATCGGAACCGCAGGTTATAATTTTGACAACCGTTATATGGTGGATATCGTAGCCAACTGTTTTGGCAGCAGCGTATTGGGGAAGAACGACAAGTATCGTGCATATCCCGCCATTTCTGCCGCCTGGATACTTTCGAACGAGAATTTCATGAAAGAAATTTCCGCTTTTGATTATCTGAAACTTCGTGCTTCTTACGGACGCTCCGGATATGATATTTATGATTATGACATGGATAAGCAATATTGGATAGGAAGCGGTGCTTACTATTTTCAGGCCGGAAATACTTCTGCCGGAAGTAGCCTGAAGGAAGGAGTGTTGGCAATGGAACAACTGGATCTGGAAGTTGCGGATAAATATAATATCGGTTTGGATATGAGCCTGTTCAAGGGACTGACTTTTTCTATTGACGGTTTTTATGACAAGCGCACTAATATCCTGATTGACGGAAGTGGGCTGATCTCATCGGCAATCGGGGTTACTATTCCGCAGATGAATGCAGGAAAAGTGGAAACAAAAGGAACGGAACTCTCTGCCATGTGGAAAAAGGAATACAAGGACTTCAACTATTATATCGGAGCCAACTTCTCCTATGCCAAAAGTAAAGTCGTAGAAAATGGTGAGGGATATCAGCCGTATGGCTATTTGTCTAAAAAAGGTTACCCTGTCGGGCAGTGTTTTGGCTGGGAGGCTATCGGTTATTTCAGAGATGAGGCGGACATAAAGAGCAGTCCTGTGCAGAAATTCTCGGAAGTACGTCCGGGTGATGTCAAGTACAGAGATCTGAATGGCGATAACGTGATTGACAACAATGACCAGAAGGCGATAGGATATTCCACTGCCATACCGGAGATTTATTATGGCATTAATTTGGGATTTGAATATAAAGGTTTCGGCGTGGATGCTCTGTTTCAAGGAGTAGCCCATTATAGTGTGATGTTGAACACTGCCAGCGTATACTGGCCGTTGAGAAACAACACGAATATTTCCAACTGGTATCTGAATGACAGAATCCGCTGGACGGAAGAAACGAAAGACATCGCAAATGTCCCCCGCCTGACTACGCTGGATAATGCCAATAACTTCAGAAACAGTACACAGTGGTTGGAGAACGGTAGCTATTTCAAACTTCGTAACCTGAATGTCTACTATAACCTTCCTTCCTCTTGGGCGAAGAAAGTGAAAATGGAAAAGATTCAGGTATATGCGAGAGCTAACAATCTTTTTTCGCTCGATCATGTGAAGTATATGAACTGTGAAGATCTGAAAATCAATTATCCGGATATGACTTCTGTTTATTTCGGGTTGAATATTAACTTCTAAAATGTGAGATGACCATGAGAAAATATATCCTATTATATACAGGTTTGCTATTATCCGTATCGGGGTGTAGCTTGCTCGAATTGGACGAATCGACAGGCTTGGACAGGGAAGAGGCCTATTCCTACTTTAGCAATGTGAAAGGTTTGGCTACCTACGTTTATAGCCAGTTGCCCGGAGATCTCGGAGTGCTCGACGGGGCTTTGAGGGAGTCTGCAACGGATAATTCTGTTTATGTCTGGAGTGATAATAGTGTTCACGACTTTTATAACAATGCCTGGAGTCCCAACAATGCAGTCGATAATATGTGGTCGAAGTGCTATGGAGCTATCCGTTCCGTCAATTCATTTCTTGAAAACTATTCACAGGAAAAACTGGAGCGTTTCCGCTGGAACGACACGTATGAAGAAGACATTGCCAAAGCTACCATGTATCGTGAAGAATTACGGGTGTTGCGAGCTTTTTATCTGTTCGAACTGGCTAAACGATACGGTGATATTCCACTTTTGACACGTACGTATGCTTTGGATGAAATCAACGGCGTGGAAAAGACTTCTTTCAATGAAGTGATAAAATATATCTGTGACGAATGTAGTGACGCGGCCAAAACTCTGCCTGTCAGTCATCAGGACTTTTGGGCGGAGACGGGACGTGTGACCAAAGGTACAGCGTTGGCATTGAAATCCCGTGCTCTTCTTTATGCGGCGAGTTTGTTGCATAATCCCGCACAGGATGCCGATAAATGGAAAGCGGCTGCCGATGCGGCTTATGCTATCATAAAAGAGAACTGGTACAGTTTGCCGAAGACGAATGTAGATCCTTTGTATGACAAGAATGGTGGAAACGATGTATTGAAATCTCCGCAATTAATTTTTGAACGTAGAAATGGGGAAAGCTTTGATTTTGAAGCTAACAATTTGCCTATCAGTTATGAAAAGGGGAAAACAGGCAACGTGCCCACCCAGAACCTGGTGGATGCCTTCCAGATGACTAATGGAAAAGACTTTGACTGGGAACAGATTACACCGGGGCAGAATCCGTATGAAGGCAGAGACCCGAGATTCTATAAAACGGTGCTTTGCAATGGCGATACATGGATGAACTCGACCATCCAGTCTTATGAAGGAGGAAAAGACGGTGCCGGAACAACCGGAGCGACTACTACAGGTTATTATTTGAAGAAGTATATGAATGAGACTGTTTCTCTAGCTCCTTCCAATGAGAAAAAGAAACCGCACCATTTCATCATATTCCGTTATGCGGAAATTCTCCTGAACTATGCGGAAGCAATGGATGCCTGGAAAGACGCTGATTATACGGATAATGATCATCCGTTGTCTGCACGTGCGGCACTGAATCAGGTGCGTGCTGCTGCTGATATGCCCGCCATTACAACAAGCGGCAATGCGTTTACTGAAAGCGTCCGTCGTGAAAGACGAGTGGAACTTGCGTTCGAAGACCATAGGTTCTGGGATATCCGCCGTTGGAAAATCGGTGATAAAACCAAAGCTATTTATTGCATCAAGATCACTATGGAAAACGGCTTGCCTGTTTATAAGAAAGAATTGCTTGAAACACGTAACTGGGATGATAAGATGTACTTATATCCTATACCACAGACTGAATATTATAAGAATCCTAATTTAGGTCAAAATACAGGCTGGTAACTATGACTAAGCGAACCCTAAAAGTTTTTGTCTAACTTTTAGGGTTCATTTTTATGGGAAGAAGTCCTTTTCTATGTGTGGTCCCTTGTTCCAGTTTTATGCTGCAGGATCCGGGGCCTCACCGCTACCGCCTTCGTCCGGATTTTCCGGTTTATTTCCCCCTCCATTTCCGGAAGAGGTGCCGCCGTTTCCTTCCGTCTTGTAGATACTTACATTATCCAGCATATCCTTAAATTTATATCCCGGAGTAAATACGATTTTCACTCGTCGAACGGTATCGGCATCTACATCTTTTTCTTCATTCTGACTTTTACAGTTCATGCCCGGACGGAAACATCCGAAGTCACCTAATTGCACAGACAATCCTTTGTTGAGGTTCGTGTTCAACGCATCAATCAGTGCGTCAATCACGTGTTTCACTGCGCCTTCGGGAATCATACCGAACATGGATACTTCCTTGCATAAATCTCTGAAATTTACCGTATTGGTAATTACATTCTGTGCTACATACTTTTCAGTCTTTGTTTTGTCAAAGCCGAAAACTCTTTTCTTGACAACATACTTTAATGCCATAGTCTTTCTTCTTTTAATAGTTAGTCAATCTGTTTTATTGTTGTTTTGTGATCACGACGCAAAGATATGGTTTCCGAAATTCATGACCAAGCTGAAAAAGAATTGTGCGTTAATAAATTAGTTAATAAGTAGAATACTGCTGTATTGGGGAATTTTATGTAAAAAAGATTTGGCAGAAAGATAGAAGAAGAGGATGCCGATCAAGATATTGGGGTATCAAGTGTGGGGAAGGCATCCTCTTCGAAGATAGAACGAAAGGACTACTTGCACAAGCAATCTTTTTCGCTTTGTTTTCTATCTTCTATATATATTGGTAAGGGTTATGATTCTGAATTATTCCGTGTCTTCTTTGGTTCGCAGGCTGACTAACTCTGTCCACTTGCTTATACTTAAGTCGAACCCTCCTTTCTCCAGATGTTGGAGGGCGGTTCTAAAATGTCGTATTACTTTTTCTGTATCATTGGTTGTTTTATACTCAAGCTCTCCAAGTGCATATTCAAGACGTGCCATTTGGATGTAATCTAACAAGGTATAGTTTTCGTCAACGGATAAAGTTGAAAGATAGTTCAACAAGTCGAATGCTTTTTCTCGTTCTTCATCTGATAAGTTGGAGATGGGGCGGCGCGCGATAGGGTGCTGCATTAATAGAATAATGTTTTCTTTCAAGTCATCGTACATATCTTTGTTATGTTTGTCGCATCATTTCCCTGTGGTGCGCGGTTTAAAAAAAGAGAGCGTGGGAAACTACCAACTGTACGCCAACCATAGGCTCGGCAAAGACCCTCCGCGACATAAGTGATAGTCCCACGCCCATTGGGTATATAAACAAATTATATACAGAAGTGTGCGCGAGACCTGACATCACTTATTGCCATTCGCGGTAAATTTTTGCCGAATTTATGGTTGAATGCAATAAATAATCGTTCTCTGTAAAAAAATAAAATGTTCCTCTCTACGTATGAAAGGAAACCGCTACAAAAGTAGCAATAAATATTGATAAAGCAAGTAATCTTGTTTTATAATTTCATAGATAGTTCTGATTTACTAAAAGTCAGTATAAATATGATTAATATAAAAAGAACCCTACACTGAATTATTGTTTTTTTTTGTTCAGTTCAGAATTGGAATTCTAGGTAATTCTGCTAGATGATTTTAACTTAACTTTCTGTTTCCTTTGCATAAACCACCTGTTTGCCTGTTCCATAACGGATTAAGAGTCCACGTTCGATAAAAGCATTCAGTTCTTTCAAAGCACGTTTTTTGTCGTGTCCTGTCAATCGGCTATAGTCGGTGCGGGTCAGGCAGGGATATTTGTTCAGATGCTGGTTGATTATTGTCAAACATTCTTCTTCACTGTGCCCTTTCCCATGGTGACGAGTCATCGATTCTCCACGTTCTAGTCTCATTTGCTGGCCTACTTCTTTCTTAAACTGGCTACTTACCCGGAAATTGACATTCTTCAGTTCTATGGATTGTGCGTGTACATCTTTTTTCTTCATTACACGAGGTCCCTTCAAAGACACTGAAAAATATCCGATATCTCCCAGTTCCACAATCCATCCGTTGGCAATCAGGTCTCTCAACTCGTTTTGGAAAGACTGCATAGCACCTGCCAGTAAACTGCGACTTATTCCTGTGAATTTGTGTACACGGTCTAGAAATTCTTCCTGATCGACGGTTCCTTTGAATACTACGCGGGGATGAAGCGGTTGTGCGTCGCCTGTTTGTTGAATGTCAGGCGTGTCGTAAAGGTCATATTGTATACTCATATTCGTTTTTATTTAGTGTAGGCACATTGATAAATCCGTTTGCCTATCCGGATTTACTTCACTTGCTACTTTTATTTCGTTCCACTATAGTTTCTCTTTCGTCCCACTATAGTGCTCCGCAAGGGAAACTATAGTGTTCTTTGCGGAACACTATAGTGGAACGAAAAAAGATTAGGCAACAAAGGTAATCTCTTTAGGCAATAAAACTAATTATATTAGCAGGAAAGAAATAAAAACGTCGCAAATATTGTTTATTACCTTAAGTCACCCTTTCCTTTTTTAATAAATTAGCTAGAAAGTGTGGTGTTTATTGAATAAGAACCCTTATTTTTGCAGCATGTTACAATTTGAGAATCAAAAGATAAAGCAAATAGTTCGCAAGGTGCTTCCGGTAGTAACGCTGGGAGCTATGTTATATTCCTGCGCCAGTATTGGACGGCCGGACGGAGGCCCTTATGATGAGACGCCGCCCCGTTTCATCGGTAGTACTCCTGCTGCGGGCGCTCTGAATAATGAAAGGACTAAAATTTCTTTGATGTTTGATGAGTTTATTAAGCTGGAGAAAGCAACCGAAAAAGTCGTTGTTTCTCCTCCCCAGATACAGCAACCGGAAATCAAGGCTTCCGGCAAGAGAATACAAGTCAACCTACTCGACTCTTTGAAGCCTAACACGACCTATACGATTGACTTCTCGGATGCAATTGTCGACAATAATGAAGGTAACCCGCTAGGGAATTTTGCATTTACGTTTTCTACCGGTACGGAAATCGATACGATGGAAGTAGCAGGAACAATGCTCGACGCCTCTAACCTGGAACCTATTAAAGGTATGCTTGTCGGACTACATTCCAACCTGAATGATTCGGCTTTCAACAAATTGCCTTTCGACCGTGTGGCACGTACAGACAGCCGTGGACGTTTCTCCATCCGTGGTGTAGCTCCCGGCAAATATCGCATCTATGGATTGATGGATGCCGACCAAAACTTTACTTTTAATCAGAAGAGCGAGATGATCGCTTTCCATGATTCGTTGATTATCCCCCGCATGGAAGAACGTATCCGCATGGATACTGCTTGGGTGGACTCATTGACCTACGACACGATTGTTGAGAAGAAATATATGCATTATTTGCCGGATGATGTCATCCTCCGTGCCTTTAAAGAGCTTAATTATTCGCATTACTTCGGCTACGCCAGGTTCAGGACGGCGCTTATCAATAATAGCCAAACCGCAGTTCAAACGTTCAGCCATATTTCTCGCTCGGCTGACGCCGCCAAGATCAGGTGAGACAACAATCATATCGTCAAGGTTTTTTTCTTTGATATATTCTGCCAAAATAGGGCCGCCGGGCATATGGTCAAAAGGTATATTGAAGAAGCCCTGAATTTGAGCAGCGTGCAGGTCAATAGTAACGACACGGGTGATTCCTGCAGATTCCAAAAGGTCAGCCATCAGCTTGGCTGTAATAGGCTCACGGCCACGGGCTTTGCGGTCCTGGCGTGCATAGCCGTAATAAGGGATGATTGCTGTGATATGACTGGCAGAAGCACGTTTAAAAGCATCCGCCATAATCAAAAGTTCCATAACGTTATCATTAACGGACGGGCCACAGGTAGGTTGCACGATGAAAATATCTTTGCCGCGCACGCTCTCATTGATCATTACTTGTACTTCGCCGTTATTAAAGCGGTTGATAACGGCATCGCCAACAGTAGTACCTAAATAAGCGGCGATCTCTCGTGCCAAATCAGGATTGGCATTACCGGAAAAAATTCTGAGTTTATTCTCATCTGACAACATTGTCCCATCCCTCCAAGAATGTTTAAGGTTTAGTTAATCATTAATAGTATACAACTATTAGCTACAAATCCACAAGTACTAAAAACCGTTTTTTCTGTAAAATCAGCCGTTGCGGTATTTTGCAGCCCAGCCTTCAATATTCTTCTGTTTCGCACGGGCAATGCCCAAATCGTCTGCCGGGACATCCTTAGTAATCGTAGACCCGGCTCCAATATAAGCTCCGGCACCAATTGTAACAGGAGCAACCATATTGCTGTTGCAGCCGATAAACGCATCATCTTCAACAACAGTGCGATGTTTTTTCTTACCGTCATAATTTACAGTTATACATCCGCAGCCGATATTGACAGAACTGCCGATGTCACTGTCACCTATATAACTGAGATGCGGCAGCTTGCTGCCAGTACCCACATGAGAATTTTTTACTTCCACAAAATTGCCGATCTTCACTTTATCGCCAATAACAGTATCAGGACGCAAATGCACGTAAGGACCGATCACAACGTTACTATGAACCTCGCAGTCGTGTCCATAAACAAATTGCAGTTCCGTAGCATTGCCGATTCTGACGTTTGACAGCCGAACGTTCGGTCCGATCCGGCAATCTTCACCGATTTTCGTTGCCCCCTCTAACCAAGTATATGGATAAATAACAGTATCCTGACCGATTTCTACACCTTTTTCAATAAAAGTACTTGCAGGATCCATAATCGTTACTCCGTCATCCATCAGTTTATTCAGAGTCCGCTGACGCATAATATTTTCTGCTTCTGCCAATTGACGGCGCGAATTGATTCCCATGATCATATCGCTGTCAGCAGTAACAACACCGCCGACTTTTTTTCCCATTGAGTTCAATTTTGCCAGAACATCGGTCAGATAATATTCGCCCTGCGCATTATCACAATTTAAAGTAGCAAGCACCTCAAAAAGCAGCGGTGCCTCTACACAATAAATGCCTGTATTGATTTCTTTGATTGCTTTTTGTTCTAAGTCAGCGTCTTTTTCTTCTACAATACCAAAAACATTACCGTCTGCATCGCGTATAATACGTCCATAACCTGCAGGATCGTCCATGCAAGCAGTCAATACTGTTGCCGCAGCCTGTGACGCTACATGGACTTCATAAAACTTTTTAAGCTCTGCAGCTTCTAATAACGGCGTATCTCCGCAAATAATCATTACCGTACCGCAAAAATCTTTTAAAACAGCTTCCGTCTGCATCACTGCATGCCCGGTACCAAGTTGTTCGGCCTGCAGCGCTATCTGTGCCTGCCCGCCGACCATTCCTTCTACCATTTCGGCTTCATGACCAACGATCACTACCTTGCGGGCAGCTCCTGCTGCGTCAGCAGCATCAAGTACATGCTGCAGCATCGGCTTGCCGCCAACTTTATGCAAAACCTTCGGCAGCCTGGACTTCATTCTGGTCCCTTTGCCTGCCGCTAAAATAACCGCCACTAACTCTGACATGGATAAGCCTCCGCTTCTAAAACTAATATAATGAAAACTATAATTTTTACAGTAATTCTACACGATAACCAGCACGGCGCAAAGCTGCCACTAAAATTTCAGCATGGGCGTGATCACGTGTTTCCAGATCCATTTCTACCTGTGTCTGCCCGATAGGCAGGTTACGTCCTGCATGTTCATGATAAACATAAACGATATTGGCCTTATACTCTTCGATATACGAAACAAAACGGCGCAATTCGCCGGGCCTGTCAGTCAGATGTGTCAACAGCTTAATGCGACGTCCCGATTTTACCAAGCCGTTTTCAATAATCCTGGAAATCATATTTACATCAATGTTACCCCCGCTGATAACAGCCGCAGTTTTATCCGCATGGGGAATATTACCATGCAGCATAGCTGCCAGTCCAATAGCACCGGCACCTTCGCTGATCATCTTCGCCCGCTCCATCATGAGCAGTATCGTCGCCGCAATATCATCGTCTTTAACTACAAAAATATCATCAACATATTTTTGAATCAAATCAAAAGTAATTTTACCAGGAGATTTTACGGCAATGCCATCAGCAATCGTTTGTGCTTCCGGGGTTTCCACCCATTTACCAGCATGTTTAGATAAATACATAGCCGGAGCACCGCTGGCTTGAACCCCATACACTTTAACATGCGGAGCTACAGATTTAACTGCTGTGGCAATACCGGCCAAAAGACCGCCACCGCCAATAGGAACAACTATCGACCGAATATCCGGGCATTGTTCTAAAATCTCCAGACCAATAGTTCCCTGTCCGGCAATAACCGCCGGATCATCAAATGCATGCACTAAAGTTGCACCAGTTTCCTTTTGCAGACGTACAGCCTCTGCAGAAGCCCACCAGGACCAACTTCCGTTTTGAAATGGTTTTCTTTTAGTGAATCAAGAATTAGAAGATCTGATCTTGATGCCTCAAATGTAATAACATCCGCGTCCATATCATCAATCGCAGGAATGATATCTGTAAATTCACTATAGCACATATGTGTGTGAATCTGTGTTTCTGGTTTTACTTTGCTGTGTACAAGACGGAATGCTGGAATTGCCCAGTCCAGATATTCGCTGCGATTAAGTCTCCCCGGAAATAAAATCTGATAGGACAAAGAAGAAAAAAGC
>OLRH01001724.1_pt1 | contig 11234 bp, 6 predicted proteins | sample 1672321 | NCBI WGS metagenome assembly OLRH01 (sample SAMEA3136671, study PRJEB25190) | human gut metagenome | reverse complement strand
CTATAACGATGCGCAGGTTATAGATGCGTCAATAGAAGTTTTTAATGCAGTTAGCGAATGTATTCCAGATAATGTCATTGTTTTATTTGAAAATTTGTGGTGGCCTGGATTAAGGCTTATTGAACCAGGAATAGTTGATCGATTTTTTTGCGGATTAAAAAAACAAAATGTTGGTATCATGCTGGATACAGGACATTTGATGAATACTAATATTTCGTTGAGTAATGAACTGGAGGCTGTAAGCTTTATTTGCCAAACTGTTGAAAATTTGGGTATGTATAAAAACTATATTCATGGTATGCATTTAAGTTATTCTTTGTCAGGAAGTTATCAAAAGCACAGCTGTAAAGCAGTGCCAGAGTGCTGCTCTATGACTGAAATTATGCATCATGTTACAAGTATTGACCAGCATCTTATTTTTAAGGAAAGCGGTTTAAAAAGTTTGATCGAATGTATAGAACCGAGCTATTTAGTTCATGAACTGTTTTATGATAATCTTGCCGAATTATCTGTTTTAGTACAGACACAGCAGAAATTACTGTTAAAATAGAAATTAAAATGGGAGCTAATGATGAAAAAAATTCTATTTGTCACTAATATGGAACAAACAGCAGCATTATTGCAGGATGCTTTAGAAAAAGTACAGAAGCAGTATCCGGAAACAGTTAGTGGTCAGGTTTGCTATCTGCAAAGTGATGCCTCTTGGGAGAATGTATGGGAAAAAACTTTTACTGAGCATGAAGTAATAATTTTTCCATGGATGGGTACTGGGTTAAATACGAAATTTTTATCAGAATCATCAGCTTTTTTACAACAACGGCAGATAAAACATCTTTATTTGATGAGTGGTAATCCGGAAGATGTATTGCATGCTGCTTTTACAGACCATGAAATACAAGTCATTAAGCAATATTATGTTTATGGCGGGTTGCAGAATTGGTGTAATCTATGGCTTTGGCTCAGTCAGGATCAGGAAAACGAAAAGAATTTGGCTGAACCGCCGATCAATTTACCCTGGGATGGTATTTATCATCCTGCTGCGGATAAAATTTATACCGATTTTAAAGAATACAAAAAAGATTTTTTCCAAGAAGGACAACCAACAATAGCTGTTGTTTTTTATAGAAATGACTGGTTATGGAATAATACGGTTTTTGCCGATGCCATTATAAAAGAAATTGAAACCCAGCATTGTAATCCTTTATGCTTTTTTTCTACAAGCGCTCCTGATAGTGACAGTGGCTGTGAAGGTTTTAGAGGCGCTATGTACAGATATTTGATTCAGGATGATAAAGCTGTTGCTGATGTTTTTATCAATACGATCAAGTTTTCTCTGTTTACTATCAGAGCTTGTGCGCTTGATGATTTAGAGAAAATGAATGTATCGGTATTACAGGCCTATACATTATATCGTACATATCAGGAGTGGTATGAGAATTTTGATGGCATGAGCGCAATGGAGATATCTTATAGTGTCAGCTTGCCTGAATTTGACGGGATTATTCATGGTACCCCTGTGACTACTAACGAAAGAGATGAGAATGGCAGTCAGCTTACGCAAGTTATACCGGAACGCATTAATATGCTCATCAGAAAAGCTAAAAAGCTGGCTGTTTTAAAACGCAAGAGCAATTATGAGAAAAAAATTGCTATTGTTTTTCATAATAATCCTCCAACTAATTCTAATATTGGCAGTGCTTGCGCGATTGATTCTATCGAAAGTATAAGATTGTTTTTACAGGATCTGAAAAATCAGGGGTATAAAGTTGACCGTTTGCCGGCTGACAGGCAGGAATTTATCAATGAGCTTATTGAACATGCAACTAATGATCGTAGTTTTATGAATGATAAGCTGATAAAAAATTCCGATGGTAAAATGACTTTTGAAGAATATCAGGATTTTTATCAAATCTTGCCGGAAAAAGTTCAGAAAAAATTAGAAATTGACTGGGGAAAGGCGCCAGGTGAGGTTTTTAAATATGATGACTTCCTGTTGATACCTGGAACTTTAAACGGTAATATTTTTATTACTGTGCAGCCACCTCGTGGCTTTGGAGAGGATCCTGACAAGATTTATCATTCACCGGATTGTGCCCCGACACATCATTACCTTGCGTTTTATAATTGGTTGCGTGATATTTGGGGTGCTGATGCCATGGTTCATGTGGGTACGCATGGATCATTAGAATGGCTTCCAGGCAAAGCTGCTGCTTTATCTAACGAATGTTATCCAGACATTTGTACTGGTGATCTGCCTAATATTTATCCGTATTGGATAGTTGACATTGGCGAGGGGATACAGGCCAAAAGGCGCAGCGCTGCCTGTTTAATCAGTTACTTGTCTGCCCCCTTAAGTCTTGCTGGTGTTTATGGAGAACTTGCAGAGCTTGAAAAAGCTTTGGAAGAATATGGACATTTTAAACAGGATAAAGATGCAGATCTTACAGAAGTGATACGGCAGATAAGAGAAAAAGCTGCTGATGCAGAATTGAATGATGAAGTGCAAGAGACAGAGTTTGACGATTTTGATGGATATGTCGGCAGATTGCACACATATCTTACTGACTTAAAAAATATGCAGATGACTACAGGCCTGCATATTTTAGGAAATCCTCCCGCTGGGGAGAAGTTGATTGAATATCTTTTTGCGCTGACTAAATTGGAAAATGGCAGTATACCTTCATTACCGAAAGTCTTAGCGTCTGCTTATGGATATGATTATTATGAACTGATGGATAACAGCAGTAAACTGCTTCCGGATGGTTCAAAAAGTTATGGAGTATTGCTTGATAAAGTAAATGATGAATGCTTAACGTTGATCAGAACTTTGGCTGAAGGTGATTTCGTTTTGCAGGAAAAGCAAATTACCGATTTGGATTTTGTTAAAAATCTTTCTGATCAGTACCGGCAAGATCTGCTTTTGGTAGCAGGATATATTTGTGATAGATTATATCCAAATTTACAGCTTACAACATTAGAACGCAGTAATTTTAGACGTGCGCTCGCTGCAGAATACATAGAACCAAGCGCGGCTGGAGCGCCAACCAGCGGCGGAGGTGATATTTTGCCGACAGGAAGAAATTTTTATGGCATAGATCCGCAGCTTTTACCAACTCCGGTGGCATGGAAAATTGGCTCGCAAATGGCTGAGGATGTTATCAATAAATTTATAAGTGAGGAAGGGCGCTATCCTGAAAGTGTGGGTATTTTGTTATGGGCAACTTACAATATGCGGTCTCACGGGCAGTGTATGGCTGAGTTTATGGCTTTGATGGGTGTAAGACCTGTTTGGCAAAAAGGCAGCCTAAAAGTTATTGACATAGAAGTTATACCACTGCAGGAATTGCAACGTCCACGTGTCGATATCACAGGAAGAATAAGCAGCCTGTTTAGAGATACTTTGCCGGGAGCAGTTTGCTGGCTGGACAAAGCTGTAAAAATGGTTGCTGAATTGGATGAAAGTTTTGAAGATAATTTTGTGCGTAAGCATGTTATTGAAGAATCACAACGTCTTGAAAGTGAAGGCGTAGATGCTGCAAGTGCGTGGAAACAAGCTTCGTATAGACTTTTTGGCGATCCTCCCGGGGCACATGGTGCGGGAGTCAGTGCTCTTTTAGCAGCACGGAATTGGGAAAATATTGATGATATTGCTCAAGTATATGTGCGTTGGGGCGGCCATGTTTACGGTGAAGGAGAAAAAGGTGCTTATCGCCCTGATCTTTTTACTCAAAGAATGTCCAAACTGGAAATAACATTGAGTAATATTGATAACAGAGAGTCGAATTTAATGAATTCTGATGATTATAATTCATATCGTGGCGGGATGATTGCTGCCGTAAGAAGTATCAAAGGTGAAATGCCCAAGAATTATTGCAGTGACAGCTCTGACAGGCAGCATGTCGTTATTCGCACATTGGACGAGGAAGTAAAACGGTTGTTTAGAGGCGAAGCAATAAATCCTAAATATATTAATGGCATGAAAGAGTTTGGTTATAAAGGCGCAGGAGATTTGGCAACATATGTAGACCATTGTTTTCAATGGGATGCAACCAGTGATGTGATGGAAGACTGGATGTATGAAAAATTTGCCGAAAAATACGCTCTGGATAAAGATATGCAGGATTGGTTTAATCAAGTTAATCCCTGGGCATTGCAGCGTATTGCTGCAGTTTTGCTGGAAGCAGAGCAAAGAAATTTATGGGACGCTAAGCCGGAAACAAAAGCTGAACTGCAAAAATTATATTTATCTATGGAAGGTGAATTAGAAGAACGCAGTGATAAGATTTCTGAATGATAAATTTTAAAAGTTGGTGAATAAATGATGAAGCGTGATAAGTTTTTTTACGGGCAGGCGAGTCTGTTTTACTGTATTCTCTTTATCATTGCTATTTTTATATCGTTTTGCAGTAACGCACAGGCAGAAGAAAATTATATTTGGCTGCAGCAAAGCGATATAAAATATTCTGAGGATGGATCGGCTTTTTGTGAAGTCGTTTTAAAGAAGGGAACTGCTGATCTTCAGGTTATGAAGCACGATATTTTATCGGCGCAGTGTTTATATCGATTCCGCCGCAGTCATAAAGGCGAGAAAATAGAAGCACTGCAAGCAGAAAATATTGGTACGAAAACGGTATTTAAAGTAGCTGCGCCAGTTAGTACATCCTGTAATGTTTTAGTAAAACTTTATTATCAGGGTCATTATTATACAGCACAAAACAATTTTTCTCTGTATGGCGATGGCTGGGATAAAACAGCTTTTACTGAATATAAACCTTCTGACTTGACATTGATAACTCCACGGTTTGAAATGGATTATAATTACTATCCGCAAACTGGGCAAAAACTGTTTTTTCAGTATATCAATGATGGTGTACTAAATAAGTCTGAAACTGAAAAAGAAGTGCGGCTTTTACTTGACGGAGAAGAACAGACAGAAAAACTGCGATTGAATGCTGACGGAGCTTTTACTTATACAGCTGCTAAAGCTGAACCGCTTACAGTAACGCCTGATAACAGGTCAAAAAGTATTATATTCATTATTAAAGATGAAGAAAATGGTAATAAAATAACCAGCACGTTAAATATAAATGTTTATGACTCGCGTTATGGATACCTGGACATAAGACAGGGTATAGTATTATTTTTTGTTATAAGCGTTATCAGCGCTGTTGGTATTTTTGCTTATCTAAGGAGGCCTTTTAAGAATGCTCATAAATAAGATCCGTTTATTAGTGCAGGCCTTTAGTTTTTTGATTTTAACTTATGGCGGGCGTATAGGCATCAATCTTGGATATGCTTTGCCTTGCTTTGCCTGTCCTTATGTTGCAGGATGTGGTGGTTATTGTTTTCTGATGTTTTTACAAAGAGTTGGAATCTTCGGTATTGTAGCTTATGACAGAATCTTTACCTATATTGGACTGCAAAATTTATTATGGTTTTCAATTTTTGCAGTTTCAGCTATTATTCTTTCAAAATTTTGGTGCGGCTGGATATGTCCTTTTGGCAGTTTGCTGGATGCTTTAAGTTGGTTGCGGAAAAAAATGGGAATAAGGGAAATCGAATTTTCGTGGACTGTGCGGACAATGATAAAACCGATAAAATATATTTTTTTAGCAGTGATTTTAGTAGTTCCGCTTTTGATTGCTTTTTTAGGGTTATCAAGCGATTTTTATATTTTATTTTGTAAAATTTGCCCTGCCAGACCAATTATGCCGATTTTTGCAGGTGATATAAGAAGATTTGGCCTTGAGTACAGTAATTGGTCAACGCTGATCATTTCTATAGTGAGTGTATCATTTGCAGCAATAACAATTGTAGGTAGTTTTTTTAAAGATAGATTTTTTTGTATGGTCTGCCCAATGCTGCCTTTGATTCACATGTTTAATAAATTAAGCCCTGTACGTTTTGTGAAATGGGCTGATGGATGCAGCGGCTGTGGAAACTGTCAAAGAGTATGCCCAATGGATATACGTGAAGTTCACTTGGAAAAAAAGAACGGTATGGTGATGACAGAAGACTGCATTTTGTGTACTCAGTGTATGCAGGCCTGTCCTGAAAATAATGTTTTGAAGCTGCAGTTTTTTAATAAAAATATTTTTATTTCGTCCAGAGATTATTTCATTAAAAAATTTAAGAAGGCAGTTGGTAGAAAAAAATGAATGATAAATTAAATTTTATTGATGAACGCCAGAAAAGACGCTATGAGAAAGTACTGCAAAAAACTGAAGAAGAGTATTTACAGGAAATCGCAATACTTAAAAACCGCGAAGATTTTTTAGAAGAATATGAATATTTTTTACAATTGCTTGATAGCCCATTTTCAGCTCGAAAACTTCAGATGCGAGTGGAAAAACCATTGGCAGGTCTATTTTGTATTCAGGCTCCTTTCGAAATTTTTGATGCGTTTGATTTGCATCCTGTAAAATTATGCGGAGGCTCACATACCGTTCAGCGTCTGGCGGCTTCTTATCTGCCGGTACTAATGTGTCCGATGCTTAAATCATTTATGGGAAACTTTGATTTACAACAGGAAAGTTTTGCGGATTACAGAGCTGTTATTTTACCTACTACCTGCGACTGGGTTGTTAAACTGCCAGAAATAATGCAGCAAGATACAGAGAATGTACATTACCTGGAATTGCCGCATTTGAAAGAGACCGAAAAAAGTCAAAGTAGATGGCTTGAAGAAATATTTTGTTTGAAACAGCTTTTAGAAAAAATAACAGGTAAAAAACTTAAACCAAAGCAATTACAGGAATCCATTAATAAAGTTATGAATATCTGGATAATAATAGATGAATTAACTAAATTGAAGCGCAGCGGTCAATTATCGGGAGTTTGGTATACTGCAATTACAAATACCTTTATGCTTGATAATTTGGAAGTATGGTCAGGTCAGGTAAATAGAACCATAGAAAAATTACATCGGCAGCAAAAACAGGAAAACAGCAGCAGGATCTTTGTTGCCGGTTCACCGATTATATTTCCTAACTTAAAGCTTCTGCAGCTTATTGAGCAGGCTGGTATGAGCATTACAGCCGATGATATTTGTTCCTCTGAAAGAATTATGCCAGGGGGAATAATTTACAATGATACTTCCGAATATGGAATGTTAAGAGCCATTGCAGAAAGATATCATAAAGCCTGTGTATGTCCTACCTTTGCTGATAATTCAAGGCGTGTGAACAATATAATTTCCACAGCAAAGGAATATAATATTAAAGGAGTAATTTTTAATTTGTTAAAAGGGTGTCATCCATATGATATTGAAGCAATCACTATAGAACGAAAATTAAAAGAGCACGGGTTGAAGTTTATAAAAATAGAAACTGACTATGGAAAAGAAGACAGCCAGAATATTTTAACAAGGCTGGAAGCATTTAAACAAACATTGTAAGAGGGAGGACTGTAAATGCAATACTCAGTTGGTGTAGACTTGGGAAGTACCGCAATAAAAGTAGTATTTGTTCAGAATAATACATTGATTTGGCATAAAGCGATACCAACAGCTCCGGGACAGGAAGCTTTGGCAAATAAAGTGATCGAAGAAGGTATACGGGAGCTTGATATATCTAAGGATGATATTTTGGGAGTTGCGGCTACAGGATATGGCAAAAACCTTATGAATAGTGCGGATAAAGTTATTGATGAAGTTTCTGCTAATGCTCTGGGGCTACATCTTTTGAGCGGAGCTGCGGCGAAAGTTATTATTAATATTGGCGGACAGGATATTAAAATAATACAATTGGATGCTAATGGAAAATTATTAGAATTTAAAATGAATGATAAGTGTGCTGCTGGAACTGGCAGATTTTTTGAGATGGCGGCAAGGATTTTAGATACTTCTATTTATGAATTTGCAGCACTGTCTGAGCAGGCCGTGTCTGCTGCCGCAATAAACAGTACCTGCGTCGTCTTTGCTGAAAGCGAGATAGTTTCACTCTTGGCAAAGGGGACACCTAAAGAGTCAATTATTAAGGGCTTACATGAATCTATAGCAAGACGTATTGCTGGGATGATGGGAACAGAAAGTGTTGAAGGTGTATATTTAGACGGCGGATCAGCAAATAATACAGCTTTGGCAGAAGCTATTGAAGACGAACTATTTACGGATGTAAGCGTTTTAAAATACCCGCAATTTACAGTTGCGTTTGGAGCTGCCTGTTCATTGCAGCAATAAAATTTTCGGAGGCAGATATGATCAGACAGTCTGAACGTAAAAGTAAGGAAATTAGTCAATTACCAGAGGCGGCCTCGAATTTAGTTGTATATCCGGAATTGGGTTTAGCATCTGCTGAATTTTTACAGGAAATGTTGGGACAAAAGTACATTATTGCATCACTACCATATGGAATGCAAAATTTGTTGCAATGGCTAAAAAAATTGCTTTATCATTGGATATGCAGACAGATTTTACTGAGTTGAAGAAAGATGTATCTTATAATCAGGAAAAATTTGATACAGCTATTTTCCAACTAAGATGAAAGAGATATGTTAAAGAAGTTTTTGGTATTTATATTCATAAGTTTTTTACTAGCCGGCTGCACCTCGGACAAAATTGATATTAGTATGAATAATGGGAATGTGCGAGCTATCAGAGATTATGAAGGTACAATCGTTGAATTGCCAGAAAAACCAAAACGCATTCCAACTCTCTCGTTAGGGTTTGATGTAATGACGCTAGGGCTAGTTCCGCCTGACCGCTTGGTTGCCGTTCATAAAACAGCGCCGGATCCTGGCATTTCCTGGATAGTAGAAGAAAGCAGGCAAATACCGGTAAAGTTATATTTTTACCCATTTGAAACAGTTTTAAAACTTAAACCTGATCTTATCATTGCTTCTACATGGACGAAGCCTGAGATGATACAAGGCTACAGAGATTTGGGATTTAGTGTAATCGTGTGTAAAGGACCAGATACTGTTGATGAAGTTAAGAAAACTATTTTAATGATTGCTGATGCTGTAAACGAACAAAATGCCGGGGTCAGAGTAATAACTGAAATTGACCGCCAATTGGATGAAATTGCGTCAGAGCTGAAAAATAGAAAAGAAGCAGTTCCTGTTGGCATGCTTGTCTCACAGATGACTAGTTATGGCGGTAAGGGGTGTATGTTTGATGAACTGTGCAGTAAAGCCCGCGTATGTAATGGTATTGCTAAAATGGGTTTATATAATGGGCAGTTCGTTCCCAAAGAATTAGTCGTAGCTTGTGATCCTGATTTTTTTATGGTTTCGGCTCCACGTCAGATGGCAACGGAAGCAAGCAGAAATTTTCAACTGGAATATTTTAATGATCCGGCTTTGCAGGGACTTCGAGGTTTAAATAATATAAAGAATATCCCGGATAGATATCTGTATAGTGCGACACAAAATTGTGTCTATGCAATAAAAGGTATAGCTAATGCTGCTTATGGCAATATTTTTGATATGAGTAACGAGCATCTGATAAAGGGCTATTGAAAGATTAGCTAAAAAAAGAATCTTCGGAAACAATCCGTAGATTCTTTTTGTTTTCATTGACAATACAATGACTATATAGTTTATTATAGCTATTATTAGAACTAATCAAATGATATAAATTATAATAATGGAGCTGAAATAAATGGCAAAAGTCGTTATTTTAAGTAATACTGATGGCTATTATGCATTGGCAAAAAAATCATTAAATAGCTTAAGAAAAGATAATATTTTAAAAGACGAAGGTGCTGCTTATTTAGTAACGGAAGTATGCTTATGGGACTGTTATTGGGAACAGTTGCTTGAAGGAAGCGAAGTAGTTATTATAGAGTGGATGGGGGTAACATTAGAAACACCTTACCTTCAGGGAGCACTGGATTATTTGAAAAAGAGAGATATCGCATTTAAGATCCATGCCGGTGGCGAAGCAGAGGGCAATGCCAGTAATATTTTTAAAGCCGATGATCATGTTTCAACAGCCAAATACAGTGTATATGGAGGCATAGAAAACTTTAAAAATTTATGGCTGTGGCTTTTACAGCGTTTTTGCGCCCTGGAGCTAGAATATAATCAACCACAGCAAATGCTTTGGAATGGTATTTATCATCCTAATGCTGACAAAGTATATACTTCTTTAGAAGAATATCAGGAAAAATTCTGTAATCCTAATTATCCAACCATAGGACTTATTTTTTATCGCAATGAATGGCTGCTGGATAATCTGGCTTATCAAAAAGCACTTGTAGAAGAATGTTCCAAGCAAAAAGTTAATATTATTGCTGTATTCAGCCATGGTGTAAAAAATCCGGAAATGGGTGCTCCAGGTCTCGAAGAAGCAGTAAACAAATACTTTATTAAAGATGGTAAAACCATAATTGATGCTTTAATAAATACAATCAAGTTTTCTCTGACAGCTTCTGCTTCCCTGGATCTAAGTGTACTAAAAAATTTAAATGTGCCATTATTGCAGGCATATACTTTAATGCGTTCTACCGAAGAATGGCGGGAGAATATTCAGGGAATGAGTGCGGTTGAAGTTGCGATAAGCATGACTATGCCTGAATTTGATGGCGCTCTGCATAGTGTTCCGGTTGCTGGAAAATACAGAGATGAAGATAATATAATTTATTATGTGCCCATGGCTGAAAGAATAGAACGGCTTGTAAGTAAAGCTTCCAAATGGGCGGCTTTAAGGCATAAAGCAAATAAAGATAAAAAAATTGCAATCATCTTTCATAATTATCCACCAACAAATTCAAATATAGGCACTGCTCTCGGTATGGACTCTCCTGAAAGTTTAAGACTGCTTTTGTCTGTATTGAAGCGGGAAGGATATGTAATAGATCATATTCCTGAAAACAGTAAGTGTTTTATGGAAGAGGTAATTGCCTGTGCTACTAATGATAGAAGATTTATGACGGATAAACAGATTAAGGGAGCATTAGGCAAAGTTGGCTTGGAAGAATACAAAAAAATATTTGATAATTTGCCAAAAGATGTTAGAGAAAAAATGACTGAAGCTTGGGGAGAGCCACTTGGCAATGTTTTTAACTATGATGAAAAATTACTGATACCGGGACTTGCAAATGGTAATGTTATTATTACGGTTCAGCCTCCACGTGGTTTTGGAGAAGAATGCGGTAAAATTTATCATGATCCTGTAGCTCCTCCAACCCACCATTATCTGGCCTTTTATTATTGGATAAGAGAAATATGGCGGGCTGATGCAGTAATACATGTTGGCGTGGAAAACCTGCTTGCTGCTGGAGCGGCGAATC
>OLRH01001720.1_pt1 | contig 11262 bp, 7 predicted proteins | sample 1672321 | NCBI WGS metagenome assembly OLRH01 (sample SAMEA3136671, study PRJEB25190) | human gut metagenome | reverse complement strand
TGAAACCCCACAGACTGAATTTCAGTACGTTATGAGATCCTGCCCTCTATTTTAGGAGACCAGGAATCCGTAATTGGTTGGAACAGAGAGTGTGAAACCCCACAGACTGAATTTCAGTACGTTATGAGATCCTGCCCTCTATTTTAGGAGACCAGAGATCCACAATTGATTGGAACAGAGTGTGTGACGTTCCACAGGTTGAAGGTCAGTGCATTATGAAGTTCTGCTCTCTGGAATTGACTACCAGTAATTTATAAGTAACGAACCCATGATGTTTTACGGTCCACACTCTTGCTAATCATAGATTAATTTCCCATATTTGTGAAGCATCGTTCTCTGGTCTGGAATCAACCAGTCCACCTGAAAGAATGATGTGGGTTAACTATGTAAAACTTTTAAAGAGAGGGAAGGCTATGAGGCGTCGAAAGTTTCTGTCCGGTTCACCGAACCACATTTATCAACGGTCACAGAACGGTTCTGTGATATTTTACAGTCTGGAGGATTGTCTGGTTTATTTCACTGTGTTCTGCACCTGCGCCAAACGGTACGGAGTGACAGTTCTGGGTCTGTGCGAGATGTACGATCATATTCATCAATTGGTTGAGGCTCCGGATTTACCTACGCTCAGCGGGTTCGAAAGAATGGTGAATATGACGTTCTCCTATGAATATTACGGTGACTTGAAGCGGGGGGCTGAGGGCTTTGTGTCGGATAGGAACATCACTTCCGGTTCTGTAAGCGTCACGATCCCGAACATTGGCCATCTGTTCCAGTCTCCATTCGGAAGCGCTCCGAAAATCGGAAACAAAAAGATAAGGACCAGCATTGCCTACCTTTATAACAATCCGGTTGAGAGGAATATCCATCAGGAGGCGATCAAGTGGCGATGGAACTTTCTGGCCTACGCGTTTTCCGATCATCCGTTTTCGGAAAAGCTGTCGCGTAGAGTGGCCTCGACCAAGATGCGTAAAAACCTCAAGGAGATTGAAGGATGTTGTTCACGGGGCAGCTACCTGAGGTACCCTCAACTTCACAGGATGTTTGATGGCCTATCACCTGAAGAGAAAAACCAACTTATCGATTTCATTGTCATTACCTATAATGTTATTGAATATGACAGGCTCTCTTCCTATTATGGAAGTCCGGAAAAGATGTTGCTTGCCATCAACTCCAACACCGGCAGTGAATATGACATCAGGGAGGAACGGCATCATAATCCGGACACCTCCTACGGTCAGATGATGAATTATGTTGTCAGGTATGACTACGTCACCAGGGCCAAGGATGTCATCCTACTGCCCATCAAGGAGAAAAACGTCCTTATGCGGATTCTGGTCCGTGACACGATGGCCGATGAGTGGCAGGCCCTGAAGTTCCTCGGAATGGATCTCCCTTCAAGGTAGTGCAACGGTTGGGGCTTGGTTTGGGACTCCACTCAAGATGGCGCTACGGTAGAAAATGATAACCGTGCACTTAATTGTCTGGCGTTTAGAAAGATCTGAAGTCCTGCTGGTCATTTTAAGAGGCCAGGAGTCCATAATTGGTTGGAACTTGGAGTGTGGTGCCCCATGGCTTGAAGGTCAGCGCGTTATGAAGCCCTGCCATCCATTTGGGGAGACCAGAAATCCGTAATTTATTAATATGTATCGTAAAAAGAGTTCGCCCACCATACATATTCTGGGATGAGATATGAGACCTGTTGAGCATAGATTGCCACGATTTGCGGAAAATGAAATTGCCGTTGAATGTCGCTTGTTAATTCAACGAGCCTAGAGACGAGTTGATTAACAGGTGATGAACTTGCTGAATCAACGGGCTGCGTAAGGTGGAGATGATTCCGGAGTCGTTGGAGCCTATGTGACCGACAATGCGGGTGTCGCTTACAGGCTGTGACCGCACTAATTCCGCGGAAAGTAGAACGGGCTGCGTAAGGTGGAGATGATTCCGGAGCCATCGGCGTCTATGTGGCCGACGATGCGGCGGGCGCGGACAGGCTTGCGGTTGTAGAAATCGGCAGCGCTGGAATCCAATGAGTTGACACGCACGACTTGGGCGGAGTGGATGAACTTGCCGTCACCGATGTACATCCCCACGTGCGTGATCCGCTCCCTGGTGGTGTCGGTCGCGGCCTTGCCCCAGAACAGAAGGTCGCCAGGAAGCAGACCGCTCCAGTCAACATCCCCGTTGTCCTTGAATATTCCCACATCCTCTCCGATCCTTGCCTGTTGGGAGGCGTTGCGCGGAAGGAGCACTCCGTTGGCGAAATATACGCTGCGGGTGAATCCGCTGCAGTCCACGTTCTTGATGGACGTGCCGCCCCACATGTACGGTACGCCGAGGAACCTGTAACCCGTGGTCAGAAGATCCTGCCTGAAATCATTCCCGGCCGTGGTTCTGTCCTTGCGGTCTTTGGCCCATTTGTAGAACACCGCGACATCTTTAGCGGGAACATAACCGGTCTTGCCTGACGGCAGCACGACTCCGACAAACTTCTTCTTCAGAACCACCTGCCCCTCCTCATAGCCTTTGTAACGTCCTCCGGCATGCGTCCTGACACTGTACATGATTCTCACGATGTCTCCGAGCACGAAATCGGAGACAATCCTGGAATCCATCGAAGGCTCCTCGTAAATGTGTGAGAAAGCCGCTGTGCAGATGTATTTCGGAGCCTCAAGGTAGTCCTGAAGCTCTTCCTCGCTCATCGGCACGAGCCCCATCTCGTTGACCCAGGCCGTGTAAGGCTCCGGACTCTTTATCTTGACCCAGTAGCTTGACTTATCCAGGACCTCGACCACCGTCCCCATCAACGCCTGGTCTCCAAGCTCGGCGGCGTAGTCCGGTGCCTCGCGCATAAAGTTGGCGGAAAACTCAACCACAGCCCATTTCTTAGAGGCTTCCTGCGCTGAGGCGGCACAATTGAATGACAGAGCGACCGCGGCCGCCGAAGACAAAATTTTCAGGAATATGTTCATATCGACATCTGTTTATAATCAATAAACTGTTCTGCTTGAAATGCCCTTTCGTGGTTCAAACCAATCAAAAACCTTCTCTTTCCGGAACCAATGACGGATCCAACTTGTAAAAATATTCACAATTCATTAGTTTTGCAAGGAATATGTCGTACTTTTCGGTGGCACGTGTCGGGAAAAGGGGATAGGGCAATCACATCCGGACGTGGAACAGGAGTTCTCCTTAATGGATTTCTTTGAAAACCGAATGCCCGGAATAGGACAATCACAATTGAACGTGGAACTGAAGAGGACGCGAAGGAAAGGTGAATCGGAAGAAGGAGTAACGGCTGCATTATGTTTGGTTTTTCAGAAGGGAAAAGATACAATTCGTTCGTGGGTTATTACCGCCGCAGGTACGGTGAGCGGCTCCAGAAACTTGTTCTGGACGCAGGGTTCTCGTGCCCTAACCGGGACGGAACCGTGGGGCGGGGAGGGTGTACCTACTGCGACAACGCCGCTTTCCATCCTGGTTACAGTACTCCGGGGAAGCCGCTTCTGACACAGATTGACGAAGGAATAGAGTTCCAAAAGGTGCGATATCCGAGGGCGAGGCACTACCTGGCATATTTCCAGGCATATTCAAACACATACGGTCCGTTGGATCGGTTGAAGGCTCTTTATGAGGAGGTCCTGAGCCATCCGGAGGTGGTGGGGATCGTGATCGGCACGCGTCCGGATTGTGTCGATGAGAAGAAGCTGGACTATCTGGCTGGCTTGGCGTCGGGGCGTGTCCTTTCAGGGTGGCAAAGATCCCTTCGGCAGGCTCCGGGACCGACTGTCCAGGCCCCGGTTCCGGATACCCTCACCGCCCCCATAGTGGTGGTGGAGTACGGCATCGAGTCCTGCCACGACAGCACACTGCGCCACATCAACCGCGGCCACAGCTTCGAGTGCGCCCGCAAAGCCGTGGAAATGACCGCCGAAAGAGGCATCGACACCGGAGCCCACTTCATTCTCGGCCTCCCCGGCGAGACCAGAGAGATGCTCCTCGACCAATGCGGCCTTATCTCCTCCCTCCCGCTGCGCTCCGTCAAATTCCACCAGCTCCAGATCGTCAGAGGCACAGTGATGGAAAAGGAATATGCCGCCGACCCCTCAGCCTTCTACCGTCCCGGTCTTGATGAATATCTTGACTTTGTCATCGACATCCTTGAACGCCTGCGCCCCGACCTTTACATCGAACGGGTCGCCGGCGAGGTCCCGCCCCGCTTCGTGAACGACACCCCTTGGGGACTCGTCCGAAACTTCGAGATCCTCCGCCTTCTGGACAAACGTCTTGAGGAACGGGACACGTGGCAAGGCCGTTTATATTCAAAGCCTTGATTAATCGGCTGGCACAACTTTCGCTTGCCGGAAGGCCGGCTGTCGGGCCGGAAGCCGAATTTTTTGAGGCCATAGAGGCAGAACAACCCTCCGGCCAAGCCAACTATTGCGTGAAAATTCTTATATTTGTCAAATTTATTTGATTACAATGGCGAAGTTTGTAAACCGAGAGATTCCTGAAGGCCTCACCTTCGATGACGTTTTGCTGGTTCCGGCACATTCCGATGTACTTCCTCGTGACGTGGATGTCACAACAAATTTCACGACTGACATCAAGCTCCACACCCCGATCGTGTCGGCCGCGATGGACACAGTCACAGAAGCCGATCTTGCCATAGCGATGGCGAGGGCCGGTGGTATCGGTGTGATTCACAAGAATATGACCATCGAGCAGCAGTGCGAGCAGGTGCGTCACGTGAAGAGGGCTGAGAACGGAATGATCTACGATCCTGTGACGATCAGCCCGGACGCGAATGTCGGCAACGCCCTCGCGATGATGAAGAAGCATCACATCGGTGGCATTCCTGTCGTGGACGCCAACGGCTTCCTCATCGGAATCGTCACTAACCGTGACTTGAGGTTCCAGGAGGATATGCAGCTGCCGATTTCCGAGGTTATGACAAAGGAGAACCTCGTGACCGCGCCTAAGGGCATCACCCTGGCCGACGCCACGAAGATCCTCCAGCACAGCAAGGTCGAGAAGCTTCCTGTTGTTGATAATGACGGCAAGCTCGTCGGCCTGATCACCTACAAGGACCTTATGAAGATCAAGGACAACCCTATCGCCTCCAAGGACAGCAAGGGCCGCCTCCTCGTCGCCGCCGCCGCCGGAATCAAGTCCGACACGCTCGACAGGATCGGTCTTCTGATCGACGCCGGAGCCGACGCTGTTGTCCTCGACACCGCCCACGGACACTCCGAAGGTGTGCTCAGGATGATCAAGAAGGCCTGCGACGCCTATAAGGATTTCCAGATCATAGCCGGAAACGTCGCCACCGCCGCCGGTGCCAAGGCTCTCGCCGATGCCGGAGTCAAGGCCGTGAAGGTCGGAATCGGCCCGGGCTCGATCTGCACCACGAGAATCATCGCCGGAATCGGCGTGCCGCAGCTGACGGCCGTAATGGAGGCCGCATATGCCCTCAAGGGAACGGGCGTGCCTGTGATCGCTGACGGCGGTATAAGATATTCAGGAGACATCGTCAAGGCGCTTGCCGCCGGTGCCAGCACCATCATGGCAGGCTCCCTGCTCGCCGGAACGGAGGAATCCCCAGGCGAGACAATCATCATGAACGGCCGCCGCTTCAAGTCCTACCGCGGAATGGGATCCCTCGAAGCGATGGAGCAAGGCTCGAAGGACAGGTATTTCCAGGACATGGAGTCCGACATCAAGAAGCTCGTACCAGAAGGAATCGTGGCCCAGGTGCCTTACAAGGGGACCGTCTCAGAGGTTGTCTATCAGCTTGTCGGCGGACTCAGGGCCGGAATGGGCTACTGCGGAGCGCATACTGTCGAGGAACTCAGGAACGCCCAGTTCGTGCGCATCACCAACGCCGGCTTCCTTGAGAGCCACCCACACGATGTGACCATCACCAAGGAAGCCCCTAACTATTCCCGCTAATCAATGATGCTCAGGAGGTTCCGCATATTCATGATGGCCGTCGCCGTTGCCGCCCTTCCGTCCTGCAAGGCAATATCCTCGCTGATTCACGACGGGGAGGTTGTCGCCAGGCTGGGAGACCATAAACTCTATCGCTCGGAACTGGACGATGTGATCCCCAAGGGCACGTCTCCGGAGGACAGCGTGAACCTTGCGAACCTCTACATCAACTCGTGGGTGAAGGACAAGGCTTTCCTCGACATAGCCCAGCAGCGTCTCTCCAAGGAGGAAAAGGATGTCTCGAAGGAGCTTGAGGCCTACCGCCAGTCGCTTCTGCGGTACCGCTACGAGCAGCGCTACATCAACGAGCGCCTCGACACCACCGTCTCAAAAAAGCAGATTGATGAATATTATGGCTCCCACAAAGAGTCCTTCAAGCTGGAGCGGCCGATCCTCAAAGCCCGTTTTATGAATATTCCGAAAGATTCTCCGAATCTTCAGAAGATCAAGAAGCTGATGTCTTCGGACAAGGTTGAGGACGTGGTGGCCGCTGACAGCATCGCCTTCAATTCGACCCAGCGTTACCATGACTATTCCAATGGCTGGATAGACGCGGTGAAACTGGCCGCCGAGTTCGGTGTGGACTATGTTCAGATGCTCTCACAGCGTAGCGGCAACTTCATAGAGATGCCGGACGGGGATGCCAACATCTCTGTCGCGTTCATAGTGGATTACCGGAGGGCCGGGGAGATCGCTCCGGTGGAATACTGTGAGGACAGGATAAAGGACATCATCATCAGCGGAAGAAAGCACGAGCTCCTGGCCGGTTTGGAACGGGACTTGATAGAAGACGCCAAGGTTAAGGAGAATTTTGAAATATATTCGAAATGATAAAGAAAACAGCAATCACCATCTTCGCCCTCGCAGCGACCTGCGCGATGGCTTCTGCCCAGAAATACAAGTACGTTGACAAGACCGTCGCCGTTGTCGGCAACGAGGCGATCATGATCTCCGACATCGAAGGGGCGGTCAAGGACCGCAGCGCCCAGGGCTTTTCATCAGACAGGAATGTCCGCTGCGAGGTGCTGGAATCGATTCTCGAATCGAAGATATTCCTGATGCAGGCCAGGATCGACTCTCTCACGGTCAATCAGGACATGGTTGAGGGAAGCCTTTCCCAGCAGGCGGACAGGATGCTGACCTACCTCGGCGGCGAGGACAAGGTTGAGGAATATTTCGGCAAGCCTCTCTACCGCCTCCGTCAGGAATGGCGCAAGCAGTACGAGGACATGAGCCTCACACAGCAGGCCCAGCAGGAGATCATGAAGAAGATCCCGGAGATGACACCTTATGATGTAAAGGAATATCTTGACACGGTTGACACCAAGAACCTTCCGATAGTTCCTATCAAGTACCAGCTCAGTCAGATCTGCCGTTATCCGGACCGCGAGGCCGCGAACATGGCCGTGCGCGAGAAGTTGCTGGACCTCCGCGAGAGGATCATCAACGGAGAGAAGTTCTCCACTCTTGCTCGAATATATTCGGAGGATCCGGGTAGCGCCCGTAAGGGTGGCGAGCTGGGAATGGCCTCGAAGTCAATCTTCTGGCCTGTGTTCTCGGATGCGGCTATGGCTCTGAAGCCGGGTGTTATCTCGCAGATTGTCGAAACTCCTGACGGATTCCACATCATCGAGGTCATCGAGAAGAAAGGAGACATGTTCAACGCCCGCCACATTCTGATGAAGCCTAAATACACTGATGACGACAGGGATAAGGCGTTCAAGACTCTGGACAGCCTCCGTACCGAGATCAACAATAACGCCGTGACGTTCCAGATGGCGGCGAACTTCTACTCACAGGATCCGGCCACCAGGACCAACGGCGGTCAGATGTCCGATCCGAACACCGGCTCGGCATATTTCGAGATTGACCAGCTCAAGCCGGAGGACTATGTGGCCATCAAGGACTTGAAGGAGGGCGAGATCTCCGAGCCTGTGGAGTCCACTGACAATGATGGCCGTCAGGATCAGGTCAAAGACTATGTCGTTGGAAAGACCATCTACAAGATCATCCGTGTTGACAAGATCATTCCGGCCCACACTGCGTCGTTTGAGGAGGATTTCAGCCAGCTTCAGGAGCAAGTCCGTCAAGACAAGCAGATGAAGGCCATCGATGACTTCCTCGCCGGCAAGATCAAGGAGACCCACATTGTCATCGACCCGATGTTCAAGGACTGCGAGTTCCGTCGTCCGGGTTGGGCTTCAAAGTTCTCTGAAGACTGATGCTTGCGAGACGTCTGGCATATTCATTAATCCTTCTGCTGGTTTCGTTCGGCCTTTTCGCCCAGAACACCGAGCAGAAGGACAGTCTTGTGCGCCTGCTGGGATGTGATGAGCTTCAGCAGGTCGAGGAATATGGCCAGAGCTACAGGAAGGCTTTGGGACATGCCAGATTCGAGCACAATTCAACTCTTCTGATCTGCGACACCGCCTTGTGGAATGTCAACCAGAATGTTATAAACGCTTTCGGCAACGTCCAGATCATTCAGAACAACACAGTGCTCAGCAGCGAGAGCCTCGACTATCTCATCGACCAGAACCTCGCTCAGTTCAGAGGCGCGCTGGTCCAGCTTAGGGACAAGGACGGGAACACCCTGCGTACCACTGACCTGGACTATAACACCAAGGACAGTGTGGCCGTGTTCAGGAACGGCGGTGCCTTGCGCGACAAGGACGGCCAGATCATCGAGAGCGATGACGGCCATTACTATTCCAAGCTCAAGACGTTCAGTTTCACGAACAACGTCAACATGTACACTGACTCGATATTCGTGAAGACTGATGATCTGGACTACAACACAGGCACGAACGTAGCCACTTTCGGAACCGGCACCAACGCATGGAGGGACAACAACATGCTTTCTTCTCAGGCCGGTTTTTACGAGCGGACTTTGGAAAAGTTCACGTTCTTCAGGAACGTGCATATTCTTACCGAGAACCAGGAGGCATGGGCTGACACCTTGGTATATTACCGGGTTCCGAACAATGTGGAGATGTTTGGCCATGTGGAACTGCTTGACACGACTCGCAATGTGGCCGCGGTGGCCGGTTATGTGCAGTATATAGATTCCTTGTCATTCATAAAGTTGACCCGTGAGCCGGCTGTGATAGCGATCAGCGAGCAAGGGGAAAAGAGAGATACAGCTTACATCGGTGCGGACACATTGATTCTGCGCTCCATACCGAAATGTGATGTGGATTCATCGGAGATTTCCAATTCGGCAAGCCGTCTGAAAGAGATAAACGTGGATCCTGTCACGGAGTACCGTCGCAAGGCCTACGAGGCAGCCAAGGCCGCGGCCGAAGAGGCCCGCAAGAAGCGGGAAGAGGAAGACCCTAACGCCGCCGGAGCCTCCGACAGAGGCGCCTCCGCTGTCAAGCCAGGTGGAAAACCGACCGGGAAACCGGCTGGCAAGCCAGGTGGAAAACCGACCGGGAAACCGGCTGGCAAGGCAACTGGAACGGCTATAGGAAAGACGGCGGGAACAACGGCTGGAAAGACAGGTGATAATTCAGGAGGGAAGGCGATCTCGAAATCCGGAAAACTGTCAGCTGACGCGATGATCGGCGATCCTGTGACGAAAGGCCATCAAGGCCTTCCCGCTCCATGGGATGATGTCATTGAATATGCTCCTCCACGGTTCCAATTGCCGGACACCCTGAAAACGTCGCCCGACACTGTACGTGTTCCAAGCGACAGTCTGGCGGCGAAGACCCTTTCCGCGGTCACTGAACCTGTTTCGGTCACTGAGCCTGCCGAAGTGACCGATCCGCAATCACCGGATTCCCTTACCGTCCCTACGGATTCCCTTACCGTGCCTACGGATTCCCTGACCGTGCCGGGTGATTCCCTGCATGTTCCCACTGACTCTTTGTCTTTGGCCCCCAAGGATTCCACGAAGATCAGTTTCATCTATGGCATACGTAACGTCAAGGTGTTCCGTAACGACATGCAGGTCGCATGCGACTCTCTTGCCTACACGGATCTTGACTCTTTGATAAGGTTGTATGAAAACCCGATTGTCTGGAATGAGATCAAGCGGCAGTACAGTGCCGACAGTATAACCGTCATTGTCAAGAATCGGTCCATTGACCGCGCCAGCTTGATGTCCAATGCCTTTATAATAGTGCAGGAGGACACCTTGTCCTATGACCAGATCCGTGGAACAGAGATGATGGCATACTTTGACAGTACCGGTGCGTTGAGGCGGTTCGACTCGATGGGTGGCGCGTCCGGAGTCTTCTACATCGAGGAGAACGGAAGTCTGGCCACCGTCAACAAGTTCGAGTCAAAGATGTTGACCGCGACATTGAAGGACGGTAATATTCAGGACTTGAACTACTTCGATGCCGTGAAGACAGATGCCTACCCGGTCGTCCAGATGAAAAAGGACGAGAAGATTCTGAAGGGATTCGACTGGCAGCCGGACAAACGTCCCAAGGGACCGGAGGACATCACGCCATATAAGCCGCGAGAGTCCCAGAGGAAAGTCTATGAGAATGTGCCGAGAGCCGAATTCGCGCAGACGGACATCTACTTCCCGGGCCACATGAACAGCGTCTATAAGATGCTGGCCAGACAGGATTCCTTGAAACGGGTCCGTAACGCTGAGCGCAGAAGGCTTGAGGCCGAGCGCAAGGCTGAGGCTGCCAGGATTGCCGACAGCCTTAGGATCGTTGCCGCCGCCGACAGCCTTGCTTTGGCGGACAGCCTTGCCCGTGCCGACAGTCTGGCTCTGAGAGACAGCCTTGCCAGCCGTGATTCTTTGGCGCGACAGGACAGCCTTGTGGTTTCAGATTCGTTGTCGGTCAGCAAGGCCGATTCATTGGCCAATGATCCTTCGGCCATAAAGAAGGCTGAGCAAGAACGCAAAAAGGCTGAGAGAGAGAAGGCGCGAAAAGATCGTCAGGCGGCCAAGGAGGCCAGATGGGCTGAACTTGACGCCCGTGATGCCGCCAAGGCTAAGGCCAAGGAGGAGAAAGCGTTGAAGAAGAAGCGTCAGAGGACCCTCAAGACATTGAAGGCGATGGAGAAACGTCGTGCTAAGGAAGAGAGGATGCTTGAACGCTACAAGGCTCGTTACGAAAAACAGAAAGCCAGAAAAGCCGCACGGAAAGCCGGTAAAAAATAAGGACTGACCTGAAGGCCAGTCCTTGATCCTTTATAATAGAATCCTTTTTTAGAGAAGTTTCTTCTTGAGGGCGTCGATCATGTCCACGGTCATGGTCTCCAGATCATAGGACGGTGCCCATCCCCACTCCTCGCGGGCGC
>OLRH01001717.1_pt1 | contig 11271 bp, 10 predicted proteins | sample 1672321 | NCBI WGS metagenome assembly OLRH01 (sample SAMEA3136671, study PRJEB25190) | human gut metagenome | reverse complement strand
TCCCGATCTGTACCGGGTCTTTGCCCTTAACCTCCTTGCAGGTGTCCAGCAGCGCCGTCGAGATAAATCGAACGAAGGAGGGGTTCCATTGAGCATTCGCGGCATTTATTCCACCATTACCGACATTCGCCGTCAGGTCTTCACCGAAGTCGCCCGCATAGGCTACGAGGGTGGGGACTATTCCCGCATTGAAGACCTGCCGTATAAGATCGTCCCCGGTGAGGTCGCCGAGCACCGCAGCAGCATCTTTCTGGAAAGAGCCATCGTCGGCGAACGGCTGCGTCTCGCAATGGGCCTGAGCCCCCGTCCGCTCGACCAGCACGCGCCGCTCGCCGCGGGTGTGGAGGAGAGCGCGAGACCGGAGAAATATTACGAGCCGCCGCTGGTGAATATTCTGAAATTTGCCTGCAACGCCTGTCCGGAAAAGCGCTATATCGTTACGAACCTCTGTCAGAACTGCCTGGCGCACCCGTGCCGCGAGATCTGCCCGAAAAAGGCGGTCAAGCTCAGCCACCGCGGCGTGAGCCGCATTCAGGAGGATCTCTGCATCCGCTGCGGCAAGTGCGCGGATGTCTGCCCCTACAATGCGATCATTTTGCATGGCCGCGGGCGACTACTGGGTCGACGGCTATGACGCTAACGGCGACTTCAACGGCGGCACCGTGATCTCCGTGGCCGTGGGCGGCGGCGAGGTCACCCTCGGCCGCGTCTATCAGATCTATGCCAGCAACAGCGGCTGGGTCAAGGATACGGACTACTCCATCTCCTACCAGCTGGTCATGGCCGACGGCACCGAGCGTGAGAGCACGCTGGGCACCGCGGATTCCTGGGGCACGGTCTATACCTCCGGCCTGTATGCGGCGGGTGACACCGTCAAAGCCACGCTGACCCCGATCGGCGACAAGGCGGCGGGCTATCTGGCCACCACCGTTACCAAGACGACCGACGCATCGAGCGGCGGCCTGAGCATGTCCGCCAGCATCCCCGCGGCCATCGACGTGACCGTCACCGCGCCCGCGGGCTCCTCCATCTCCACGGGCACCTTCGGCAGCTACTATACCTATCAGTTCTTCACCGCCGAGAGCGTTGAGAATGTGGGCGGCAATGTGAAGGCAACCTTCCGTGTGCCCACCAGCTCCTATAACCACTTCCTGCGCGTGCAGAACCCTGACGGCGTGACGTACTGGACGTTTGCCAAGTGGACGAGCGCACAGGACATCACCGTTACCAAGGAAGACCTCCACATCGGCGAGAAGGACTGCACGAAGGATTCCGTCTATCGCTTCGACAAGAACATGTATGACCGCGCGGGCATCTACCTGAACGTCAACCGTCAGGGCTACATCAACATGGAGTCTGGTGCGACCCGCGAGCTGGACGCCTTCCGCAACTGGCAGGCCATCGAGAGCTTTTCGAATAGCCAGATCGCCCTGCCTGATATGCACTATCAGGTCATCGACTTTGACGGCAACCCCAGCGATGTGGTCTCCGTCACCCCCGATGCCAACAACAGCGGTCTTGCGACCCTGACGGCCAACAAGGCCGGTACGGCCATCGTTCTCGTAACCTACGACGCGATGACCCATATGCAGGGCCAGAGCAGCACAGACAGCAAGGTCTTCTCCGCCATCTGGCCGGAGCTGACGGGCGTGTTCGTTGTCTCCGTGGACAATGACGGCTCTGCTATCGAGACGAACACCTTCCTCGACCGCATGAACGCGAACGTCACCAAGGACGAGCAGAAGTACATCGACGCCGAGCATGACATCCTGTTCTATCTCGGCAACGCCGGTGCAAGCTACACCTTCACCCCCGAGAGCGGCACGACCGTGAGCGTCGCCCGCTCCACAGTGAGCGATAAGCTGACGTTCAGCGGCTTCACCACCGACGGCGTCGCGGTGGATTCCGAGACGGGCGCCGTGACCGTGACGGGTCTGACCACCGGCCGCCACATCATCCGCGTGGAGAAGAACGGCACCGCGACCTATCAGGTCGTCACCGCACGTCAGGTCAGCTATGATCTCGTCGACGCGGACGGCAACGTCCTTCCCGCGAATACCGAGTATAAGGCCGGGGACAAGGTCTATGTCCAGTTCCACGACCTGATTAGCCCGAAGGAGAAGCTCTCCGGTGTGTATAACTTCAACTTCTCCCTGTACTATGAGGGTGAAAACGGCACGTTCTTCCAGTCCAAGCCCGGCTCTCCCTTCGGTGTCTACGATTTCAGCGGCAACCCCGTGCGCCAGCTGATCGAGATCACCATCCCCGAGGGCTGGACGGATCTGGCTTATGATCTGACCGGCGCAATCAAGGTCGGCGGCTTCGGCGGCGTACCGACGCACCGCGGCGTATCCTACACCAAGGGTATGGATCGTCAGTACGGTACCAGTCCCGCTGCGGTTCTCGCCCAGCTCCCCGCGCTGTCTCTGAAGCTCGAGGGCTGGCATGTCAATGACGCCATCGAGAAGATCAATGCCATCGGCACCGTTACGCCCGACTCCGGCGACGCCATCGCCGCCGCGCGCAGCGCCTATGACGCGCTGACCGACGCGCAGAAGAAGCAGGTCACGAACGCTGATACCCTGACCGCCGCCGAGGCCCGCTATACCGACGTCATCGCCATCGATGGCGTGGAGAAGGCCATCGACGCCATCGGCGAGGTGACGCTCACCTCCGGCGACGCGATCGCCGCTGCCCGCGCGGCCTATGACGCCCTGACCGACAGCCAGAAGGCCGAGGTCAACAACTACAACACCCTCCTCGCGGCGGAGGCCCGCCTCGCCGAGCTGGAGGACGCTGCCGCCCGCGCGGCCTACGCCGAGAACGCCTATCAGACGACCGGAGATCTGCTCGAGACGCTCGGCACGCCCAATGTCGGCTCTGTCGGCGGCGAGTGGATGGTCATCGGCCTTGCCCGCTCCGGCCGCACCGTGCCCGACGGGTACTATGAGAACGTCGTGAAGTACGTGCAGGAGAACTGCAACGCCGACGAGCGTCTCGACGAGAACCGGGCGACCGACAACGCCCGCGTGATCCTCGCGCTGACGGCCATCGGCAAGGATGTCACGAATGTCGGCGGCCACAACCTGCTGGCCGGTCTCGACGAGATGAGCTATGTCACCTATCAGGGCATCAACGGCCCGATTTGGACGCTCATCGCCCTCGACAGCCACGACTATGCGCCGCAGGGCGACGTGACGCGCGAGAAGCTCATCGACGCCATCCTCGGCGCGCAGCTGCCCGACGGCGGCTGGGATATGATGGGCAAGGCGGCCGATACCGATATCACCGCCATGGCCATCCAGGCGCTCGCGCCCTACTATGATACGAACGACGCCGTAAAGGCCGCCGTGGACAAGGCGCTCGATGCGCTCAGCGCCATGCAGAATGACGACGGCACCTTCTCCACCGCCTTCAGCGGCAAGACGTCCGAGTCCACCGCGCAGGTGATCGTCGCGCTGACGGCTCTCGGCATCAATCCCGCGACCGACAGCCGCTTCATCAAGAACGGCTTGAACGCCGTGGACGGCCTGTGCAGCTTCTATGTCGACGGCGGAGGCTTCCGCCACATCGCATCCGGCGATCTCGACGGCATGGCGACCGAGCAGAGCTACTATGCCCTCGCGGCGTACTACCGCCTGCTGGCCGGTCAGACGAGCCTGTATGACATGAGCGACGTGACCATCACGCCCGCCCCTGTCACGCCCGATCAGCCGGGGCAGCCCGATCAGCCCACGAACCCCGACAAGCCCTCCACCGGTGACCGCGGCGTGATGCTGTGGGTCGCGGCGCTGGGTGTGTCCGGTCTGGCCGCTGCCGCCGTGGTTGGCAGCAAGAAGCGCGAAGAAGCGTAACCCCATCCCCTGCTTAGCTCATCCATAACCATAGCGGAAAGGCCTGCCCTCGCACAGGGGCAGGCCTTTCCGCATGAAATTTTCGGTTTACCGGAGCCATTTGCGTCCGCAGCACATGGTCACAGCGCCGATGACGGCGCCGAGCACCGCCGCGCAGGCGGCGAGGATGTACCGGCAGTCGCGCTCCGGGCAGTACGTCTCTTCGCAGTATGCCCGCCGCAAAGACGCATAGCCGCCCGCGGCAAGTCCCTGTGCGTCTCGCGGAGAAAATCGGCAAACACCGCGTGCAGCGACTACTCATAGGCGCGGTGCGCGGCGAGACTGCCGCCCCAGAGGCAGATGATCGACCGTTTTCGTAAAACCACCTCCGATCGGAATGAAAAAAGAGCTTCCTCCAACGGATCGTGTCCATTGTAAGGAAGCCCCTAAAACGCGGGATAAACAGAGATTAAACAGACCTTAAACCAGCATCAGAAGCGTACCGGCGACGATGCCGGCAAGGCCCAGCGCCGATTTTTTCGTGAGCTTTTCGTGAAAGACAACGTAGGAAAACAGCACCGTCACGAGGATGCTCAGCTTGTCGATCGGGACGACGACGCTCGCAGGGCCGTCCTGCAGCGCCTTGTAGTAGCACAGCCAGCTTCCGCCGGTGGCGATCCCCGACAGGCAGATGAAGCCCAGCTCGCGCTGCGGGATGCCGTGCAGCGCGCTCTGTTTGCCCGTGACGAACACCATCAGCCACGACATCACGAGCACGACGCCCGTGCGGATGGCCGTCCCGAGGTTCGACTCCACGCCCGAGATGCCGACCTTGCCGAGGATGGCGGTCAGGCTTGCGAACACCGCCGAGCCGAGTGCGTACCACAGCCACGCGGCGCTCTTCGTCTCGCCGGTGCTCTCCTTTTTCTCAATCATCAGGAACGTGCCCGCGGCGATGAGTGCCACGCCGATCCCCTTCGTCAGGCTGACGCCCTCGCGCAGGAAGATCGCCGCGAGCAGGATCGTGAGCACGGTGCTGGACTTGTCGATCGGGACGACCTTGTTCACGTCGCCGAGCTGGAGCGCCCTGAAATAGCACAGCCAGCTCGCGCCCGTGGCGAGTCCCGACAGCACCAGAAACAGCAGCGTCCGCCCGCTGATGGACGAGATCGTCCCCTGTGAGCCGGTGATAAACACCATCAGCCACGAAAACGCCAGCACCACGATGGTGCGGATGGCGGTGGCGACGGTGGAGTCGGTCTTTCGGATACCGCACTTGGCCAGAATGGCGGTCAGGCCCGCGAAGAGCGCCGAGCCGAACGCAAAGAAAATCCACATGTCTGTTCTCTCTCCTCAAATGTAAAATGGTTCAGGACGGTTCATTGTCCTTTCGCAGCCGGTACCCCACGCCCCAGACCGTCTGCAGCAGCTGCGGATGCGCGGGGTTCGCCTTCACGTGCGCGACGAGGACGCTCGGCGAGAAGGGCTTTTCGATGTAGTCGTCCGCGCCGAAGCCGAGGCCGTGGATCTTGTCGGCGTCTTTGCCGAGCGTCGTGACCATGAGGATGGGGATGTCCTTCTGTGCGCGCACGGCGCGGCAGATGGAAAAACCCGTCCGTCCCCGGGAGCATCAGGTCGAGCAGAATCAGGTCAAACGCACCCTCGAGCGCCGCGCGCTGACCGTCGGTGCCGTTTGCACAGATGGTGACGGCGCAGCCGCTCAGCTCGAGATAGTCGCGCTCGATGGCGGCGATGTCGGGATCGTCCTCGATAATCAGTATTATATCCATGTCCGTCCTCCTTTGCAAGGGGCAGCGTGACCGGTTCAAGCTGGGCCGGATAGCCCCTTCCGGATCGTCATAGGGCAGACCTCCCCAACATGAAATCGGGTATATTATATCATGGATCCGGGAAAAGATTCAGACAAATCTAAAACCGCGCAAACGCTGACACAGCAATGGGTTCAGTAAATCGTTCTGTTAAAAATGAGCAAAATTAGAAAAAGATGATATGGAGAAAAATGCGATTTCACTTGACTTTCTGTGATATTTTTCGTAAAATGAAACGTCTCTGTGCGGATTCTTAACGCGCGATAATACAAAAGAAAGAGGAGTAAAACGTGGAAGAGAAGAAATTCCAACCCTATGTCCCGGCGGACAAGGTTGTGCCGGAATTCACCGTGTTCTCCGTGGTACTCGGCGCGCTGCTGGCCATCGTGTTCGGCGGCGCCAACGCCTACCTCGGTCTGCGCGTCGGCATGACGGTCTCCGCATCCATCCCGGCGGCGGTGCTCTCGATGGGCGCCATCCGCTTCATCTTCAAGCGGGACTCCATTCTGGAGAACAACATGGTCCAGACCATCGGCTCGGCCGGTGAGTCCGTGGCCGCGGGCGCGATTTTCACGATGCCTGCCCTGTTTATGTGGGCGGCGGAGGGACTTTGCGACATGCCCTCCGTCGTGGAGATCGGCCTGATCGCCCTGTGCGGCGGCGTGCTGGGCGTGCTGATGATGATCCCGCTGCGCTCGGCGCTGATCGTGCAGGAGCACGGCAAGCTCGGCTATCCCGAGGGCAAGGCCTGCGCCGAGGTGCTCATGGCCGGTGAGGAGGGCGGCAGCCGCGCCTCCACCGTGTTCTGGGGTCTCGGCATCGCCGCGGTCTACAAGTTCGTGACCGACGGCCTGAAGCTGTTCCCGAGCGAGGTCGAGTATGGCATCGACGCCTACAAGGGCTCCGCCGTCGGCGTGGACGTTCTGCCGGCGCTGGCGGGTGTGGGCTATATCTGCGGCCCGCGCATTTCGTCTTACATGTTCGCGGGCAGCACGCTCGCGTGGTTCGTGCTCATGCCGCTCATCACGCTCTTCGGCAGCGACCTCGTCATCTATCCCGCCGATGTCAGCGTGGCGGAGCTCTGGGCGACGGGCGGCACCGGCGCCATCTGGGGCAAGTTCATCCGCTACATCGGCGCGGGAGCGCTGGCGGCGGGCGGCATCATCAGCCTGATCAAGTCCCTGCCGATGATCGTGCGCACGTTCGCCGCGGCCTTCAAGTCCTACGGTAAGGGCGCCGCCGGTACTCTGCGCACCGAGCAGGACATCTCCATGAAGGTCGTGCTCGCCGTGTGCCTGCTGATCGCGGTATTCATGTGGCTGTTCCCGGCCATCCCGGTGAGCTTCCTCGGCGCGCTGATCGTGCTGGTATTCGGCTTCTTCTTCGCGACGGTCTCCTCACGCATGGTGGGCCTGATCGGATCGTCGAACAACCCCGTCTCCGGCATGGCCATCGCTACGTTGCTCATCTCGACCATCGCGCTGAAGGCCAGTGGCTCCACCGGCTCCGAGGGCATGGTCGGCGCGATTGCCATCGGCTCGGTCATCTGCATCATCGCCGCTATCGCGGGCGATACGTCGCAGGATCTCAAGACCGGCTTCCTCCTCGGCGCGACGCCGAAGAAGCAGCAATACGGCGAGCTGATCGGCGTGTGCGTCTCCGCCGTCGCCATCGGTGCGATTCTCTACCTGCTCAACGCCGCGTGGGGCTTCGGCACCGATGAGCTCGGCGCGCCGCAGGCCATGATGATGAAGATGGTCGTCGAGGGTGTCATGGGCGGCCAAATGCCGTGGACGCTCGTGTTCACGGGCGTGTTCCTCGCTGTGGTGATCGAGATTCTCGGCCTGCCCGTGCTGCCGGTTGCCATCGGCATCTATCTTCCGATCCACCTCAACGCCGCCATCATGCTCGGCGGTCTGGTGCGCCTGTTTGTCGAGAAGCGCAAGTACGCCTCCGAGAAGGAGAAAAGCGACAGCATCCAGTCCGGCATCCTCTATACCTCCGGCATGATCGCGGGCGAGGGTGTCGTGGGCATCCTGCTGGCGATGTTCGCGGTGGCGAAGGTCAACACCGACATTTCCGATAAGGTGAACCTCGGCAACATCGGCGGTCTGGTCTGCTTTGCGCTCCTGCTGCTGAGCATTCTCTATTTCTGCAGCAAGGGCCGCAAGGCCGCGAAAAACTGACGCGAGCCGCCCGGACACTTTCCGGCGGCCACAGGAGGACGTTATGGCAAGAAAAGCGAAAAAGGACGAAAACTATCTCGACTATATCCCCGCCGTTTCGACGAAGAACAGCTGGGATGCGGACGCGGAGGGAAACGTCACCATCCACATGGTGCACCGCGGCTTTTATGCGTGGATCGCGCAGAAGGTCTTTCACCGCCCGCGCGTGAGCCATATCGACCTCGACGAGATGGGGAGCTTTATCTTCCCCCTGATCGACGGCGAGCGGACGGTGGGGCAGATTGCGCAGCTGGTGCGTGAGCGCTTCGGCGCGGACGCGGAGCCGCTGTACGAGCGGCTGGCGAAGTATATGCAGATCCTGCGCAACAACGGCTTCATCTACTACGCCGGAAAGGACAGGGCGCCGCAATGACCGTCGGACAGATTATGCTGGGCATCGCGCTTTTCGCGATTGCGGGGGCGGTGCTCTATGTGTGGGGACTGAAAAAGTCCGTGAACCAGCGGGAGGATCTGCAGCGCAGCCTGCTGAGCGCCTGCGGCAGCCGCGTGGTGCGCCGCGCGAAGAAGCAGGGCGGCATCACGCGCGCGGAGATCGCCGCGCTGATCGAGGGGCTGAGCGTCGGCCCGTTCTGGTCGCGCAGCCGGGTACGCGTGCAGAGCGGCGAAAAGGCGGCCGATCAGGTCATCGCCTTCCTGCTCGGGCAGCAATACCTCGAAGCCGCGGGAGACGATACCTACCGGGTGAAGAAGTGAAAACAGCTATAAAACCACCCCGGTGCAGCGCACCGGGGTGGTTTTATAGCTCATCAAAAAAGGCCGATGACCTTTTTTGATGAAGGGGATTTGCTGCGACACTCCGCTCCGTGCAGAGTGTTTTTTGCAACTTACACGCCGCAGAAAAAACGGATTTCAATTGATTCGCGCCGCTGCGGCGGCGCGAACTCTGTGAGATCTTTGGGGTAGAGAAAGCACCCGGCCTGCGGCCGGGTGCTTTTGTATATCCGGAATTTACCACTCGAGGTTGTGGCCATCCTCCTTGCTGAAGACGTGGGCGACGTTGCCGCCGAAGATCAGGTTGACTTCGCTGCCCATCGGGAAGTTCGCCGCGGCGCCGTTTGTCGGGACGATCACGATGACGTCCTTGCTGTCCACGGTGGAGATGTGCAGGTGGACGGAGGAGCCCATCAGCTCGGAGACCTCCACATGGCCCTTGATGCCGTCGGCGCAGAGCATGATGTGGTCGGGGCGGACGCCCAGCGTGACATCCTGCTCGGCGACGTTCTTCGCGTTCAGACGCTCCTGCTTATCCTCGGAGAGCTCGACGGTGATGCCGCCGGCGCTCACGGCGTACTTGCCGTTCACCTTGGAGAGTCTGGCGTCGAAGAAGTTCATCTGGGGCGTGCCGATAAAGCCGGCGACAAAGAGGTTCGACGGGTGGTCGAACACCTCCTGCGGCGTACCGATCTGCTGGATGAAGCCGTCCTTCATGATGACGATGCGGTCGCCGAGCGTCATGGCCTCGGTCTGGTCATGGGTGACGTAGACGAAGGTGGTGTCGATGCGCTGGCGCAGCTTGATGATCTCCGCGCGCATCTGGTTGCGCAGCTTTGCGTCGAGGTTGGACAGGGGCTCGTCCATCAGGAACACGGACGGGTCACGGACGATGGCGCGGCCGATGGCCACACGCTGCCGCTGGCCGCCGGAGAGCGCCTTGGGCTTACGGTCGAGGTACTGGGTGATGTCGAGGATCTCGGCGGCCTCCTTCACGCGGCGGTCGATCTCATCTTTCGGGGTCTTCTTCAGCTTCAGGGAGAAGGCCATGTTGTCATAGACGGTCATGTGCGGATAGAGCGCGTAGTTCTGGAAGACCATCGCGATGTCGCGGTCCTTCGGCTCGACGTCGTTCATCAGCTTGTCGCCGATCCACAGCTCACCGCTCGTGATTTCCTCCAGACCGGCGATCATGCGCAGGGTGGTGGACTTACCGCAGCCGGAGGGGCCGACGAGCACGATGAACTCCTTGTCGGCGATCTCGAGGTTGAACTCCTGCACAGCGACGACGCCCTCGTCGGTGATCTGGAGCTTGACCTTCTTCTCGGGCTCGCCCTTCTTGGCCTTTTTCTTCTTCTCGGTGTTGGGGTAGACCTTCTTGATGTCCTTCAGAATAACCTTTGCCATAATGCATCTGACTGTAACCGCGCCGCCTCCGCACGCACGGTCTCGCGCCCGGTGAAAATGTCCGGTACGCCTTACGGCAGGTCTCCACACTGCCGCACCGCCAGCCACAGCGGAACTTGTTCCTCCTTTGATTTGCCGGTGCGTGCCATAGGGAAATAGTGGAGTGAGACGCGCCGGTAGGAATAAGATACTCTATTTTACCATGCGCGCGCGGTGGGCGCAATTCCCGCGGGCGAGAAATTTCCGTTTGGATTTTGTAGGATGTGACAGAAAAGTGTCACCGCAGGAAAAAACGGCCCGCAGAGCGCGGGCCGCTTGGCGTTATGGTTCGTTGGTGTCCTGCGGGGCGTCCGGTTTGCCGCTCTTTCTGCGGGCGCGGAGCAGTCTGCCGTATTCAAAGAGTGCCAGTGCGAGGAAAACCCACATGAAGATGTTCTTCAAAAAGCAATTAGGCCCGTACCAGTCACTAACCAGCCCGGTGCAGCGCTCAAGAGTGTAAAACGCCCCGCTGATGAGCAGAAAAATGTCCGCGCGTCGCATAGAAACTCCTTTCAGGATAGGAAATAGAATTAATAACCAACTGTACTGGAGACGCTATATTCAACTCTATGAGGGACATGAGCCAGCACAGCTTCAGTTCCTACGAGTTCCTGACGAAGGCCTGCGCCTAAACCGGCGCTGGAACCCTGGTAAACGTCATATTTTTTGTAGTAGCAGCGATTCAAATCAAATCCAGTTGCGATGTAAAAAGATGCGGTGTTCTCAGGAAGGCCGATGCCGGTGGGAATTTCCGCCTCTGTTGCCAAAGCTGCGGAAGGAACGAGCAGGAGGATGCAGAGTAGGGCCGTAATCAGAGCGAATCATCGTTTCATAAATCACATCCCTTCATTTTCTGCGTGAATAATATCATATCGTCGGACGACTGAAAAGTAGCTACAAAAATGTTGGAATTAAGAAATATCTTGCTAAGAAAAATTTGCTGATCAATAAAAAGAACTGCACAGTTGTACCCTGTGCAGTTCTTTTTATTTACCGGTATGGGCTTATTTCCCCTCCCGGACCCAGCGGGCGAGGGCGCTTTCGGCCTCGGCGACGTGGCTGCCGTGGATGGCGAGCCCCTTCGTGACGGCCGCGCCGGGCGCAGCGCGGCGGATGTCACTCTCGGTGTCGGAGAGCCCGCTGCCCTCGTGCGTGCAGAAGGGACGGACACTTTAGCAAGAAATGTCTCTCTGCCCATACTGCTGT
>OLRH01001707.1_pt1 | contig 11308 bp, 8 predicted proteins | sample 1672321 | NCBI WGS metagenome assembly OLRH01 (sample SAMEA3136671, study PRJEB25190) | human gut metagenome | reverse complement strand
CCGTCATAGTTTTGCCAGCCACCTATTCGAAAGTGGCACAGATATAAAGTCTTATTAATCTGTTGCAATTTTTCTTTATAATTTTATTATAAATTTCTTAAATCCAATCAGGTGGAATTGAGCAATATACTCAATGAGTTTGAGCGTATGGCATTGATTAATACTCAAATTAGTTTTATTCTCGTCCATAATGACTCGGAATTGTATAATTTGCCGGCTACCAATTTGAGGCAGCGTATTGTTGCACTTTTTGGTAAGAGTCTTAATCAGCAGTTACTTTCTTTGGGAACGGAAACGTCTTTGGTGAAGATTTCGGGTTATGTGGGGCGTCCCGAAGCTGCTCGCAAAAGAGGAGCATTACAATATTTTTTTGTAAATGGCCGGTATATGCGCCACCCATATTTTCATAAAGCGGTGACGATTTGTTACGAACATTTGATACCGGTCGGTGAAATGCCCAATTACTTTATCAATCTTACGGTCGATCCCGAGACGATTGATGTGAATATCCACCCGACTAAGACCGAAATAAAATTTGAGAACGAGCAGCCCATCTGGCAAATTCTTTCTGCCTCTGTAAAGGAAGCATTGGGAAAATTCAGTACGGCTCCCTCTATCGATTTCGATATGGAAGATGCACCGGAAATTCCAACATCGAAGCCGGGTACACATGTTCTTCCCCCTACGGTTCATGTGGATACGACGTATAACCCTTTTCGAGTAGGAGGTGGCGGTTCTTCTGTGAAGAGACCGAACTATGATTGGCAGCAGCTTTATAGCAGCTTTAACAATACAAAAGAAGGTTCGACCGTTCAGCCCGATTCAGACAACGATTTTCCGTCTAAATTGGATTTCTCTGATGGATATGTTTCTAATTTTTCTAGTGAAGGGGAACAATCGGTTTTTCCTGAGTTCGAGTCGAAACTGAATCAAAGCGGTAGGACTGTGTTGCAGTTGAAAGGGAAATACATTATGACTTCTTCGGCTGAGGGGTTAATGGTGATAGATCAACATCGGGCTCATGGCATAATTTTGTTTGAGCGTTTTATGGCGGGAATATCCTCTCGCGAAATGGCTTCGCAACGTATTTTGTTCCCCGAAATCATGCAATTGACGGTCTCTCAATCAGAAACTTTACATGGAATCTGGGAAGAATTGATAGCACTTGGATTCGATTTAGCCGATATGGGGCAGAATAGCTATTCTATCAATGCGATACCGGCCGGTATAGAAGGGATAGATGTACGAGACCTTATTGGGCAAATGCTTGTAACTGCTTCGGAGAAAGAACATGATGCAAAGGCCTCGTTGCAAAAGCGTATGGCTTGGACTTTGGCCGAGACTGCTGCTGTACCGGTGGGACAGTCTCTTTCTCAGGAAGAAATGTCGTCTATGGTCAATGATTTGTTATCTTTGAAAACACCGGCTTATACGCCCGAAGGCAAATCAGTTTTTATTATCATCTCGTATGACGAGTTGCAGAAACGGTTTAATTGATTGAGTTATGTTGATTTTGTTGTCTCCGGCAAAAACGATGGTAGGGAGTAGTAGAACTACTGTCCCTTTTGTTACCGTTCCGTTATATAAAAGTGAGGCCGAGCATATAGCGATGGAAATGGCTGGTTATTCGGTCGAAGAACTGTCGGGTATGCTGGGGATAAATCGTAATTTGGCCTTGCAGACGAAAGAGAGATATAATGTATTTCATTCGCCCGATGTGCATGGATTACCGGCTCTTTTGGCCTATACCGGTATTGTCTTTCGTTACATTTCGCCAGCCGATTTTACCGAGGCCGATTTTGAATATGCTCAGAATCATTTGCGTATGGCATCGGCTTGTTACGGACTGACTCGGCCGCTCGATGTAATAAAACCCTACCGCATGGAATATGCTGTTGAATTGCCTTCGATGGGTATTCCTGTTTCGGAATATTGGAAGCCGCTTTTAACCGATAAATTGATTGACGATACAAAAGCGGCTGGTGGAATATTGGTCAATTTGGCGAGCCGTGAAATCCAGCAATCGTTCGATTGGTCTCGAATAAATAAAAGGGTACGAGTAATCACTCCCGAATTTAAAGTATATAAAGGCGACGGGTTTAAGACAATCGTGATATACGCGAAAATGATGAGAGGGGCGATGACTCGTTATATCCTAAAAAACAAAATATCCCACCCCGACGATATTTGTTCTTTCTCGGCAGAGGGCTTCCACTTCTCGCCCGAACATTCGAGCGAAAATAATCCTGTATTTGTCGTTTAATCAGCGCTGTTGTCTTATTATATAAATAGTTCCGGTTCTTTTCTTGTTTCGCATTTTTCCTTGAAAGCCCGAATAGATAGAAATAATTTCAGTGGATTTATTTTTCTCGCATTTTGAGGACAGACGGCGATACATCTCATGCAAGAGATACATTTGCTTTCGTCCGTCATTCGGGGATTCTCTGGGGAAATTGCGTTAGTGGGGCATAATGCTGCGCATTTCCCGCACTGTGTGCATTTTTTACCGGCACGAGGTTTCAGGGGTACTCCGTTATATATTTTATAATCAGCATTTCCTTTCACTTGTATTTCTGTGAAACTCTCTCCATTTTTCAGTTGCACCAATTTAGTTTTGATTTGTTCTGAAAAATTCTTTAAGATCGTTTCATCGTCAGAATCCGGACGACCTTTGGCATAAACCCTCATGATAGAATGCTGGGCAATACAGGCGATACAAGCAACGGTTTGAAATCCGTTCGATTCCATCGTTGTCTTTAATTCAAGTAAAGCATCGTCGTAATCCCGATTCCCGTAGACGACCACGAGTATAGCCGGGGTGTTATGCCCGGTTATACGTTTCAGTCGATCTATGGCTACGGAAGGAACTCTCCCTCCATACACGGGAACAGCCACTAATAGGGTGTCTTCCCCATTTAGCTCGTAAGAGTTCTGTTGCCGTGTATGGTCGGTAATATCTATTTCCGTAGCCTGAGGGTCTATCTCTTTGCCGATGATATAGGCAGCCTTTCGGGTTCCACCCGTCGGGCTGAAATAAACGATGTGCATTTTTTTATTGTTTGTTTCTACGCTCCTGAACAATGGCATCGAGAACTGCGACAGTCGTTAGGTTGACAATATCTCTCGTCGAGCTGGCAATATCGGTGAAGTGAATAGGCTTGTTCAATCCCATTTGTATCGGGCCGATAGACTCTGCCACACCCATTTCCAGCATCATTTTATAAGCCGAGTTCGCCGAACTTAAATTCGGGAAAACAATCGTATTTACTTCTCGCCCTTTCAGCTTGTTGAACGGATACGATTTGTCTCGGAGTTTATTATTGAGGGCAAAGTTCATTTGCATTTCTCCGTCGATGATGATTTCGGGATATTGTTCGTGTAAAATTTTAATGGCTTCGTGTACTCTTAGGGGACTTCCTTGATTATCCGACCCGAAGTTCGAATAGGATACCATAGCGATAACAGGATCTTTGGCAAAAAACCTTACAGAGTCATAGGACAATTTTGCAATGTCGATTAATGTTTCGGTAGTCGGTTTCCGATTGATGAGTGTATCGGCGAGGAAATAAGTCCCGCACTTGGTGTTCATGATGTGCATGGCTCCGAAATGTTTGTATCCTTCGCGTATACCTATAACCTCTTTCGCAATCTGTATAGTCTCTGCATACTTGGAGTATGTGCCTGTGATGAAGGCGTCGGCTTCTCCGGCTTCGACCATCATCATACCGAAGTAATTGCGGTCGAACATCTTTTCATGAGCTTCGGCGTAGGTCATGCCCTCGCGTTGTCTCTTTTCTGTAAGAAGTTGTGCGTAGCGGATACGGCGGTCTTCTTCGTTCGGATGCCTCAAATTGATAATTTGCATGCCCGATAAATCGACGCCTATGGACTCTGCCAACTTCCCTATTAACTCATCGTTCCCTAATAAAATAGGTTTACAAATGCCCTCTTTCATTGCCGTAGAAGCTGCTTGTAACATATTGGCATGATTGGCTTCGGCAAACACGACACGTTTGGGCTCTTTGCGGGCCATTTCGGTAAATTCCCGTAACATCTTGTTGTCATATCCCATCAGCTTTTTCAGCCGGTCATTGTAGGCGTCCCAGTCGGTGATGTGATGCTGGGCGACACCGGAGTCCATCGCTGCTTTGGCGACTGCGGGGGCTACTGCGGTCAATAGTCTGGGGTCGAGAGCTTTGGGGATAATATATTCGGGACCGAACGAAAGTCTCTTTATTCCATAGGCCGAGTTGACAACATCGGGTACAGGTTCTTTGGTTAGTTTGGCAATGGCATACGTAGCGGCCAGTTTCATCTCTTCGTTAATGGCGGTAGCGCGAACATCGAGAGCTCCTCTGAAAATGTAAGGGAATCCCAATACATTATTTATTTGGTTGGGATAGTCCGACCGACCGGTAGCGAATATCAAATCTTTGCGAGAAGCCATTGCTTTATCGTAAGATATTTCGGGATTAGGATTGGCCAATGCGAATACGATGGGCTTTTCATTCATGGATTGTACCATTTCTGTTGTCAAGACATCGGCCACGGAAAGTCCCAGAAAAATATCCGCTCCGCGCATGGCATCGGCTAAGGTCTTTATATCGGTTCGTTCGGTGGCGAATTGCTTTTTTGCCGGCGACAAATCGGTGCGGCTGGTGCTGATGACCCCTTTGCTGTCCACCATGACGATGTTCTCTTTTTTAATGCCCAATCCCATGTATAATTTCGTACAAGAGCTGGCTGCGGCTCCGGCGCCGTTAACGACGAGTTTCGCCTCTTCTATTTTTTTCCCTTGTATATCGAGAGCATTTAAAAGTCCGGCCCCGGAAATAATCGCTGTTCCGTGCTGATCGTCGTGCATAACGGGGATATTTAGTTCCTCTTTTAATCGGGTTTCTATTTCGAAACACTCGGGAGCTTTTATATCTTCCAAATTTATACCTCCGAAAGTGGGGGATATGGCTTTTACTGCGGCAATAAATTTGTCAGGGTCTTTTTCATTGACCTCAATATCGAATACGTCGATACCTGCGAATATCTTGAATAGCAAGCCTTTCCCTTCCATGACGGGCTTTCCGGCCAAAGCACCGATGTCGCCTAAACCCAATACAGCCGTCCCGTTGGAAATGACTGCTACCAAATTACCTTTGGCCGTGTATTCATACGCCTTTTCTGCATCTTGTTCTATTTCAAGACACGGTTCTGCTACTCCCGGAGTATAGGCTAGGGATAGGTCTCGTTGTGTACTATAAGGTTTGGTAGGAATTACTTCTATTTTTCCAGCTTTACCTTCACTGTGATATTTTAAGGCATCTTCTTTTGAAACTTTTGACATAAGTATACTATTTAGTGGTTTATCTGTTTAATTTGTATTCCCAAAAGTTAAATAACTTTTAATTTGTAAGCATATCGAGTACAAATGTAGCAAATTTATCTCATCTCTTATGTTAAGAAAAACATTTCTTTAAAAATAAAAGTTTTACAAGGGGAATCAGCTCTTTCGATATTCTTTGGGTGATAATCCGATTTGATGTTTAAAATATTTACTGAAAAAAGTTTGTGAAAGTTCAGTTCATTGCTGATTTGCTGAATCGTCATACTTGAATTTTTGAGTAATCTTTGAGCCTCCAAAATGACATACCTCTTTATCCATTCGCTAGCCGATATGCCGCTATTATTTTTTACGGTTGTAGATAAATATTTGGCTGTAATACATAGCTTGTCGGCATAGAAATTCAACTGTCTATATTTTTTGAAATTTTTTTCTACCAAATCTAAGAATTCGTAGGTAATATAGTCGGCTCTTGTCTTTTCGTTTTTTTTGTAAGAACTTATTTGTTTCCAAACTGTCGAATAGAAAAGTGCTACGGTAAGGTGTTGTATCGATTTTATTCGGAAAGGATTATCAGTATCGGCTATTATCTTTTTTATGTAAGCACAATAGTCCAATAATGCAGTTAAAGTTTCCTGAGATAAATGATGAGATATATTGTCCTGCCGGGGGAACCTTAATAATAAAATTTCATTTTTGGAATACGATGCGATATTGCTGGCGAAGTTTTTGGTAAAAGCAATGCAAATGATATAAAAATCTTCGCTGTTACTATCGTGTTGTAAAATTTGATTGGGATAAATGCTGATTACGCAAGGAGCTATTGCATTATACTCTATGGAATTTATTTTTCCTTTAACCCAACCTTTCAGGACAATACATAATGTGAATGCTTCTGCTTTGTAAGGATAGTTGAATTTTGATAAATCCGAGATATTATCTTTATTAATCTCTATCAAAGCGAACTCGTTATCGACATGTAAAACATGTTTGTAATGATTGAAGCTCTCGTTGGGAATATCGGTTATGTGAATGGTCATAAATATTTTTATTTTTTCGGAGCAAAAATAGTCTAATAGTCTTGTAAATAATCTTGAATGAGAAAAATAGACCTGAATAGGGGGATAAAAGGACTCATTTGTATGTAAAGATGGATTTATATTTGCAGCCGAAATAAAATCTCTGAAAGAGAATTTGTAATAGAATGAAGGATATAATTTTTATTTATTTTATTTTTTCATTCTTTCCAGCTATTATACAGAGTTTATGCCTAAATTTGTAGCATTCGAAATGTGTTTGAAAAATCCCTGTTTATAGGGGTTATAAAGGTTTTATGTAGGTATTGATTAAATTTATCAATAAGTTGTGTTTAATAATTTTTAATATAAAATTTTAACTCGACTTGGAATATCAACGTTGAAAATAATTTTTGTTGCTTATGAAATTGACTAAAAATTTTATTCAGCCTATCGCAGGTGCGATGCTTTGTATTTTTTTATTTTCCTGTGGAGGAAAAAATGCCCAGAATGGAGGCGGAATGGTTCGCGAATATGCCGTAATGACATTACAGCCCGATTCGATGGAGTGGTATAGCAATTACCCTGCTGCAATTAAGGGTAAGCGGGATATTGAGATACGTCCGAATGTTAGTGGCTTTATTACAGATTTGAGAGTCGATGAGGGGTCTGTCGTAAGAAAAGGTCAAGTTCTTTTCGTTATCGATACAGTCCCGTACAAAGCTGCATTGAAAGTCGCCGAGACTAATGTAGAGGTAGCGAAAGCCAGTACCGAAACCGCTCGCCTTACGGCAGAAAACAAACGGGAGTTGCAGAGACGAGACATCATCAGCGAATATGATTTGCAAATGGCCGAAAACTCTTATGCTTCGGCTAAGGCCCAGTTGGCTCAGGCGGAAGCCCAATTGGTAAATGCCCGTAATAACGATTCCTATACGAGAGTTATCAGTCCGCTCGATGGAGTAGTGGGAGAGATTCCTTTCCGTGTGGGGAGTTTGGTGTCGCCGTCTTCGGCCACTCCGCTTACCACTGTTTCGGATAATTCCGAGATGTATGTTTACTTTTCGATGACCGAGCGGCAAATTTTGGAATTGGTGGCACAATACGGTGCTGAGAATTTTTTGCAAAAACTTCCGACTGTATCGTTGAAACTTTCCGATGGTAGTATATACCCGTTGAAGGGGCGGATCGAAACGGTCAGTGGAATTATAGATACACAGACAGGCTCCTCGAATATGCGTGCTACTTTTGAAAATCCGAATAGGTTGTTGCGTAGCGGAGGTTCGGGAGTTATCATGATTCCTATGAAAAACGACCATGCTATTTTGGTTCCGCAAAAAGCTACTTACGAAATTCAAGATAAGAAATTTGTTTATGTTTTAAATGACGACTCTACGGTGACTTCTACCGAAATAACCATTGCATCGATCGACAACGGAAAAGAGTATATGGTAACTTCGGGATTGAAAGCCGGGGATCGTATCGTGACAGAAGGTGTCAATACTTTGAAGGACGGCATGACTATTAAGGCTGCCGGTTCGCAAAATAATCAATAACAAGAACTTCAAATAGATAAAAGATTATGAAGTTAGATAGATTTATCAACCGCCCGGTATTATCGACCGTTATTTCCATTTTTATGGTCATACTGGGTGTTATAGGACTTGTATTTTTACCGATTACACAATATCCAGATATTGCTCCTCCTACTATACAAGTTTCGACAACTTATACAGGAGCTAACGCTCAAACCATATTGAATAGTGTTATAGCTCCGTTGGAAGAGTCCATAAATGGTGTGGAAAACATGCTATACATGACTTCTACGGCAACCAATACAGGATCGGCGTCGATCAACGTATATTTTAAGCAAGGAACCGATCCCGATATGGCTGCCGTGAATGTGCAGAACAGGGTCGCTAAGGCTCAAAATCTGTTGCCGGCAGAAGTAACGCGGGTGGGTGTGATTACCGAAAAACGTCAGACGAGTATGTTGATGGTATTCTCTCTGTTCAGTCCAGATGACCGGTACAGTTTGGAGTTCCTTGAAAATTATGCAAAAATTAATGTCCTCCCCTTAATTCAGCGTGTATCTGGTGTCGGTGCTGCCGATGTTATGGCGACAGACTATTCTATGCGTATTTGGTTGAAACCCGATGTTATGGCGCAATATGGTTTGATGCCGGCGGATATTGCAGGTATTTTGGCTGAGCAGAATATCGAAGCCGCTCCCGGTCAGTTCGGAGATCAGGGAAATCAATCGTTCCAATACGTTTTGACCTATAAAGGCCGTTTGCAAACCCCTGAGGAGTTTGGTAATATGGTGATACGAGCAAACGACGATGGGCAAATTTTGTACTTGAAAGATGTTGCCGATATTGAATTAGGTCGGTTGACCTATGGGTTTAAAAACTTCCAGAACGGGCATAATGCGGTAAGTGCGATGGTCTATCAGGCTGCCGGATCCAATGCCACTGCAATTATCGGCGATATTACAAATTTGTTGGAAGATATAAAGAAAGACCTTCCCCCCGGAATGGAAATCGAAACGACTTTGAATGCTAACGACTTCCTGTTTGCTTCGATTCACGAGGTAATCAAGACCCTTATCGAAGCCTTTATTTTGGTGTTCTTTGTAGTGTATGTCTTCTTGCAAGATTTCCGTTCAACGTTGATTCCCGCTATCGCTATTCCGGTGTCGTTGATCGGTACGTTCTTTGCCTTGTATTTGATGGGATTTAGTTTGAACTTGTTGACTCTTTGTGCATTGGTTCTTGCCATTGCGATTGTGGTCGATGATGCCATAGTGGTCGTCGAGGGAGTCCATGCTAAGTTGGATCAAGGATATAAGTCACCCCGTAAAGCATCTATCGATGCCATGCGCGAGCTTTCTGGCGCTATCATTTCGATTACGTTGGTGATGATGTCGGTGTTTATTCCGGTAAGTTTCATGCCGGGAACTTCGGGAACATTCTATCGGCAGTTCGGTCTCACGATGGCATTTGCCATTGGTTTCTCGGCGATCAACGCATTGACGCTGAGTCCGGCTTTGTGTGCTATTTTATTGAAACCTCACAATAAAGACGGACATGAAAATAAAAAAACATCGTTTATCGATCGTTTTCATATAGCGTTTAATGCAGCATACAACACGATGCTCTCTAAATATAAAAATGGGGTTACCCATTTTGTCCATCATAAAAAACTTTCGTTTGCGGGAGTTATCGTAGGAGTTATTGTCTTGGTTATTTTAATGAACATCACTCCTACGGGACTTGTCCCGAATGAAGATACAGGTACGATAATGATTACAGCCGATTTGCAGCCGGGAACTTCTCAGGAACGTACGGAGAAAATTCTTATGGAGGTAGATAGTATTATCGCTACTCATCCGGCAGTAAAAAGTCGTACACAAATTTTAGGATTCAGTTTTATCGGTGGACAAGGGAATACCTATGGCTCTTTTATCGTGAAATTGAAAGATTGGGACGAACGTACCGGAAAAGGTATGGATGCCAATTCTGTAATCGGGACTCTTTATATGAAGTTCGCTACGGAAATAAAGGATGCCCGTGTATTGTGTTTTGCTCCGCCTATGATTCCGGGGTACAGTATCAGTAATGGTTTCGAGTTGAACTTGCAGGACAAGACCGGTGGTTCGCTGGATCATTTTTATGAAGTCGCTCAAAATTTCTTAGCTGAGCTGATGAAGCGACCGGAGATAGCGATGGCCTCGACGACATTTAATCCTGCGTTCCCGCAGTATATGGTCGATGTCGATGTCGCCAAATGTAAACAGGCCGGTATTAGCCCGAGCGATGTGTTGGCGGCTCTACAAGGTTATTTGGGAGGTATGTACTCTTCTAACTTTAACCGTTTCGGTAAATTGTACCGTGTCATGATACAAGCAGAACCGAGTGCTCGGGCCAATCCCGAAAGTCTGAACAACATAAAAATTCGTAATGGTTCCGAGATGGCTCCGATTACCAATTTCATTACCTTGAAAAAGGTATATGGTCCCGATAATATCAAGCGTTTCAATATGTTTACGGCTATGACTATTAACGGTAATCCGGCCGACGGATATAGTTCTGGTGAAGCTATTAAAGCTATCGAGGAAGTCGCCGCCGAAACATTGCCGGTAGGTTATGGATATGAGTTCTCGGGTATGACCCGTGAAGAGCAGGGTTCGAGCAGTGGTACGACTGCTATTATCTTTATGTTGTGCTTGGTATTTGTTTACCTGTTGTTAAGTGCTCAATACGAAAGTTACATTTTGCCGCTTTCGGTAATCCTCTCGATACCGTTTGGATTGGCCGGTAGCTTTATATTTGCATTGATGATGGGAGTCGAGAATAATATCTATTTGCAAATCGCTTTGATTATGCTTATCGGTTTGTTGGCGAAGAATGCGATTCTTATCGTAGAGTTTGCGTTGGATCGTCGTCGTACGGGTATGCCTATTATCAATGCGGCCATCGATGGAGCGGCAGCCCGTCTGCGTCCTATCTTGATGACGTCATTGGCGATGGTTATCGGTTTGTTGCCTATGATGTTTGCCAGTGGAGTAGGTGCTAACGGTAACGGCACTCTGGGAGCCGGAGCCGTGGGAGGTATGCTCATCGGTATGATATGTCAGATATTTATTGTTCCGGCTTTGTTCGTTGTCTTCCAGATTATTCAAGAAAAGATTAAACCTCTTAAATGGAACGATCTTGATAATTCGGAGGTTATTTCGGAGATTGAACAATATTCCAAATAAATTTGAGGTAACTCTATAAAACAGAGAATATATGAAACGAATTCTTTTATATACCGTGTGTGGTTTGGCTATGCTCACTATGTTTAATAGCTGCCACATATATAATAAATATCATCGACCCGATGTCGATGTAGAAGGCTTGTTCCGAGATACTGTTGAGGTTTCTTTTTGAAGTTCGGCAAGTGCCAACACGTC
>OLRH01001706.1_pt1 | contig 11309 bp, 7 predicted proteins | sample 1672321 | NCBI WGS metagenome assembly OLRH01 (sample SAMEA3136671, study PRJEB25190) | human gut metagenome | reverse complement strand
CCAGCTTCGACGCGGAATACACCGACGCGCCCGCCTCGCTGACGACCATGCCGCGCGGATTTTAAGGCGGCATGCGAATCGCTCGGCGCAGCGCTCTATACGCCGCCGCTTTCTCTGTGCGGCGACAACGGCGCGATGATCAGCAGCCAGGGCTACTACGAGTTTCTTGCCGGAACAAGGGCAGGGCAGGATCTCAACGCCTTTGCCACGCGCTCAATCGAGCAGCCCTACGAATAAAACAGAACAGCCTGAAAGGCGCACCGATTTGCGGTGCGTCTTTTTTGACGGCGCGGCTTCAAAAGGTTACATTATGTAAATCAAAATAAGATTATGTCAATTCCTTTTGCACCTTTATGAAATAGAGTGCTTCATTTTTCAAATGGACTATAATCTGGAAATAATCGAAAAAAATATTGCAATCAGGCGGAGAAACAGCTGTGGAAAACGTTGTGTACAGTGTGAATAAGTTGCGCCGCATGACTTGCGGATTATGATTATGGTAAACGAAACCGCATGCAGTACAAGCAGGGCATAAAAGCCGTGGAATGGACATACGCTGTAGCAAAAAGGAGGGGAGCGTATGGCAAGGAAAAAAGGGGCGCGAAGCGTTCCGGCGCAGCTTGCGATTGGAAGCGCGGCAGATCTGGGCTTCCTGCTTGTGTTGACGGCAATCGCGTCTGCGCTGGTGCTGAGCGGTCAGACTCTCCTCTGTCACACAATGTATTCTCACCTTTCAGCACTCCTGATCTCTCGAAGAATACTGCAAGCCAGGATACTGCAAGTTTAAATACTGCCAGTTCAAATACTACCAGTTCAAATACTGCCAGTTCAAATATTGCCAGTTCAAATACTGCCAGTTCAAATACCGCCGGCTCCAATTCCGCCAGATTGGATTCCTCAACAGTATCCGGGAATTCGTCAATTGGATTCCAGCCAGTTGAATCGGATTACTCAGTCAGGGAAATAAAACTTGCCAACATAATCTCGCAGAAAAAACGCGACGAATAAGAGTGATCCTAAATAAAGAATAACTGAAAATCATAATAATATAAAGACAGTGCAACACAGAACTTTTATATCACCACAAATACCACAAAAAAACTGCAGCCTGTATACTTTGTACGGGCTGCAGTTTATATATTCTGATATCTCTCTGTCACAGACTTTTCAGACTGTTTTTACAATCGGGACAGATTCCTATGAATTCCAAGTTGTGTGAAAGTATGACAAAATCGCTGTCAGCATCCACACCCATCTGCGTTATAGAATCCTGATACGGAAGTTTGCTGTCAAATATCCTGTCACACACCTTGCATCTTATATGATAATGATTCTCCGTGTTGCCATCATAATGCTCCATCTTATCCCCGGAATATACGTTCATAACTATTCCATCGTCAACAGCGTCCGAGAGCACCCTGTATACAGTTGATTTGCCAATCTTGTATCCACGTTTTTCCAACTCATCTATAAGACTCTGTACCGTAGGATGAGTCTTGAGTTCCTTTATAACAGAATATATGACCTGTTTCTGCCACGTATTACGCTTATCACTCATTATATAGTCCTCCTTCGGGTATTTGTAAACAGATGTTTGAACGGTGAACTGACAGTAATTTTATAAATCTATTCATAAATACACTTGTGAGTAGATTTATTAACAGATTTAATAACATATTTTATCAAGAACAATTCTCTATAATGATACGATAACACATTTCAGCATTTATTTCCACTATTTATATAATGTAAATTTTGCATGCAAATTTTCCCGTGCAAATACACACTCCGCCAATATAGCTGCCACACATCACTCTCTGGTAAACGTATATAATCTCAGCCCATGTTCTGTCCAAATAGCAGTCTGGTCATTATAGCCGGTTCCCGCAAATCGTGGAGCAAGGTTCACTCCCACATTGTTGAACAGCGCGCCGGATGCTTTCACATATTCCTTCTCACCAGGCAGTTTAACCACCTTGTCTATCGCATTCTGCGCCAGTGAATCAGGTTTCACATGCACCGGAGTCACCGTATTGATGAGATCTCCCATGAGTTTGACACTATACTCAAGTTCTCTGCCCTCCATGACATACACCGCCTTCTCGTCAAGTCCCTTCGTTCTCATATGCCTGTAGGTATAGTTTGGTATCACCTGTCCCTCATAGCAGCAGGCTACAGCTTCGGATCCATCCTGGGATACTGTCATGAACTGGTACACATTCCGCTCAAGCTCCGTCACGGTTCCATTCTCTATCCTGTGATATTCACCAAACTGCAGCGTCCGTCTGCGCTTCTTATAAAACTCCACCTGTTCTCTTATGGCTTCAAGATCTCTCTTTTTCATATCACACAGATTGCACTCATAGCCAAGCACTCCAAATGCCGCCACTCCGAACCGTGTCTCAAGCGGCGTGACTCTGAGCGTCTGATGATTAGGGCATCCCGACACGTGACTGCTGACAACCGACATCGGGTAACCGTAACTGTACCCAGTCTGTATCTCAAGCCTCTCCCTGGCATCAGTGTCGTCACTCGCCCATATCTGTGGCATGTAACACAGTATACCGAGGTCAAACCTATTTCCACCGGCTGCACATCCCTCAAACAATATCTCAGGAAAACGCCTGGTGAGTCTGCCCATTATGTCGTAAAGTCCCAGAACATATCTGTGTCCGAACTCACTTTGCCTGTCGGGAGGCAGCGTCTGGCTATAGCGATCAGACATGATCCTGTTCATATCCCACTTCACATAGGAGATATTTGCTGATGAGAACACCTTTGTCATGGCATCCACTATATGATCCCTTACATCCTTGTTGGTTAGATCCAGAAGCATCTGATGACGTCCCTCGGCATGACTCTGTCCCGGAACTCTCACAGCCCACTCTGGATGTGCCCGGTAAAGGTCACTATCCTCATTTACCATCTCCGGCTCGACCCATATACCAAAGTCCAGTCCAAGAGCATTTACCTTGTCAGCCAGCTGCTTTACCCCTCCCGGGAGCTTGCTCCGGTTCTCCTTCCAGTCTCCAAGAGAGGAGGTGTCGTTATCCCTGTGCCCGAACCATCCGTCATCCATGACGAACAGCTCTATGCCGCACTTCTTTGCCTCTTTGGCAAGTTTCAGCAGTTTCTTCTCATTTATATCAAAGTACGCAGCCTCCCAGCTGTTCAGCAGAACCGGTCTCTCCCGATCTGCCCAGTACCCTCTCACTATATGTCTTCTGACAAATGCATGCATATGGCTGCTGATACCACCTAAACCTGACGCCGAGTATGTCATGACCGCCTCAGGCGACTGAAACGTCTGTCCCGGTTCAAGTACAAACGAAAAACCTTCAGGATTGATTCCGCTCAGTATCCTCATACGTCCATAAGAATTCTGTTCACAGCTCTCCACGTGATCTCCTGAATATACGAGATTGAAACCATAGCATACGCCGTGTTCCTCCGTACATCCACGCTCTGCCACCATGAAGAACGGATTTGCCCTGCTGCTTGAAGTTCCTGTGGACGATGAGACAACCACCCTGCCTTGCCGCACAGGATGCACCGATCTGTGCATCTCCCTTGCCCATGCTCCACCGAAATGTATCATGTCATACTCATGATACATTCTCATATCAAGCTGCATGGACATAAGACTGTCAACCCGTTCTACATTCTCACTTTCATTCGTCAATCTGGTGCTTCTGGTTATCACGTCACAGTCATCCCATGTGACATATACGAGTTCCATTTTCTGGTTATAACATTTGTCCCGCAGGGTTATGGTGAGCTGTGTTACTCCGGCTCCTACACCCTTTTGTACGTCATCGGTTTGAGCACTCTGCTGTCCGTCATCCACAAGGGCGGCTTCGCTCATTCCGCTGCCACACTCCACCGCGCAGGGAAGTCCTTCAAGCTCATCCCTGCCTTTTTTTATCTCATAGGATTCATATACAAAGTCACAGGCAGCGCTGCCATTTGCATGAGTCATACAGACAAACGGCTCACTGACATCCCCCTTGCCGGTTGATGACAGTTCCTGCAACAGACTCTCAAGGGTGAGTCCGCCGTCCAGCACTATGGCATTTCCGGTCTCGAACAGGCTGCGGTCATGTGCCACATCCCAAAGTCCCACAGAATTCAGATCTCCGCCGCGCAGACTTCTGCTGCCATAATACAGGTGCTCAAGGTGTCCATCCTGACGCACACACATGGCATACTGCGTTGACTTCGTCTCCAATATGAATACCTGATGTTCCTCTATATATCTGATCATAGCAATCCTCCTATCTAAACCGATTCCGACTATCTCAGTTTTGTCATGATCTCCTGCATTTTCTCCTCGGTCAGCTTGTATTTTCTGATAAATAATACAAGCCCTATGACGAGAAGAACTATAGGAACGACTGTCATCATCATGGAAAGTCCCATGAGCGTTCCTGTGCTCTGTTCTATGACCTCAGAGATTCCATCTGCAGGCTGTACAAGGCCAACCCATTTGATGGCAAGTCCGGCAAAGAACACCGCAACTCCAGAAGCAAGCTTTACCACAAACGTCTGCATGGAGCATATGACGCTCTCATCCCTCTGCCCGTTCTTGTACTCTCCGTAGTCTATGCTGTCGGCAAGGCACACTGTTATCAGCACGTTGAGAAGCCCGCTTCCAGCAAATACCAGAAGTCCCGGGATAAACAAGATGTACCAGCAAGGCACTCCGCCCACTGTCATTCGTGTCACACCTGCAAGACTGCATACAAGCAGTATCACATATCCCACTATCTCATATACTACTGAATGTACAAACAGCTTTCGCTTAGACATCTTCTTTCTAAAAAGTGGAAACAGCATCATGGCAAGTATCTGCGCACCGCCGCCAAATGCTGAGAACAGTGCATATCCGCCTTCGCTTCCTATATCATAGGTGAAGAAATAAATGAGCAGGTTACTTGTTATATAGAGTGCCGAATTTACCAGAACGATAGTGATCACCACAGCAAGTGCCTGATCATTTGTCACAAGTGAATGGAACATCTCTCCTATGCCGTGCGCCTCCGGAGTAGTATCACTCTTCTCCTTTACATTTGCCACGCATATGACCTCTGAAATGACAAATACAACCGCAACCAGCAGGGCCCACCACTTAAATCCGATGCGGTAATCCGTGATCTTCAACTTGTCCGCCGCCAGGGCTGCACCACTTATGGCAGGAACTACTATCATGGTAAGCACAGTGGGAATGGCAGAACCCACGCCCGCACAGGATCTTGCCAGCGCAGACAGATTCTCTCTCTCCTTGCCTGGCTCAGTGATGGCAGGGATCATGGACCAGTATGGAATGTCCATCAGCGTATACGTGATCCCCCACAAAAAGTATGTCACTGTCAGGAACACCTTCATTCCACCTGCGCCCATGCTCTCAGGCACAGCAAACATCGCATAGAGAACCACAGCATTCAGCACTGTTCCTGAAAATATCCACGGTCTGAACCTTCCCCATCTGCTTCTGGTCTTTGCCACCACGATTCCCATGATCGGATCGTTGAATGCGTCGAACACTCTCGCCGCCATCAGAACGGTTCCTATGAACACAGAGCTGACCCCCAGCACTGAATTGTAATAGTACAGTATATAGCTGGCGACCAGCATATACACCATGTCCTTACCCACGGCTCCTACTCCGTAGGCTATCTTTGTCTTTTTCTGAAGGCTGCCAGCCAACACTTTCCGCTGTGCATCATCTTGTAAATTTTCTCCCATATATAACCTCCTTAACAGAAATCAAAGCAGACATCAAGCCATTTTTATTTTCAGCTCCAGTAGACAGTCTACAACAACGGTCGTCCGCCCCCCGTTGTATTCCACGTCTCCAGTCATTATATCCACTGTCTATCCAACCGACATTCTATCAACTTTCTATCAGCATTCTATATCAGCAAGTCTTGCCTCAAGCCATTTGTCAATATCATCAAATACCTTATCCCTGCACAGCTCGTTAAGTATCTCATGTCTGCATTCCTCGTACAGATAGCATGCCACATTACGTGTCACCCTTTTGTGATATAACTCATGGAGCTTCAACACATCCCTGCCGTAGTGACCCACGGGATCCCTGTAACCAGACACAAACAGAACCGGTATATCCTTCGGTATTCTCGCAATGTTCCTGTTCTCCTGTATATAATGAAGAGTGTTAAACAAAGTCTCATAACCCTTCAATGTAAACGAAAACTGGCACAACGGATCATCCACGTATGCGTCCACGCGTTTCGGATCACGGCTCACCCAGTCTTTATTTGTCCTCTTTCTCACTTCACCGTCCACTATAGTTGTCTTTGGAATACCCCTGTTGTATGTTCCAAATGCAAGCAGCTCCATGAGGGTGCTTCTGTACCTCTCACCATGCTGACTCTTCTCAAGCTCCAGCACAAGTCTTCCGATCTGCAGCATACATTCAGGCATGCCTCCTGTTCCCATACAGATGAATCCATCCACACTTGAGCCCTCCGTGTACGGCGATGGGTATTTCGGATCCCATCCGTAGTCACACATATATCTTCTTGCCAAGAACGAACCCATAGAATGACCCATCAGAAAGAATGGAACACCCTTGTATGCCTTCTTCAGACTTCTCGTAACCCTGTGAAGATCCGCCACCATTGCCATACTGGCATCATAAGCATTCATATATCCCAGTTCATCCACATTTGCAGCCGTAAGTCCATGTCCCAAATGGTCATTTCCGGCCACCACGAATCCCCTCGCCGCAAGATACCTTGCGAATTCGTCATACCTGTCTATAAGCTCTATCATTCCGTGTGATATCTGAAGTATAGCCCTCACTTCGCCCTGCGGCTCCCACACGATCACATGCAGTCTGTCCTTACCATTTGATGATGGTATAAATGTCTCTTTCTTCTTCACCTTGTACATAATGTAATCCTCCTTGTCTATTAAACAGCACCCTATTGTATATCGTCTTCATCAATGTTCTGAGTGCAATATTTTTAATTCATTTCTGTTGATGTGTATGCAATCACTGCATCTCAGTGCTTCATCTTCATCGCCAATTTTACGACCTCATACGCTCCGTCATATATTCCGTCTGTTTTATTTCTCTTTATATTCTCACACATGCCCACAAGTACGCTGTCATCCTGCATGAACAGCTTCATCATCTGGAGAGTGTGCGGTATGTCACGGCACTCTAAGGTTCCGTCTCCAATCTCAGCCGAATGAATTGCTCCCCACTGCTCATGTCCTCCCACTCTCTTGATGAACAGCTTTGGAACCGGATAAAATGCCAGCTCTGACGGCTTCGTTATGAGCACATCGCAGCTTCTCATGAGAAGGTTCGTACAATACACAGCCTCATATATGTTCTCATGGTAGAATGCGTGTATCCCATGTACCTCTTCCTTGAGAGCATTATCCGCAAATGCCGTAGTGTCATCCCAGTTGTCAAAATGCGTAGTGACAAGGCTTTCGCTTTCTAGGGCAGGAATCTCTCTCACGAGTTCTTCCCACACGTTCATATAATCGCCCACATTTACATACAGGACCATGTTGCCTTTCTTCACGCTGGCAAGGGCAGTCTTGATGATAGCGGCAAATATGTCCTTCTGTGCTCCGGCACCTCCTATGGTGAGAAGGAAACGCATCGGTGCCTTTTCTTTTCTTCTCTCTATCCTCCTGTCGCAGTCCTCCTCTATGGCTGCTACAAGCTCATGGTCTATATAGTGTCCAACATACTTGATGGAATCTCCAGGCATCGGCTTAAGCACCTTATCGCCCTGCATGCCGTTCAAAGTCCTGTAGCCGAAATATGCAGATCTGGTCTGCACCGTGTGAAGACTTCCCTCCGCAAGATGCAGGGCCATAGGCCAGTTATCCGGGATCGCATTCACCACATACTTCATACCGGCATGAACTGCCGCCTGTGCAGGCCACACATGTGTCGCCACAAGCGGTATATCCTTCGGGACATTTCCAAATACCGGTGTCATAAGCTCCGCATTCATCTGATCGGAAGCATTATATGACAATTTTCTGAAGCCCTCATAGTTCATCGGTTCCCACACTGCTTTGTTGAAAACCTTACTCTTTCCAGATATCCTCGAGCCAAGGGAATAGAGCTTATTCTGAGCCTCTATGACCTTGCCACCCGTGGTCTCACTATAGGAATTGAGATCCATCCAGTACGGCTTGTATCCCAGATGGTTTGCAGCGGATGCTATCGCCATGGATATTCTGTAATGTCCAAATCCCATCCTGATATTGCCGACTATGATACCTTTATCACGGTCAAAGTCCTCCCTGCCGCCAGTTCCCACATCGTCACCGGCTCCACCGTCTATAACAATGTTGGAGACGCCGAGAGTATCCCCAATGTAAGGATTTTTAACAATCGCCAGCGGATAGTCGACATCGCTGTCATCGCCGAATCTTCTTACGAATCTCTCCTTGGAATTCTCCGCCTTTTTCACGACCTGACTGCTCATCCTATTGCCAAATATCACCTCAGATCTCTTGCCCATAACACAACCTCCTGTCTTTAATATATATCACGCGCCCCTCACCTGTGAGCAGGCATAAACCTCTTCCGAATAATAACTTCGCGCATACCAGATCCTGCACATTACAGGATATACCATCCATAAGCACATATATGATCTTCTATACATTACAGGATATGCCGTCCATAAGCACATCCAGTGTATACTGCACCGCCTCATCAAATGTAAGTCCTGCGTCTATCAGAACCGTGGTCTCCATATATTTCTCAAGTGTAGCCTCAAACATAGTCTTAATGACCGGGATGGGGATATCCCTTATAACACCCTCGTCAATGCCCTGTCTCAGCAGTTCAATGGTATTATCCCACTGCTGCTCCATCATTACTCTCACTCTGGCAAATATCCTCGGGTATGAATTCTCAAGCTGATATATCTGCCTCCAGTCAAGCTCGCTATAGCTGTCCGGCATGGCTATGAGTATGGCTTTTATCTTCTCCACTGTAGTCAGCCTGTCGTCATCCATGACTGCCTGTTCGCTTTTCTTGATCTGTTCATATATATATGTTGCCGTGTCAAAGAACAGCGATTCCTTATCTCTCACAACCTGATATATCGTCTTTTTGCTCATACCAAGGCGTCTTGCCATATCGTCCATGGTGAATTTGAATCCCTTCTCACGGAACTCCTCTATGGTTGCCTCATATATCCTCAGTCTCAGCTGCTGCTGTGTCTCTCCGTCCATAACTCCCTCCTGTCCATCGAAATCTGCCATCCTGCAGTACATGCTGATATCTTTTAGGAAACTAAAAAACTTCTTTCGGTTTCCTCGTTTCCTTAACAATACCATTTATTTGTTATTTTTGCAACAATAAAAAAGCGTTATAGATTTATTTGTATAATTTATGCACAAAAATACGGCATATCCGATCAACATGGAGATGCCGTACTTTTATATCTTTCTATACTATATCATTTTATATCATTTATACTATTCTATCTTATTATTTATCTATTCAGATTCATTACTCCTGTGTCTGTATGACGTCAAGCTCATAAAGTTCATGTAATGCTCTTGTACATGCAATGTAGTGGGTGTGTCTTGTGACCATGCTGTTCACATAGGAGCCATCAGTCATGACATACACAACATCAAACTCCATTCCCTTTGCAAGAAACTTCGGAAGCACAACCACGCCACCAGCATATACAACAGACTGATTGGTTATGAGTGTCACCTCCGTGTATTCCGATAACCTACGGTATATCTCATACGCATCCGCCTCGTCATCCGTCAGGATTGCTATGTTGTCATATGCATCCATCTCACCGTAGCTCAACTTATCACCCATGAATTCTATCGCATCATCCAGGCTCTCACACTGCACCTTCTCCGGCACCTTTCCGTGTCTCTCAACCGTGTTGCCGCCGATCCCCTCATCGTCTAGTATGGAATTACAGAACTCTGTTATCTCCGCAGTAGAACGATAGGACTCGGAAAGCTCCATAAGTTCATAACCTCCCTGTCCATTTCTCTTCGCAAATATCTTAGTCAGCACATCAACAACGGTCTCCTCCGGATTGTAAAACAGCACCTGATATCTGTCTCCCAGTATCGTCTTCTTGCAGCCAAATATCCTGTCGATCACCGCATACTGGAATATTGTATAATCCTGCATCTCGTCTATGACCAGATGCTTAATATTGTTGTATGAATTGCATCCATAGAAATACACCTGCAGATAGAGTATCGGAAGTATGTCCTCATAGCATATCTTTCCATACTCGTTCTTGTACTCTGAGATTCCTGGATACTCCGGCTCCATCTCATCAAGAAAATCCACATAGAGTTTAACAAGATTTCTCTCAGCGAACAGGTTTACCATTTGTTTCTGTATCTGTCTTGCCAGGTTATGTTTCTTCTCCTCCGGGAACTCCTTGGATGAATTGTCCTCAACTCTGTCCACTATAAAATACGCTATATTTTCAAATCTCTCATACACAGGTTTTCTGGAGAATCTTCCATTGAACATAGCAGCTATATCGTCCCCGGTGTACTCAACCTTCTGATAGTGAAATGTGCGGAACTTTATCCCCGACACATATCTCTCCAGAAATTCATTGAACCTGTCGAAGAAACCTATGGACGATTTGACCTTTATGTTCCTTATCCTCTGGTTCTCCCTGTCACCACTGTCTATGATGAACTCCGATTGTTCAAGCTTTGTCTCGTATTCCTCATCTATATACAACAATTCCTCAAGCAGAGTGTCAAATTCCTTTTCCGGAACACTGTTTTCCTCAAGTTCTGGAAGAACATCCGATATATAATCGCCAAATATACTATTCGGCGAGAGTATCATCACCTTGTCACTGTCCAATGTCTTATAGTTGTAGAGCAGCCAGGCAAGCCTGTGCATTGCAATGACTGTCTTTCCACTTCCAGCCCTTCCATCTACAATAAGATTATGAGCTGTCCTGTTTCTTATGATGGCATCCTGTTCCTTCTGTATGGTTGCCACCACGCTCTTCATCTTAACACTGCTGTTTCCGCCAAGTGCCTCAAGAAGTATGACATCATTTATATTTGCATCTGTGTCCACAGCCTCCCTGAGTCTTCCATTTCCGATGACAAACTGTTTCTTCTCAAGTATCTGTCCGGTGAACTCTTCACTTCCCATATCATCTGTGTTCACTGTGTATGAAGCATCGCCCTTCTCGTACTCATAATACATAGAAGATACCGGCGCGCGCCAGTCGTATATAAGCTGCTCGTCGTTCATGTCTGACTGATATCCTGCCATTCCTATA
>OLRH01001693.1_pt1 | contig 11370 bp, 8 predicted proteins | sample 1672321 | NCBI WGS metagenome assembly OLRH01 (sample SAMEA3136671, study PRJEB25190) | human gut metagenome | reverse complement strand
TGAATCTGCCCTAAGTACGCCCTAATCCTCCCATCCGTTTTCCGCTGCGCCTCCGCGGACACGAATCCGCCCGAATCCCGCTCTCGGCCTCCCGCCTGTGCCTCCGCGGACGACATTTGCGTGGATTCCCGCCCATAATGTATCGGATGTGCCTCAGCGGGCGTGAATCTGCCCTAAGTACGCCCTAATCCTCCCATCCGTTTTCCGCTGCGCCTCCGTGGACACGAATCCGCCTGAATCCCGCTCTCGGCCTCCCGCCTGTGTTCAAGTCCAAATCCTATGTTTAGGCTCGGGGGTAACTTGTCCACCGGAGCGGTCTTTTCGTGGACAAAGGCCCGACATCAGTCGGTTTGTCCACCGGAGCAGCCTTTTCGTGGACAAGAGTCCAGTGTCAGTCAGTTTGTCCACCGGATCGCCATTATTGTGGCTAACTTCTTCGTGTTGAGCCTAGTATTAAGGAAAGACAGTCTGAAAGTTGTATCTTTCCTTGGAAATAAAAGCGGATTGCTGTTTGGTGAAGTCAGAGGTCACTTTCTGCGCATAGAGAAAAGGGTTATGAGGCAGTAGAGGATGTGGCATTGCCTTGTGTAAGGCGGATCTGGCTTTTGGTCGGAGGTGATTGTTGCGCTACCGCGCGTTAAGAAGGCAGAACATCGAGGTGGAGTAGTTTGGTGTAACGCCCAGCGTTAAGGAAGCCGGTCCTACGGGACGGAGGACGAAGGGCTACGGAGCATTGTTCCGCGGGAATGGTGGGCGATGCTCCGGGATGTTGGGAGAGTTAGTGGTTAGTCCTGCGGGAAGTAGGCGGGGCTGTTGAAGGTGGAGAGGATTCCTGAGGAGGGCTCGTCTATGTGGCCGACTATGCGGCGGGCTCTGATCGGTTTTCTGTTGTAGAAGTCTTTGGCTCTGGAATCCAGGGAGTTGATGCGAACTAGTTGGGAGGAGTGGATGAACTTGCCGTCGCCGATGTACATGCCCACATGGGTTACTCTTTCTTTGGTCCTGTCTGTGGCGGCTTTGCCCCAGAACAGAAGGTCGCCCGGGAGCAGACCGCTCCAGTCTACGTCCCCGTTGTCCTTGAATATTCCTAAATCCTCCCCGACCCTTGCTTGCTGCGAGGCATTTCGCGGCAGGAGCACGCCGTTGGCGAAGTAGACGTTGCGGACGAGGCCGCTGCAATCCACGTTCTTTATTGAGGTGCCGCCCCACATGTATGGAACGCCGAGGAATCGGAAGCTCGTGGCCAGCAGGTCTTTACGAAACTCGTCTTGAGCCGTGGCCCTGTCTTTTCGATCCTTGGCCCATTTGTAGAACACATCCACGTCCTTGGCCGGGACGAAGCCGGTCTTGCCGGACGGTAGCACGACCCCTACGAAATGTTTTTTCAAGACCGCGCGACCTTCCTCGTAGCCGCTGTAACGCCCGTAAGTGTGTGTTTTGGCGCTGTACAAAATCCGAACTATGTCACCAAGCACGAAGTCGCTGACAATCCGTGAGTCAGTCGAAGGCTCCTCGTAGACGTGTGTAAGTGAGGCGGTGCAGATGTATTTCGGTGCCTCAAGGTAGTCCATAAGACCTTTCTCGTCCATCGGCACCAGCCCCATCTCGTTGACCCAGGCGGTGTAAGGTTCTGGACTCTTGATCTTTACCCAGTACCCGGACTTGTCCAGAATCTCCACAACGGTTCCCATCAAGGCTTGGTCGCCAAGTTCGGCGGCGTAGTCCGGAGCCTCGCGCATGAAGTTGGCGGAGAACTCGACCACGGCCCATTTATGATTGGTTTCTTGAGCCAGGACGGCGATGCCTGGTGACACAAAGGCCACGGAAAGAAAAAGAATTTTTGATAAGAAGCTCATAACAAATCAGTACTGTGAGAAATTGAATCCGTCCTTTGCGCTCTTTCGCTTTAGAAAACCAACCGCTGCCTCGCTGGCGGATTCAAGTTGTAAAAATATTCACAATTCATTAGTTTTGCAAATATGTGGCGTTCTTTTTGGCGTTGAAATTCATCGATAATTCTATGGAACAGATGTTTGAGGAGAGGAAAGAGGAAAAAGATGCAAATAACAGGAAGGAAGAAATGACTGTATCAGGTCTGTGCCCGTTGGGCGACGATAATAGGCTTAAGTGTCGCCTGGGAGTGCCAAGGAGTACCGTTGGGCAACGATAATGGGCGAAAGTGTCGCCCGGGAGTGCCTGGGAGTACCGTTGGGCGACGATAATAGGCTTAAGTGTCGCCCGGTAGTGCCGATGAACATCGTTGGGCAACGATAATGGGCTTAAATGTTGCCGGGGAGTGCGGCTTGAAGGGAGGTGGTGAAGAGTCGAGGCTTTTGAGTGAGGGAGGGATTTGTGAAGTGAGTGAATATGTCAGGCCAGTACCGTTGGGCAACGATAATGGGCGTAAGTGTCGCCCGGTAGTGCCAAGGAGTACCGTTGGGCAACGATAATGGGCGTAAGTGTCGCCCGGGAGTGCCGATGAACATCCTTGGGCGACGATAATAGGCTTAAATGTTGCCGGAGAGTGCCGGCTTGAGGCGATGTGGGAGATGGAAAATAGTGGGTTCATAGGAGTGAAAAATGTCGCCGGAGAGTGCGGCTTTAGGAACTAAAGTGGGGATAATGTCAATGATTGACTTGTCGGAAGATAGTAAACTTTTTGGAAGATAATAACTTAATGGTGATAACATAGGAATAATGAAAAGTAATATAGAGGAATTAGCGGGAACGGTGGTAAATAAAGCTGCTGGGGAAATGGAAGCAACAGCGGCTGTAGAAACATCAGAATCATCAGAGCCAGCAGTAGATACAACAGCAACAACTGCAGCAACAACAACAGCTTCAGCGGCAGCAACTGCAACCGCAGCAGCGACGGCAGCAACTGCAACCGCAACTGCAACCGCAACTGCAACCGCAACATCAGAAACATCAGCAACGGCAACATTAGTAACGGCGGCGGCAACAGATTATTACTCAGATGGTAAGCACTATAACTCGTTTGTGGGGTACTATCGTAGGAGGTATGGCGAGAGGGTGCAGAAGCTGGTGCTTGACGCGGGGTTCTCTTGCCCTAACAGGGACGGAACGGTCGGTTGGGGAGGGTGCTCCTACTGTGACAACGCGGCTTTTCATCCGGGGTATAGCACTCCGGGGAAGGCGCTGATGGCTCAGATTGAAGAGGGGAAGGAGTTCCAGAGAGTCCGGTATCCACGGGTCAGGCATTATTTGGGATATTTTCAGGCATATTCAAACACCTATGGGACTCTGGAGCGGCTTCGGAGGGCTTATGAGGAGGTGCTTAGCCATCCGGAGGTGGTGGGGATCGTGATTGGGACGCGGCCGGATTGTGTGGATGAGGAGAAGTTGGACTACCTTAGCGGACTTGCGGGCGGACGCGTGCTTAAGGGGTGGCGCAGGACTTTTGGCGGAAGTGGCATAGATGGCGGGTGGGCCAATGAAAGAAGCGCTGATAGCGGAAGTGGTGCCAATGGCGGGTGGGCCAATGAAAGAAGCGCTGATAGCGGAAGTGGTGCCAATGGCTGGCTGGCCGATGACAGAAGTACCGATGACAGAAGTACCAATGACAGAAGTACCAACAGCATAAGTGCCAACAGCATAAGTGCCAACAGCATAAGTACCAACAGCATAAGTGCAAACAGCAGAAGTACCAACGGCGGAAGCATCGATGACAGAAGTACCAACAACGGAAGCGCCAACGGCGGGCTGCCGGAGGGGAAGACCATCGACGCGCCGATCGTTGTCGTGGAATATGGCATCGAGTCCTGCTACGACGCCACGCTTCGGAGGATCAACCGCGGCCACGACTTCGAGTGCGCGCGAAGGGCGGTGGAAATGACTGCGGAAAGGGGACTCGACACGGGGGCGCACTTCATCCTCGGGCTCCCGGGCGAGACCAGGGAAATGCTTCTGGACCAGTGCGATGCCATCTCATCGCTGCCGCTCCGTTCCGTCAAGTTCCACCAACTTCAGATCGTCAAAGGCACGGCGATGGAAAAGGAATATGCCGCCGATCCGTCGGCGTTCTACCGGCCTGGGCTTGATGAATATCTCGACTTCGTGATCGACATCCTCGAACGTTTGAGACCCGACCTCTACATCGAGCGCGTGGCCGGAGAAGTGCCGCCAAGATTCGTGAACGACACTCCTTGGGGGCTTGTCCGCAACTTTGAGATCCTCCGCATGCTGGACAGGCGCATGGAGGAGCGCGGCGCGCGGCAGGGCCGGCTGTTTCCGAAATAAGTAGACATTGAAAAAATGATCACTAAGGCCCGCCGGCGACGGAGGAATATTCATTGTCGATGAAGGAATATGCCCCCTTGCGGCGGTGAAAGATATTCATGGATGATGAAGGAATATGTCCCCTTGGGACGGTGAAAGTTATTCACGGATGATGAAGGAATATGTCCCCTTGGGACGGTGAAAGATATTCATTGGGATGAAAGAATATTTCCCCTTATGACGATGAGAGATATCCCTTCGGCGGGCGAAGGGAAGCGGGGCTACTTACGGGCTACTTACGGGCTACTTATTTTTTAACGCTTACTAACAGCAACTATTGCGTGAAAATTCTTATATTTGTCAAATTTATTTGATTACAATGGCGAAGTTTGTAAACCGAGAGATTCCTGAAGGCCTCACCTTCGATGATGTTTTACTGGTTCCGGCACATTCCGATGTACTTCCACGTGACGTTGATGTCACAACAAATTTCACGACAGACATTAGGCTCCACACTCCGATCGTGTCCGCGGCGATGGACACCGTCACGGAGGCCGATCTTGCCATCGCTATGGCAAGGGCTGGCGGTATCGGTGTGATCCACAAGAACATGCCGATCGAGAAGCAGTGCGAACAGGTCAGGCATGTGAAAAGGGCGGAGAACGGCATGATCTATGACCCTGTCACCATCAGCCCGGACGCGACTGTCGGCAATGCGCTGGCCATGATGAAGAAGCATCACATCGGCGGCATTCCGGTTGTTGACGGCAACGGCTTCCTTATCGGCATCGTCACGAACCGTGACCTCAGATTCCAGGAGGACATGCAGCTGCCTATCTCCCAGGTGATGACACGGGAGAATCTCGTGACCGCGCCTAAGGGCATAACCTTGGCGGAGGCCACGAGGATCCTTCAGCACAGCAAGGTCGAGAAACTTCCTGTTGTGGACGGCGACGGCAAGCTTGTCGGGCTGATCACCTACAAGGATCTGATGAAGATCAAGGACAACCCTATCGCGTCAAAGGACAGCAAGGGCCGTCTCCTGGTGGCAGCTGCCGCCGGCATCAAGTCAGACACGATCGAGAGAATCGGCATGCTCATTGACGCGGGCGCGGACGCTGTTGTCCTGGACACCGCACACGGCCATTCCGAGGGCGTTCTGCAGATGATCCGCAAGGCCTGCGACGCCTACAAGGATTTCCAGATCATCGCCGGCAATGTCGCCACAGGAGCCGGCGCCAAGGCTCTTGCCGAAGCCGGAGTCAAGGCTGTCAAAGTCGGTATCGGCCCCGGCTCGATCTGCACGACCAGAATCATCGCCGGCATCGGCGTCCCTCAGCTGACGGCTGTCATGGAGGCCTCCTATGCCCTTAAGGGTACGGGAGTTCCTGTCATAGCCGACGGCGGCATAAGATATTCGGGAGACATCGTGAAGGCCCTTGCCGCAGGCGCCGGCACCATCATGGCAGGCTCCCTGCTTGCCGGAACGGAGGAGTCTCCGGGAGAGACCATCATCATGAACGGAAGGCGCTTCAAGTCCTATCGCGGCATGGGATCGCTTGAGGCTATGGAGCAGGGTTCCAAGGACAGGTATTTCCAGGACATGGAGGCAGACATCAAAAAGCTCGTTCCGGAAGGAATCGTGGCTCAGGTGCCTTACAAGGGAACCGTCTCCGAGGTCGTGTACCAACTTGTCGGCGGACTCCGCGCCGGTATGGGGTACTGCGGTGCCCACACGATCGCCGATCTGCGTGACGCCCAGTTTGTGCGCATCACCAACGCGGGATTCCTTGAGAGCCATCCGCACGATGTGACCATCACGAAGGAAGCCCCTAATTATTCAAGATAATCGTCAGATAGCCAGATGTTTCCAAAAAGGTTGCAAATAGTCCTGCTGGGTGTGCTGCTGGCTCTCCTGCCTTCATGCAAGGCCATCTCCTCGCTTATTCACGACGGGGAGGTGGTCGCGAAGCTTGGGGATCACAAGCTGTACCGCTCGGAACTTGATGATGTGATACCAAAGGGCACGTCGCCGGAGGACAGTGTCAATCTGGCCAACCTCTACATCAATTCATGGGTCAGGGACAAGGCCTTCATGGACATCGCGCAGCAACGTCTGTCCAAGGAGGAGAAGGATGTCTCGAAAGAGCTTGAGGCCTACCGCCAGTCGCTTCTCCGCTATCGTTACGAGCAGCGCTACGTCAATGAGAGGCTTGACACGACCGTCTCCGAGAAGCAGATAACGGACTATTACGACTCTCATAAGGAAACCTTCAAACTTGAGCGTCCGATTCTCAAGGCCCGTTTCCTGAACATTGACAAGGATTCTCCTAATCTGGCCAAGATCAAGAAGTTGATGTCTTCGGACAAGGTCGAGGACGTGGTCGCGGCGGACAGCGTGGCGTTCAACTCCGCCCGCCGCTACCACGACTATTCCGGGGAATGGATCGATGCGATCAAGCTGGCGGCGGAATTCGGAGTGGACTATGTACAGATGCTTTCCCAGCGTTCCGGACAGTTCATCCAGATCCCGGACGGGGAGGACAAAGTCTCTGTGGCTTTTATAGTTGACTATGTCAAGGCCGGCGAGATCGCTCCGGTCGAGTACTGCGAGGACAGGATCAGGGACATCATCATAAGTGGAAGAAAGCACGAGCTCCTTACCGGTTTGGAACGGGACTTGATAGAAGATGCCAAGCTTAGGGAGAATTTTGTAATATATTAGAGATGATAAAGAAAGTAGCAATCACCATCTTCGCCCTCGCGTCAGTTTGCGCGATGGCTTCGGCTCAGAAATACAAGTACGTTGACAAGACGATCGCGGTTGTCGGCAACGAGGCTGTCTTGATCTCGGACATCGAGGGTGCCGTCAAGGACAGAAGCGCCCAGGGACTGTCCTCCGACAGGAATGTCCGCTGCGAGGTGCTGGAGTCCATCCTTGAATCCAAGATATTCCTGATGCAGGCAAGGATCGACTCTCTGACGGTCAATCAGGACATGGTCGAGGGAAGCCTTTCCCAGCAGGCTGACAGAATGCTGACCTACCTTGGAGGGGAAGATAAGGTTGAGGAATATTTCGGGAAGCCTCTCTACCGCCTCCGCCAGGAATGGCGCAAGCAGTACGAGGACATGAGCCTCACCCAGCAGGCGCAGCAGGAAATCATGAGGAAGATTCCGGAGATGACCCCTTACGATGTCAAGGAATATCTTGACACGGTCGACGCGAAGAACCTTCCGATTGTCCCGATCAAGTACCAGCTCAGCCAGATCTGCATCTATCCTGACCGTGAGGCGGCCAACATGGCTGTGCGTGAGAAGCTTCTGGATCTGCGCGAGAGGATCATCAACGGAGAGAAATTCTCCACTTTGGCACGAATATATTCGGAGGACCCTGGCAGCGCCCGTAAGGGAGGTGAGCTTGGAATGGCCTCAAAGTCAATCTTCTGGCCAGTGTTCTCTGATGCGGCGATGGCTCTCAAGCCGGGTGTCATCTCGCAGATTGTCGAGACGCCGGACGGCTTCCACATCATAGAGGTCATCGAGAAGAAGGGGGACATGTTCAATGCCCGCCACATCCTGATGAAGCCTAAGTACACCGACGAGGACAGGGAAAAGGCGTTCAAGACGCTGGACAGCCTTCGTACCGAGATCAACAACAACGCCGTCACATTCCAGATGGCGGCCAACTTCTACTCACAGGATCCGGCCACCAAGACTAACGGCGGTCAGATGTCGGATCCGAACACCGGCTCGGCCTATTTCGAGATTGACCAGCTTAAGCCTGAGGACTACATGGCCATCAAGGATCTGAAGGAGGGTGAGATCTCGGAACCTGTTGAGTCCACGGACAATGACGGCCGTCAGGATCAGGTCAAGGACTATGTGGTCGGCAAGACCATCTACAAGATCATCAAGGTTGACCGTATCATCCCTGCCCACACTGCGTCCTTCGACGAGGATTTCAGCCAGATCCAGGAACAGGTGCGCCTTGACAAGCAGATGAGGGCGATCGACGACTTCCTCGCCGAGAAGATCAAGGAGACCCACATCATCATCGATCCGATGTTCAGGGACTGTGAGTTCCGCCGTTCAGGCTGGGCATCAAAGTTCGCGGAAGACTGATGCTCCCGAGACGCCTGGCATATTCATTACTCCTTTTGCTGCTCACGTTCAGCCTTTCCGCCCAGACCACGGAGCGGAAGGACAGTCTTGTGCGGCTGCTCGGCTGTGATGAGTTGCAGCAGGTTGATGAATATGGTGTCCAGTACCGCAAGGCCTTGGGTCACGCGCGTTTTGAGCACAACTCGACCCTGCTGGTCTGTGACACCGCCTTGTGGAACGTCAACACGAATGTGATCAACGCCTTCGGCAATGTCCGGATCATCCAGAACAGCACGGTGCTCAGCAGCGAGAGTCTGGATTACCTGATCGACCAGAACCTCGCGCAGTTCCGAGGCTCTTTGGTCCAGCTTCGGGACAAGGACGGCAACACGCTCAGGACAAGGGATCTGGACTACAACACGAAGGACAGTGTCGCGGTTTTTCGTGGCGGAGGAGCCTTGCGTGACAAGGACGGCCAGGTCATCGAGAGTGTCGAAGGGTCTTATTTCTCCAAGCTCAGCACGTTCACGTTCACGAACAATGTCAACATGTACACGGACTCGATGTTCGTGAAGACGGATTTTCTCAGCTACGACACCGAAGCCAACCGTGCCACGTTCGGCACCGGCACCAATGCCTGGAAGGACGACAACATGCTCTCTTCCAAGGCTGGCCTCTATGAGAGAAACATTGATAAATTCACCTTCACCACCGACGTCCATCTTTTGACCGAGGGTCAGGAGGCCTGGGCCGACACGCTGGTCTACTACCGCGCCCGTAATGAAGTGGAGATGTTCGGTCATGCCGAGTTGTTGGACACGAGCCGCAATGTGGCCGCTGTCGCAGGCTACATGCAGTACATCGATTCCTTGTCCTATGTCAAGATGACCAGGGATCCGGCCGTCATCATGATCAGCGAGCAGGACGGAAAGAAGGACACCGTCTATGTCGGAGCTGACACATTGATCCTTCGTTCGATACCGAAATGCGATGTGGATTCTGTCGAGTTTGTCAGATCAGAGGCCCGATTGAAGGAGTTGAGTGTAGATCCTATCACGGAGTACCGTCGCAAGGCTGCAGAGGCTGCCAAAGCCGCTGCCGAGGAGGCCCGGAAGAAGATGGAGGAGGAAGACCCGAACGCGAGGGGATCCTTTGACAAGGGAGCCGCCGCGCTGACCGAAAGCAGAAAACCGATCCTTCCCGCCCCGTGGGATGATGATGTCATTGAATATGAACCGCCTCGCTGGTGCTGGACACCGCCGGCCACGGAGTCATATTCTTTGCCGGTCGCCGGGCTTGTCAAAACTCCCGCCCACCCGCTCGCTCAGAACCCCGACACTTTGAAGTCGGCAAGTCTCAAGCCTCAGGCCGACACCCTTCGCACCCGGTCCAATACCCTTCGCACCCCGGCAGACACCCTTCGCGCCTCTGCCGACACCCTGAGATCTCAGTTGGACACAACGGCGTTCCAAGCTGACAGTCTTGGCTTCGCAAAAGATTCGCTGGCCATGGCGGACTCCCTTTCCATTGCCGCGAAAGACTCGCTTGACCTGACTCCGAAAGACTCCACAAAGATCAATTTCATCTACGGAATCAATAACGTCAAGGTCTTCAGAACCGACATGCAGGTAGCGTGTGACTCTCTGGCCTACACCGACCTTGACTCGTTGATACGTCTCTACAGGAAACCGTATGTCTGGAATGAAACCAAGAGGCAGTACACGGCGGACAGCATAACAGTGATTGTCAAGAACCAGTCCATCGAGCGCGCGAGCCTGATGTCAAACGCCTTCATCATCGTCCAGGAGGACTCCCTCTCGTTCGATCAGATCAGGGCGACGGAAATGATGGCCTATTTCGACAGCACTGGAACACTCCGGCGTTTCGACGCGATGGGCGGGGCGTCCGGTGTCTTCTTCATAGAGGAGAACAATTCGCTTGCGACGGTCAACAAGTTCGAGTCGAAGATGATGACGGCCATTTTGAAGGAAGGGAACATTCAGGATCTCAACTATTTCGACGCTGTCAAGAGCGATGCCTATCCTGTCGTCCAGCTAAAGAAGGACGAGAGGATTCTTAAGGGTTTCGACTGGCAGCCTGAAAAGCGTCCCAAAGGTCCGGAGGACATCACCGAGTACAAGCCGCGAGAGTCTCAAAGGTCTGTCTACGAGCAGATTCCACGTGCGAAATTCGCCGAGACCGACATTTATTTCCCTGGCTATATGAGCAGCGTCTATAAGATGCTTGCGACCCAGGATTCTCTGAAGCGCGTCCGTAAGGCGGAGAGGAAGCGGCTGGAGGAGTTGCGTAAGGCCGAGGAGGCTCGTGTGGCGGATAGTCTGCGGGTGGCAGCCGACAGTCTTGCGCTCCGGGACAGCCTTGCCAGAAAGGACAGCCTGGCTTTGAAGGACAGCCTTGCGTTGAGGGATTCCTTGGCCGCGCGTAAGGACAGCATAGCGTTGAAAGACACCCTTGCGGTTTCCGCGGACAGTGCGTCTGTAAAGAATCCGTTAGATCCGGCAGCGGCGAGGAAGGCCGCGAAAGAGGAAAGCCGCAGGAAGCGTGCGGAGGCGCGTGAGGCTAGATGGGCTGAGCTTGACGCCCGTGATGAGGCCAAGGCCAAAGTCAAGGAAGAGAAAGCCTTGAAAAGGAAACGTAAGAAGACCCTCAAGACGCTGAAAGCAATGGAGAAGCGGCGTGCCAAGGAAGATCGGATGCTGGAACGCTATCGTCTCCGCTTCGAGAAGCAGAAAGCCAGAAAAGAAGCCCGGGCCGCCAAACGCTCCGCCCGCTGATGCCCCGCTCAGGCTCTGCAACCGAGGTTGTGTGCAGGCCTGGGTACAGGTTGTGATGAATCCAAGGCGCGAGCGTATCGGCTGAGGGACAAAAAAGAGGGTGACATAGGTCACCCCCTTCTTTATCTTTTGATGTATAATTTCTAGAGCAGCTTCTTGCGGAGCGCGTCGATCATGTCTACGGTCATGGTCTCCAGATCATAGGACGGTGCCCATCCCCACTCCTCGCGGGCGC
>OLRH01001690.1_pt1 | contig 11376 bp, 7 predicted proteins | sample 1672321 | NCBI WGS metagenome assembly OLRH01 (sample SAMEA3136671, study PRJEB25190) | human gut metagenome | reverse complement strand
AGCAATCAATTTAGCTCCTATACGCCTTAAAGACGGCAGTATATGCAGTACCTCTCCTGTTTCACCGCTATTAGACAGAGCAATCACGACATCACTTTCTGTTACCATACCCAAATCACCGTGAATGCCTTCGGCAGGATGCAGATAAAACGACGGTGTACCTGTACTGGCAAAAGTAGCAGCCATTTTTCGTCCAATGATGCCTGATTTCCCCATGCCAGTGATGACAAGCCGCCCAGGACATTCTAAAATCATAGTCACCGCCGCAGAAAAATGCTCGTCAACGCGAGGTACGAGCTCTAAAATAGCGTTAGCCTCCATTTGCAAAGTATTACGCGCCTGCTCTAACATTTGTTCCATGCTCCAACTCCCTCTCACTGACCAGATTTAACCGCGTACTATTTTATCAATAGCCAAAACATCTGTTAAAAGTTTCTCTAACTTATCCAAACGAACCATGTTCGGTCCGTCAGACAACGCTTCTTCCGGATTATCATGTACCTCAAGGAAAAGAGCGTCAATCCCTACAGCAGCAGCAGCTCTGGCCATATGGGGCACATACTGGCTTTGACCGCCGGAAGTCGTTCCCTGACCGCCTGGGATCTGAACGCTATGAGTTGCATCCATCACTACCGGATAACCCAGCTCACGCATAATTGCCAAGCTGCGCATGTCAGTAACCAAAGCGTTGTAACCAAAGCTGGCACCGCGTTCTGTCAGCATAATATTATGATTGCCTGCCTCTTCAGCTTTTTTAAGTACATTTTTCATGTCCCAAGGCGCAAGGAACTGCCCCTTTTTAATATTAACTACACGTCCAGTTTTTGCTGCTTCGTAAACTAAATCCGTCTGACGGCAAAGAAACGCCGGTATTTGCAGAATATCTAAAACTTCAGCAGCTTTTTCCACCTGAATAGTTTCATGAATATCACTGACAACAGGAACACCTAAATCTTTTTTTATCTGTGCTAAAATCTTCAAACCTTCTTCTAATCCAGGACCACGGAAAGAACTGTAAGAAGAGCGATTGGCTTTATCATAGGATGCTTTGAAAACATAAGGCATACCTAATTTATCAGCAATTTTTTTTACTTCCTGACCAATCATCAAACTGTGCTCATAGCCTTCTAAAACGCAGGGCCCTGCCATCAATAGCATTGGATGCCCCTGTCCAACTTCATAATTACCAACTTTTACAATATTCATATCCAACCTCCTTCTGGAATAAAACCGCTTATTTACTTAACAGCTCATTTACCGCTGCCAAGTCTTCCGGAGTATCTACTCCAATACCTTGAAAATCACTTTCCAATACCTTTATTTTATATCCATTTTCCAAAACTCTCAGCTGCTCCAGACTTTCTATTTTTTCCAACTCTGTAGGTGCCAAAGCGGCGTATTGCAAAAGAAAATCACGTCTGTAGGCATAAATACCAACGTGCTTATAAACCTTATAGTGTTCAGTTTTATTACGGGGATATGGCATTAAGCTGCGCGAAAAATAAAGGGCATAACCATTATTGTCGGTAACAACTTTAACTGCCGCCGGATTATTATAATCCTCTTCCCGCATCAGTACTTTCATCGTCGCCATTTTTAAATCAGATTCAGCTTCAAAAGCTTTCGCCAGGCGGTCAATAATCTCCGGCGGTATCATTGGTTCATCGCCCTGCACATTGACAATAACATCTACATCGGAAAAATTAAGCGCAACCTCTGCTAACCTGTCAGTACCACTGGGATGGTATGGAGATGTCATGATCGCTTTACCGCCAAAACCATGAACCGTTTCAAAAACTTTCTCACTATCCGTGGCCACAATAACATCATCGGGCAGCTTTGCCTCACATGCTTTCATATAAACATGCTGTATCATAGGCTTTCCTGCGATAAGTGCCAAAGGCTTCCCTGGCAGGCGTGTGGAAGCGTAACGTGCCGGTATCACACACAAAACTTTCATTACTTGTTCGTCTCCTTCTGAATGGCACTCAGAATTGTTTTCTCAAATACTTCGCGTCCTTCAGTAATTTTTATATCCATATTTAAAATATACAACGGCATTTCTCTATTAAAATAAATAAATTCCGTTGGTATTTTAACAGCATCCTTACCCGTCGTTACCATAGCAACAACTTCTTTGCTGATGGCTCTCTCACTGATATACTGCATTTCCAGCATTCCGTAATCGTGATGGTCAGGATATCGGATAGCTTCAATTATATCAATGCCGATGCAGGCCAGAGTCTGCTCAAACGAAGACGGATTACCGATCGCAGAAAAGACCATAACTTTTTTACCCTGCAGCTCAGAAAGGTCTTTCGCATTTTCATGGATGCCTTTATACCAGTCAGCAATTTCCACAAAATTTTTAGGATTATGAATACTTTCAATGATAGGAGCATCTCCGTTATACTTATCCAAAGTATCGCGTAATTCCTGACGGCTGAACTGCGAACTCTGATCTGTTTTAGTAAGTAGGAACAAGCCAGCCCTGTCCAAATGACTCAACGGTTCGCGCAAGGTTCCGCGCGGCAGAAGACAGCCATTACCGAACATATTAAATGTATCAACTAAAACTACGTCCAGGTCACGATATAAATGCCAATGCTGATAACCATCGTCCATGATGATAACCTCAGCATTCATTTTGTCCACAGCGAACTGACCTGTTAAGGCTCTGTTTTTACCAATAATTACTGGTACACCCGGTAAGGTTTTCGCCATTAAATAAGCTTCGTCACCGGCCTCATAGGCAGTCATAAAAATTTTCTTACCATCGCTGACAACACCCATCTCCTGATCCCAGTGCGAACGATAGCCACGATTCAGTATTACGACGCGATAGCCCATATTTTTAATAATAACGGCAACTTTTTGCGCGGTAGGAGTTTTTCCTGTACCACCAACAGTAATGTTCCCTATAGAAATAACGCAGCAGTCTAATTTTTTTTGTTTTAATAATCCTGATTTATAAAAATCTAATTTGCAGCAAACACCAAATTCGTATACATAGGAGAACATCCTTAAAATACCCAATAAAATCCAGCCAAAAAATGGTGTGTTTGGCCCATGTGCCAGCTGATATAAATATTGGATAACAGCATCTCCATGACGCAGACGGCCACCGCCTTCATCGTTCAGATTTCTGATATTTGTAGGGTAGGATGCTTCAACCTTACTGTCGACAGTCGTTAATGTCAGCAGATCCTGCAGATATTCAATACTGCGTACAGCAGCACCGCGGTTCTCTTTAATAACCTGCAATGATGCTGCCCCCATTTGCAAACGTCGTTCATCGTTCCCAACAATATCCAAAACTTCTTTAGTAAGTTCTGCACTGTTATTGATCATCTTACAAGCGCCGACCTTACTCAATAAAGCAAAAGAATCTTTAAAATTCTGCATATTAGGACCGACTAAAATCGGTTTGGCATGCGCAGCCGGTTCCAGTACATTGTGTCCGCCATGCTTTATCAAAGAACCGCCGACAAACACCACATCACCAACAGAATAAATGCGACCTAACTCACCAATAGTATCTATCAGTAAAACAGGATCTTTAGGCCGCGAGCCTTTGATTTCCAGGAGTTTTGACCTAAACCCGCTTTCCCAATGATACTGTTTTGCCAGTTTGCTGATTTCATCGGCACGACCCGGTTTACGAGGCGCGATAACCAAACGTGCCCCGGGATAACTTTTAATAATTTCATTAAACACATCAAACAAAACTTTTTCTTCAGTAGGATGTGTAGAACCGGCCACAATTACCGGATAGGCATTTTCAATGCCTAATTCTTTTTTATAGTTTTCCAGGTCCTCCGGTGTAACTTCCGCATAAGTCTGATCGAACTTTGTATTGCCAGTAACATAAATTTTCTTTGGATCTGCACCTAAATGGCTGATATAATCAGCGTCGATACTTGACTGCATGCAAAATCTGCTAACTGTATTCAGCATATCATCCCAAATACCATATAAATAACGATACGTTTTCACAGATTTCTCAGAAATACGTCCATTGACCATCATTACCGGAATATTCCGTTCACGGATAGCGCGCAAAAAATTAGGCCATAACTCAGTTTCGACCGGCATGAATATCCTCGGCTGGATACGTTTAACAAACGATTCCGAAACAAACGGCATATCCAAGGGAAAATAGATAATAGCATCAGCTTCCTGAATTATCTGTTTAGCCATATTGTAACCGCCTACAGTAACGGCCGAGACCAGTATTGGAGAATCAGGATATGCTTTGCGTATTTCTTTAACCAATGGACTTGTCGCAACAATTTCACCGACAGAAGCGCCATGAATCCAAATACAGTCCTTCTGGGCCACAGAAGCAATTTCTTCATCACGAAGCCCACCCAGGCTTTGCCGCATTCTTGTAGTAAACCCTGCTTCACAGATACAACGATAAAGAAAGTAAGGCAGTACGAACAAACAGCACACGCACAAAACCAAAAAATTATAAATAATATACATTCTTTAACCTCACTTCGCTTCTTTGTTGCGATACTGAATTTTATACAAATGCGCGTACAGCCCATCTAAGGCTAAAAGCTCATCATGTGTTCCTGATTCGACTAAATTACCTTTTTCCAGCACTAAAATTTTATCCGCATTTTTGATTGTTGATAACCTATGCGCTATAACAAAAGAAGTCCTGCCTACCATTAATCTGTCCAGGGCTTCCTGCACCACTCTTTCGCTTTCTGTGTCAAGAGCCGAAGTCGCCTCGTCTAAAACCAGAATTCGTGGATTTTTCAATATTGCCCGGGCAATAGCTATACGCTGCCGCTGTCCGCCGGAAAGATTCACCCCCCGATCTCCAAGCTTCGTTTCATAACCATCAGTAAGCTGCATTATAAAGTCATGTGCATTGGCTGCTTTAGCAGCCGCTTCAATCTCTTCTTTCGTCGCATCCAAGCGCCCGTAAAGAATATTATTATAAACAGAACCATTAAAGAGCATTGTTTCCTGCGGAACAATACCGACCTGTTCGCGCAGAGAATCTAACGTAACTTCTCTGACGCTGTCACCATCAATTTTTATATCACCTTTGTTAGCATCATAAAAACGCGGCAGTAAATTAGCAATTGTAGATTTACCTGCGCCTGACGGACCAACGATCGCTATTACCTCGCCAGGTTTTACACTAAATGAAAGATCCGTAATTACATTGCCTTTATCATCATAAGCAAAAGAAACATTTTGGAATTCTACTTTGCCACTCACTTCCGGAAGCTGTTTTGCATCACTACTTTCAGCTATTTCTTCCGGCATGTCAATGATCATAAATACACGCTGCGCCGCAGCTAAAGCTTTCTGGATATTGCCGATAACTCTTGTCAGCCGTTTAATCGGATTAGAAATATTTACGGCATAGGTCAAAAAAGCAACCAGAGAACCCGCAGTAATCGTGCCATTAATAACATTATTACCGCCGTACCAAATAATCATCGTCACACCAATTGCTGCAACAAGTTCTACAACAGGAGTCAAAGTTGCCATCAACTGTGCGTTTTTCATATTAGCACGGAAATTGGCTCTATTTTCTACATCAAAACGATCAATCTCATAATCTTCTCTGACAAACGATTTGATAACTCTGGCAGAAGCCACAGATTCCTGCAGAACCGAAGTAATATCCGCAGTGCATTCCTGGATTCTGCCGCCTGTTTTTCGAATTTTTTTCCCAAAAAATTCCATGAACCATAAAACCACAGGAAAAGTACAGACTGTAAAAAGCGTCAGCCGCCAATCCAGATAGATCATCGCCACTACAGAACCGATCAAAATAAATCCTTCTGTAATCATCTCAATCGTATTCTCGACCATAGCTGATTGCAGTGCGTTGACATCGTTAGTGACATAACTCATGATCGTACCCGTTTTATTCTTGTCATAAAAAGATACACTGAGCCGCTGTAATTTTTTAAAAACAGCTGCCCGAATATCAATGATTACGCTTTGTCCAACGTAGCTCATCAAATAATTCTGACCATACCAAAATAACCCGCGCACAATAAAAATAGCTATGATACTAGCTGCAATCCAATTCAGCATCGTACCATTCTTATCAGCCAAAACTTCATCAATCATGTCTTTGATAATCCAGGGAATATATAAATTTCCAGCCGCTGCCATAATAGTACAAAACATAGCAAAAAGCAGCCTGTGCATATATGGTTTTATATAACTCAAAATTCGTAGATATAATGTCATTATTTCTCCTCAGCAATACGCAGAACCAATTCTGCAACTCTATGTACAGCACCCGGCTCTCCCAGACGCTCACTGACATAAGCCAGATCTTTTTTCATCTGCATATTCCGTTCCGGTTCCAAAAGTGCCAGAGCCTCCTGCTGCAAACGTTCCGGAGTAAATTCTTCCTGCAGCAATTCCGGTAAAATACGTTTACCCGCAACAATATTGGGCAAGCCGATATTAGGTATATTGATAACTCGGCGGGCAATAAAAGCAGTAATAGGCGAAGTCTTATAAACGATAACAGAACCCAAGCCGCACAGTGCCGCCTCTAAAGTTACTGTTCCGCTTGTAGCCAGTGCCAGATCAGCACTGAACATCACGTCGTAGTTGTCACCTTCTATTATTTTGACCGGCACTTCTGCCGATTTCACCATATCTTCCAGCATTTTCAGAGGAATTGTTTTGGCTCGCGGCATAGTAAAATCTGTATTCGGATGTTTTTTTAAAATTAATTTTGCTGCCTGTAACATCGTTGGCAGCATTTTTTCTATTTCCATCAACCGACTTCCCGGCAGCAATAAAATCAGATCACGGCCAACTTTCTTTCCTGCTTTTTCCCAGGCAGCTTCTTTGCTAAGATACGGTTTCACTATATCCACTAAGGGATGCCCAACAAATTCGGTATCAGCCCCGGCATTTTTATAAACTTCATATTCAAACGGGAAAATAGCAGCAACTTTATTAACAAGCTGAGCAACGCTCTTGGCACGACTTTTATGCCAAGCCCAAGCAGAAGGACTGATATACGAAACAATAGGAATACCTTTTGATTTTGCTAGTTTTGCCAAACGCATATTAAAACCCGGATAATCGACAACTACCAGGCAATCCGGTTTTCTTTCTTCCATTACTTCAGCGAAAGAATTTTTCAATTTAAACAAAGCTGGTAATTTGCAAACAATCTCTGCAAACCCCATTACACCATGTTCTTTAATGTCAAATAATACTTCGCCGCCAGCTTCACGCAGGCAATCACCGCCCATACCAAAAACTTCAGTATCAGGAGCAATATTTTTTAATTCTCTTGTCACCGCAGCAGCATGAATATCTCCCGAAGCTTCTCCGGCAGAAATCAATATTCTAGCCATAAACGCTCCCTTCCCGCTATCAAAAAACTTTAAAAAGTTTTCTAGTTCTTATTTTGTTACACAACAATTCATTTTATATTATAACATAAAAACAGACTGAACGTATCGCTCAGCCTGCATAATTAGCAATTATTTTTCATTTATCTTGCCACAATAGTAATATTGTGGGCATCCGCCAAAGCCAGAGTTTTTTCTTTTTCTACAAGCAACGTTCTGCCTGCCTCTATTACCAAACCAGTTGCTCCGGCCGCTATCATCGATTCCAGGGTCTTTGTCCCAACGCTGGGCATATCAAACCTGTTATCCTGAGCCGGTTTTGCCGTTTTTGCTACAATAACACCCTTACCAAGTGTTCCTCCGCGTAAAATACAGGCATCAGTTCCTTCAATAGCTTCAACAGCCATCAAAGCGCGGTCTTTTACCACAACTGTCTGCCCAATATCTAAACGGCCAATTTCCTTCGCCATTGCAAAACCAAAGTCCATATCAGTTAATTCCGCTTCTGTTGGCATCCTCTGGCTCAAAACGCCTGGAGCCGGTAATAACGGCTGAATCAAAAGCGTTTGATCCATTACCTTAATACCTTCTCCTTCCAGTTCTTTGACAATAGCATTCATAATAGTATCATCTTTACGGTCAGGTACGGAAGCTAATATTTTTATTGCCCTAAGATCAGGAACAACAGCTCCTGCTTTATATAAAAGCTCTTTTGTGACTTTTCCTATCATTGTCACAGTTTTTACGTCATTTTTCTTAAGAGTGCTGATAATCTTACCAATTTTCCCTATATGGATGTCATAATAAGCATCAACAACTTCTGCTAACTCCGGATCTATGTCAGGGACAACTCCGACAGCAATAACTCTATAGCCCATGGCTTTGGCCGATAAGGCTACATCAACCGGCAAATGGCCAATTCCTGACAATAAGCCTAAAGTCTCCACCAGGTCACCACCTTAATCTCTGCGGGTACGAATAATCCCACGTTCTACATTACGCAAAAAACGCATCAAATGTTCAACAGGCTCACTGCTGTCAAGCTCCTGCTCCATTGTAGCCACGGCCTCCTGTAATGGTAAGCCGGATCTGTATAAAATCCTAAAAGCTTTTTTCAGCTGACTGCGTATTTCCTGAGCCATACCAGCTCTGGCCAGACCAACACTATTCAACCCTGATACAAAGGCCGGATCACCTGCAACGATCATAAAAGGAGGTACATCCTGGGCAACACGTGCCATACCTCCGATCATAGCATTACGGCCGATCTTGCAAAACTGATGCACTGCTGATAATCCGCCGATAACGGCCCTGTCTTCAACAATAACATGTCCGGCAAGTGTTGCAACATTGGACATAATAACATTATTACCAACGATACAATTATGTGCGACATGCGTATAAGCCATCATCAGTATGTTATTACCAATAATCGTTTTATTTCCTTCGCCAGTAGCTCTGTTGACAGTAGTACATTCACGGAAAACACAGCCATCACCGATAACCGTCGATGTTTTCTCATCCTCAAATTTTAAATCCTGCGGATCTGCACCTATAGAACAGCCTGGGAAAAATTTACAATTTTTACCAACTGTAGTATATTTATGAATCACCGCATGGGCTCCTATTTTACAATTGTCGCCAATGACTACTTCTTCATCGATTACAGCATAAGGACCTATTTCAACATTTTTTCCTAAAACAGCATTGGGATGGATGATTGCTGTTTCATGGATTTTAGGCATAGGAATAACAACCGAACTCATTTCCTTCACTCCTCAATTTTAATCAAACAATTAAACAGCTTTATGTTATATTATCTATATTCCGCCAAAGCTTTTACTTTTTCGCACGCTGAATTCGGTTGTTTTAACTGATTACGTACGAAAAACTTCCTATTTCATCATTTTACTGCAAATTTCAACTTTTTTTCATTTATTAAGATTTTTTTGGATCCATAATCGCGAAAGTACAATCACACTCGCAGGCCACCTGGCCATCAACCTTGCCTTCGCAATGGATAACACCCATATTTCCGCGGATCTTTACAACTTCAGTTGTAGTAATCACCTGGTCACCCGGCACTACCTGACGGCGAAAACGTACATTATCAATCTTACCAAAAACAGCGATTTTGCCACGATTCTCTTCCGGATAAAGCATTGCTACGCCGCCGACCTGAGCCATTGCCTCGATTAAAAGCACACCTGGCATAATCGGTTCGCCGGGGAAATGGCCTAAAAACTGTAATTCGTTCATAGTAATATTTTTTACACCAACAGCTCTTTTCATCGGTTCCAACTCTAAAATTCGATCTACCAAAAGCATTGGGTAACGATGCGGAATAATCTTTTGAATTTCAACAGCGTCTAAAGTAATCATCATTTCTCCTCCTTGATCCTGTAGGCTTGAATTTGCTTTGCTAAACAAGAATTAAATGCATGCCCTGATTTCACAGCAATTATATGACCACGAAGATGTCCTAATAAATATAAATCTCCAATCACATCTAAAATTTTATGTCTGATCAGTTCATTATCAAATCTTGTTTCCGATAAAATTTTATTATCATCAAAAATGACAACATTTTCAATACTGCCGCCAAGTCCCAGACCCATCTGCTGCATTTGCTTAATTTCACTCATAAAACCAACAGTTCTGGCAGCGGCGATCTCCTGCAGGAATTTTTCTTCTGTCAGTTCGATATCAAAATACTGCGTGCCCAATGCAGGATGTGAGTTAACAGATACAAAAGAAATCCTGTAACCGTCATACGGCTGAATAGTGATATATTTATCCTCTTCATAAACGGAAAAAGCCCTGTCAACAGCATATATTTTTCTTAGCTCCGACTGCCTTATTCTGCCTGCCTGTAAAATCAACTCACAAAATACAGCAGCACTGCCGTCGGTTACCGGTGGTTCCGGTGCAGACATCTCAATGCGGCAATTATCAATGCCCATCATTGAAAGTGCCGCCATTAAATGTTCAACCGTAAATACCTCAGCCCCATTTTCACTAACAGTAGTAGCTTTAACCGTAGAACTTACATTCTCCGCTAAAGCCTGTATTTCAGGATGTCCCGGCAGATCTGTACGTATAAAAACAATACCTGAGTTCTCTTCGCCCGGCAACAATTTCATTGCAACTTCTTTTCCTGAGTGCAGTCCTATGCCACAATAAGCAATGGGAGCTGCCAATGTTTGCTGCATTATCTCTCTCAAATTTTCCTCCTGCCTTTCCCCTGTTATTTCTCGGCTGCAAATCTCTCACGACCGTCTTTCCAGCGGTCATGTACCCAAAACCACATCTCCGGATGAGTGATGATCTCATGCTCCAAAATCACAACCAGCTCCTGAGTCACATCATAAAAATCCTGTTCCCTGTCCTTGCTCTTAGGCGTATAAAGCGGCGGATATATTTTAACCGTGCAGCCGCCCTCTTCATTATTATGAATAAAACAAGGTAAAACAGGAGATCCGTAAATACGCGATAAGGCAGCTGCTCCTAAAGGAATAATACTATCTTTCCCAAAAAGTTTTAAGTCAACACCATCGTCATTAGTATCCTGATCATATAAAATCCCAAGGAGTTTTTTCTCCTTCAGCATTCTGCTGATAGCCAGCAAACCATGTTCGCCACGGTTGTAGGCAACCTTTTGCCCCACCATTTCACGATATTCATTAATAAAACGATCCATATATTTATTATTCTGTTTTCTCGTTATCGAAAGCATAGGATACCCATGCAAAGCAATCGTTGCTCCTAAAAGCTCCCAGTTGCCAAAATGACCTGTTGCAATAATGACACCTTTATTCTGTTTATAGGCTTCTTCTAAATATTCCAGTCCTTCAACATTAACAAGCTGTCTTATGCTATCCTTATTTAACAAAGGAAAGCGCATTACTTCTACTATCATTCTACCAAATCTGCGCAAACTTTTCTCTGCTATCTGCTGCGCTCTTATGAGAAAACCGGAATTACTGGTTCCAGCCAGCAGTCTGGAAGTATTAAA
>OLRH01001689.1_pt1 | contig 11381 bp, 7 predicted proteins | sample 1672321 | NCBI WGS metagenome assembly OLRH01 (sample SAMEA3136671, study PRJEB25190) | human gut metagenome | reverse complement strand
CCAGCCCGCGGCGTTGGCCGATGGTGTAGCGAATAATGCCCTTGTGGCGGCCCAGCACATTCCCCTGTGTGTCTACAAAATCCCCGGGGGGATAGTGGCGGCCGGTATAGCTTTCAATAAAGGCGGCGTAGTCCCCGTCCGGCACAAAGCAAATGTCCTGGCTTTCTCTTTTGTGGGCGTTGATAAAGCCGTTTTCCTCTGCAATGGCGCGCACCTGGTCTTTATGCAGCTCACCTAAGGGAAACAGAGTGTGGGCCAGCTGCTCCTGGGATAGATTATAGAGCACATAGCTTTGATCCTTTTTGTCGTCCAGCGCCTTGCGCAGCCGATAGCGGCCGTCCACGCAGTCAATGCGGGCGTAGTGGCCGGTGACCACATAGTCGTAGCCCAGGGTGATGGCACGGCGACACAGGGTGTCAAATTTTAAGCACTTGTTGCAGTCAATGCAGGGGTTGGGGGTGCCGCCTGCCTCATAGGTGGCAATAAATTTATCAATGACCTTTTCCTTAAAGTCACCTTTAAAATTGAACACTTGATAGGGCATACCCAGTCGGCGGGCCACGCTGCGGGCGTCCTCCACATCGGACAGGGAGCAGCAGGTCTTTTCCCGCTGGGCCATCAAAATATCGTCGCTGTCAAACAGCTTCATGGTGGCACCCATACAGTCGTACCCGGCGTCCAACATCAGCTTGGCGGCCACGGAGCTGTCCACGCCGCCGCTCATGGCGATCAATGCTTTTTTCAAAAAAACGCACCTGCTTTCTTGACACTTTCAGTCTACTATACTAATATATACAGGAATAGAAGTAAAGAGGGAGTTTTTAGTTTTTATGCAAAAAATGCGTTTTTTTCGCCGGTGTCTTCCGCTGTTTTTGGCCTTTTGGCTGCTACTGGCAGTGGCGGGCGCGCCCTTTGCTGCTTATGCAGGGGAGAGCGTGACTGTGCGGGACAGCAGCGGGCAGGTGCGCTACGCTGCGCCCATGGATCCGGAGAACGCTTGCCCGGCGCTGCAATCGGCGCTGGACACGGTGCGCAGCGGCGCCTATGGCACCTGCACGGTTACCGTGACTCCTGGGGAATATCGAATGACAAAGAACGCTGTGCTGGCGTCTGATATGACCTTGAACCTGACAGGGGTGACCCTGCTCAATGCCAATGCAGGCAAGGGCAACATCTTTATCTCACCCAATCGGGACCGTACCGGCAAGGACTACACCGGATATTCTGCGTTGGAGAACTGCACGCTGCGGGGCGGCACGCTGGATTATGCGCCGGGAAATACCAACGGCTCCTGCCTGCTGCGCCTGGCGCATTGCAAGAATGTGACCGTGGACGGCACGGCATTTCTCAACAACACAGACTCCCACCACGCCGAATTGGCCGCCGGGTACAATGTGCGGTTCGTAAACTGCCTGTTCTCCGGTCAGACCAATCAAACGGAGAGCAGTGCGGAGGCGCTGCAAATTGATATTTTAGAGAAAAATCGGCACTTTGCCACCTTTCCGGCCTATGACGGCACGATGAACCAAAAGATCACCGTAGAGAACTGCACATTTCAGGACCTGATCTGCGGGGTAGGCACCCGCAACGCCTTTGCCGGGCGGTATCAGAAGGGCGTTACCATTCGGGGCAACACCTTTCGGCGCCTGCAAGGCACGGCTATTGTGTGCACCAATTATGTGGACACAGTGATCGAGAAGAACACCATCACCGACTGCGGTCGGGGTGTGGCATATTATATGTGCAAAAACAGCGGCGTGACCGATGTGTTCAACGATGGCAGCGGCAAGGTGCTGGGTAAGCGCAATACGGACTGCGGCAGCCGCATTACCCACAATACCATCTCCGTTTGTCAAACAGCGGAGATGGACAAGCCCAGGGGTATGTTTCTGTACGGCGGCAAGGCCACCGGCAAAATGCCTGCCGGAAATTATGCGGTCTATAACCTGACGGTCAGTGGTAACACCATTACCACCACCGGCGGCGGGATCACCGGCACCGATCTGCAAAACTGCACGCTTGCAGACAACCGCATTACCCATACCGGTGCGGCGGCGGAGACCACTGTGGGAATTCTCCTTCACGGCAGCAGCGGTAATTTGATCGAGAAAAATACTTGCACCGCCCTACACAACGGGCTGAAGTGTATGGACGCCTCCCACAGCAACGAGCTGCGGAGCAACACGGTAACGAACAGCCGCTCCAGCGCCGTTTGCATTGTGGACAGCAACGGGGTAGAGGTGACGGAAAACACCATTCGCACCGGGGCCACCAACGGCATTTTTGTGCAGCGAAGCAAAAAGGCGCGCCTGCTGCGCAATACCATTCAGGCAATGGGTCATAATGGCATTTGCCTGGCGGAGAAGAGCACTGCCGCCACCGGCAGCAATCGGATCAGCGGCTGCCGTCGCTATGGGATGAGTTCCCAGCCGGGAACTGCCCTAACCACCGTGGGCGATCGGCTTACCGGCAACACCAAGGGGCAGGGGATTGCTCAGGGCAGCAAGAATATGAAGTTCTCAACCATAGGCAGTACCCGCCTGGTAGGCGGCCGAATCCGCAGCGGCAAAAATAAGGGCAAGATCGCCCTGCAATGGAAAGCGGTACCCGGCGCCAAGCAATATGTGCTTTACCGTAGAGACGGCAGCATCCGCGGCAAATACCGCCGGGTGGCAACGCGCACCGGCACCCGCTATATCGACACCGCCCCCAAGCGGGGCAAAACCGCCGCCTATCGCCTGGTGGCGCAAACCAAAACAAACGGCGTGACTGCGGAAAGCCCCGTGGCGCGCGCCGCAGTGAGGATTAAAGGATGACTTTACAGGAAATTGTAGATTGTTCTCGGCGCATCGTCTTTTTTGGCGGCGCCGGGGTGTCTACCGAGAGCGGTATTCCGGACTTTCGCAGTGTGGACGGCTTGTATCATCAGCAATACGACTATCCGCCGGAGCAGATCCTTTCTCGCAGCTTTTTTGACGAGAACCCGGCGGAATTCTACCGCTTTTACCGCAGCAAAATGCTGTGTCCGAATGCCAGGCCCAACGCTGCCCATTACAAATTGGCAGAGCTGGAGCAAGCAGGCAAGTGCACCGCTGTGGTGACTCAGAATATTGACGGCCTGCACCAGGCAGCGGGCAGCCGCACGGTATATGAGCTCCACGGCTCCGTGCTGCGCAATCACTGTATGCGCTGCGGCAGAGCCTACGGTGTGGAGGCGGTGGCAGAGGCTGCCGATATACCCCGGTGCGCTTGCGGTGGGATCATCAAGCCGGATGTGGTGCTGTATGAGGAAGGACTTGACCAACAGACCGTAGAGGGCGCCGTACATGCCATTGCCCGGGCGGACTGCATGATCGTGGCGGGTACATCTCTTTCTGTGTACCCAGCGGCGGGCTTTATCCGCTACTTTCAGGGGGAGCACTTTGTGCTCATTAACCGGGATCCAACCCCGGCGGACAAGCTGGCAGACCTGGTGCTGCACCAAAAGGTGGGGCAGGTGCTGTCCCAAATTCAAGTACGCTAACGGAGGCACTTATGCCCATTTCAGTGATGCTCAAGCCGGCTTCCGGCAACTGCAATCTGCGGTGTGAATACTGCTTTTACCACGACCTGGCCGCTACCCGGCAGACGGAGAACAAGGGCTATATGACCCGGGACACCGCCTTGCAGGTGATGGACAAGGCCCTGGCTTTTGCCGGGGACGGACCGGTATATTTTACCTTTCAGGGCGGGGAACCGCTGCTGGCGGGGAAAGACTTTTTTCGCTTTTTCTTCTCCTCTTGCAAGGAACGGCAGCGCCCCGGCGTGACCGTCCAGTTCTGCGTGCAGACCAACGGTACTTTGCTGGACGACGAATGGTGCGACCTGTTTTTGGAATATGGCTGTTTGGTGGGCGTGTCGCTGGACGGCGACCGGGAGGGCAACCGTTACCGGGTGTACCCGGACGGACGCAGCTCCTTTGATGATGTGTTTCGCGGTGTGCAGCTGCTGACCCGGCGCAGGGTGCCTTTTAATATTCTCTCGGTGCTCACCGCTTACGGCGCTACCCATGTGCGATCGTCCTATCGCTTCTTTAAGCAGCAGGGACTGCGCCACTTGCAGTACATACCCTGCCTGCGCCCCTTTGCCATGGATGCGCCGGAGGATCTGTTTATGACCGATGACGATTACGCCGCCTTTTTGCAGCAGGGATTTAAGCTGTATGCCAACGATGCCCTGCGGGGTAACCCGGTGTCCGTGCGTATGTTTGACAATTACTTGCTGCTGGCGCGGGGGCAGAATGCAGAGCAGTGCGGTATGAACGGCACCTGCGCTACCCAGTTTGTGGTGGAGGCGGACGGCAGTACCTACCCCTGTGACTTTTACTGTACCGATGATTGGTACCTGGGCAATATCTGTGCCGGGGATTTTGACGGCTTTTTCCATAGTGAAAAGATGGTGGAATTCTTAAAGAATTCTTTTCAGTTGCCCCCGGCGTGCAAGACCTGCTGCTGGTTCACGCTTTGTCGGGGCGGCGGCTGCAAGCGCAACCGAGTGGGCACGGATTATTGCCGGGCTTACCAAACTTTTTTTGCAAATACGGAGCATTTGTTTGCTCAACTGCGTTGAGGTGTTTTATGAAAAAGACGATTTCTGTACTGCTGGCACTGGTACTGACGGTGGGACTGTTCTCTGCCTGCTCGAAGGATGGCAAGGAGGAGACGACCACGGCTGCGCCTGCTGCCTACACCCTGGCCTATACGTATGACAGCCATTATGCGCAGACGGACCCCAGTGCCGTGCGGGCGTATGAGAAGATCGCCAAAGCCATTGCAGAGGGCGGTGTGGCCGTGCGGGTGAATACGGATATGATGGACGATGTGAACCGGCTGCTGTACACCGGCTTTCCGTTGATGGCGCTGGTAGATACGGTTTCGGTGAACAGCGACAATTCCGGCGTGACCATCAAATATAAAAACGATGCAGATACGCATCGCCGGCTGGTGGGCGCCTTTTCCCAAAAGGTCAATACCATTCTGAAAGCCTGCGGCAAGGGCACGGTGAGCCATAATGTGTATCTACTCAATGTGTACCACTATGTGGCAACCCACACGACTTATGACGACAGTGCGACCGACACTTACACCGCCATTTTGAAAGGCAAGGGCATGAGTGCTGCCATCAGCGGTATGTTTGAGTTCCTGCTGCAACAGGGCGGGGTGGACGCCGGGCATATCGTCGGCAAGGACGCCGCCGGTAATCCCTGGTACTTTACCCGTTGTACCCTGGGCGACACGGTGTATAACTTTGATGTAGCAACGGAGTTGTCTGTGCGCAAAGGGGAGGGGCTGACCTGCTTTGCCATGACGGATAAGGAACTGCAAGCCGGCGGACTGCAAAAGGGTTTTACCTACTCGGATAATGAAAAGGCGCCGGCAGTGAAGATGAAAAAGAACCCCTATGCCGCTCTGCGCTCATGTGCGTACTTTACCCTGGAGGGCAACACCCTGACCGCCGCATTATACAACGGCAAGACCGCCACCTTTACCCTATAAGGAGATAATTGAACAACCGAGTGAAAGTGATGTGTAATCTGACACCGCCGCATTGGAACCGCCGAAAAACTTTCGGCGGTTTTTTTGTATCATTTGTCTATGAATTCTGCACATTTTAGAAAATAATAGACAAAAACACAGAACGCTGTCTATAAATATTTTGGGCATTACAAGTTGCACAGAAAATTTCTGCGGACAAATTTCTTTTTTGGTTGTAATTGATAAACTGATTTGTTATAATATTGCAGAAATATGACACAGGGGGAGATCCAATGGCAGAACAAACCGGCCTGAAAGCAAAAGCCACAGGCCTCATCGACAACATTAAGTACTACTGGACAGAACCGCCGAAAGGCAAGTATATGTCTTTCAAAGAGGTGGCTGCTTATTCCGTAGGCGGTATCGGCGCATACTTCTTGATTTCTATGGGCGCTGCGCTAGTCGTCTCTACCACAAATATGATCGTAGGCGGCGCAATCGGCGTTGCACCTATGGATATGTATGTGCTTTACCTGATTTCTACCTTGGCAAACATTCCGCTGACGGCGGTGCGTGCCAACATGGTAGATAATACACGCGGTAAGGGCGGTAAATATCGTCCCTACCTGATTTCTATGGGTATTCCTACCGCCGTGATTTCCTTGGCGTATGTGTGGTTCCCGTATGATTCTATGTATTCCTTATTCTCCGGTAAGATTATGGGGTACGAGGGCGGCTACATAGCTAAGTGCGTCATGGTATTGATCTTTAACTTGTTGCTGCAGTTCTTCTTTAACTTCTTCCAGGATGCATATACCAACTTGATTCACGTGCTTTCTCCCAATACGCAGGAGAGAACGGATGTTTTGGCAATCAAGAGCGTTGTGTATTCCTTAGCACCGTCTATCATCAATATCGTGCTGCCGTTGGTTGCGCAGTTTGCCACCAACAACGACTTGTATGATATTCGTGTGTATCGGATTTCTTACCCGGTGTTTGCCGCTCTCGGTATGGTGCTGACCATTATGGTTTATGCCAACACACAGGAAAAAATCGTGCAGGCTAAGACCCATACCATTCAGATTAGCTTTATTGACTCCTTTAAAGCAGTTGCCAAGAATAAGTATTTCTGGATTATTGCTTTGGCCGGATGGATTGGCTTCCTGGAGAGTGCATACGGCAATATTTTGACCTGGTCTTATAACTACGGTCATACCTGCAGTGGCGGTACATTCGCCTTGATTCAAACCTTGACCGGTAACGCTTCTTTGTGGGGTATGTTATTGGCCCCCATTTGTATTCGCAAGTGGGGCAAGAAGAAGGTACTGATTGCCGTAAACTTTGCAAACATTGTTTGTATTCTTTCTATGATTATCAATATGCGCAGCATTTGGTGGCTGTTTATCTGCGTGTACTTTAACTGGTTGGTTGGTGCATTTGAACAGATTACCACACCTGCCATTCAGGCAGATATTCGTGACTATCAGCAGTATCGTTCCGGTGAGCGTATTGACGGTATGTTTGCAACCGTGCTGACCATTGGTAATATCGTAACATTGCTGACCTCTGCCGTTCTGCCTGCTGTGTATCAGAGATACGGCGTGTATGAGGGCAACGGCTACAAAAACTCCTTTGATATTTTGGATGTAAACAACGGCGACCCGGACTTGCTGTACAAGCTGATGAGCGTGCTGATTATTATGGCTGCCGTGGGTGCATTCCTGAATATGGCGCCTTATTTCTTCTATGATTTTAATGAGAAGAAGCAAAAGAGCGTAATCCGCGTGTTGCAGGTGCGTTCTCTGTTTGAGGACTTTGGCAACAAGGCGCTGAATAATCACCAGATTGTTGAAGCCATTGATATGGTAAACAACGCCCGTGAAATGGCTGTTGCTACACCTAAGACCGTAGATAAGAGCAGCTATCGCAATATCAGCGATAAGGCAGAGCGTAAGGCTGCCAAAAAGCAATATCGTGCTGATTTGGAATACAATGAAGAAATTGAGATTTCTCAGTTCGTCTGCAAAGAGCTGGATAAGTTCGGCCTGCCTGTAACGCAGCATCAGGTTGCGGAGTATTCTAAGGTATATGCGCTGGGCCTGGACGGCATTAAGTCTGCTGATTTGGCAGAGCTGCGTCGGGAGCTGGCTGCTGCGAAGGCCATGCCGAAGAATACGGAAGATGAGAAAGAAATCCGTAGTTTCTCTATTGAAATTGCTAAGAAAAAGATTTCTGCCAAGAAGGCACACGATAAGTATTACGGCACCGTAAAAGAATTCGTTTCTCCGGATATGGAGGCACTGACCGAGCTGTTCAATCGTGAGGACGACCTTGACGCGCGTATTGCTGAATTGGTTGAGGCCAAGGAAGTTGCCCGCAAGGCGAGGGACTTGGATAAGGTTCGTGAGTTGCGTGCTGAAATTAAGAATGTACAGGCACAGCGTAAGTCTGTATTGGCAGAATCTAAGACCTTGCAGGACGAGTTTGCACGCTTTAACCGTGCGGCGAAGCCCTACAATGACGCACAGAAGCTGCTGGTACAGGAAGAGAATTACAAGCACTTTGACGAAATTGCCGCTTTGTATGATGAAGCAAAGGCTGCCGCTGCTGAGGAAGACAAGCAGAAGGAAGCTCGCTTAGCTGAGAAGCGTGCAGAGGAAGAGGCAGAACTGGCTCGCCGCAAGGCCGAGAAGGCTGCCAAGAAGCGTAAGTAATCAGAAAGTAAACCCTACATAACGAAAACCCCATTTCCGCATAGGATAGACTATGACAGGAAATGGGGTTTTTATGATGATATATGAGATCAAGGTTGGTTCTGTGACCAACGCACAAAGGGGGGCCAAGCTGCTGAAAAACGCGGGTTACCGTGTGTTTGTGCACAAGCAGCTGCGCCCCAGCCCGGCGGACGGATGCGGGTATCTGTTACGGCTGGAGGACGGCGATGGGGAGGCGCTGGCACTGCTACGGCAGCATGGGGTGCGGATCACCGGGGTGGAGCAGCCATGATTTATTTAGACAATGCGGCCACCACTTATCCCAAGCCGTTTTCCGTGCTGGAGACGGTGTACCGGGCCAATCGTAAGTATGCGTATAACAGTGGGCGTGGCGGCTATCGGGAGTCTGTGCAGACGGCAGAAAAGATTTTTGCCGTGCGGGACTGCCTGGGCCGCTTTTTTCATTGCCCGGAGCAGAATATTGTGTTTACCAACAATTGCACGACTGCAGTGAATACAGCACTAAAAGGACTGCTGAAGCCCGGGGATCATGTGCTGATCTCCGCCTTGGAGCATAATGCGGTGTTTCGACCCATCTACAAGCTGGCCCGGGAGGGGCGTATCACCTACGATCAGGTGCCGTATCACCCGGACCCGGACCGCTTTTTACAGAATATCCGGGCACTGGAGCAGCCCAATACGGCGATGGTGGCCATGCTCCATGCTTCCAATGTGTTTGGGGTGGTGCACCCGCTGGGGCTTGTTGGCGACTACTGTCGCCGCAAGGGCTGGCTCTTTGTGGTAGACGCCGCCCAAAGCGCGGGCATTCTGCCTATTGACATGCAGGCAATGCATATTTCCGCCCTGTGCGCCCCGGGGCATAAAAGTCTGTTCGGCACCATGGGTACCGGCGTGTTGGCGCTGGCTGACGGCATTTCACCGGACAGCCTGACCGAAGGGGGGACCGGCAGCCACTCCTTTGACCCGCAAATGCCGCCGGATCTGCCGGATCGGCTGGAGGCAGGGACACTGAACAACCCGGGTATTCTCTCTCTGGGTGCCGGTGTGCGGTTTATTGAAAAGACCGGTCGGGCAGAAATACACGAGTACGAAATGCGCCTGACCCGATGGTTGTATGAGGAGTTAGCCGCCTGTCCGGGGATAAAGCTGTACACGTTCCCGGAGCATATTGGCGTGCCGGTGCTCAGCTTTAATGTGGACGACCGCACCTCGGAGGAGACGGCAGCTTATTTGGCTGCCCGGCAGATCGCCGTACGGGGCGGGTATCACTGCGCCCCTTGCGCCCATCGGTTTTTTGGTACGGATAAGCGGGGCACTGTGCGGGTCAGTCCCGGCGTGTTTACCGGGATGAACGAATGTGAATATTTCCTGAATTCTGTAAAATTCCGGGAATAACCCTTTATTTGACTTACAAAGTATGTTACAATCAATATAAGGAATTGTATAAGTGAGGATGTGAATGTATGAGTGCCATCGGCGACTTCTTTAATAAGATACTCAGCGTGTTTTCCACCTTTGGCATTAGCGACGCACTGGATATTCTGTTTGTGGCCGTAATCATTTACGGCTGTATTCGCATTATTCGTGAAACGCGGGCGATGCAGTTGGCTAAGGGCATCTTGCTGCTGCTGGTGATGTATGGCATTGTTAATTTGCTGCACATGGAGGCTTCCAGCTTTATCTTTAAGAGCATTTTTTCCAATATTTTGCTGCTGGCGGCTATTTTATTCAGCCCGGAGCTGCGGAATATTTTGGAACAGGTGGGTAAAGGTGCCACCGGTAAGAGCCTAAAGACGATCATTCACCCGGGAGTTGCCATTGATGTGGCGGAGATCGGTGACTGTATTGAGGCCACTTGTAAGGCCTGCTCGGATATGAGCGACCAGCATGTGGGCGCCCTCATCGTGTTTGAGAACGAGACGATGCTGGGCGATATTATTGCCAGCGGCACGGAACTGCACGCCAAGGCCTCTCGACAGTTGATTGAGAATGTGTTTTTCCCCAAATCACCGCTCCATGACGGCGCACTTGTGATTCGGGACGGACGGCTGTACGCAGCCGGTTGTATTCTGCCTTTGACCAAAAAGAGTGTGTCCTCCGCCCTGGGCACCCGCCACCGTGCGGGTATCGGTCTGACGGAGCAGTCCGACGCTGTGGTGGTGATTGTCAGCGAGGAAACCGGTGCCATTTCCGTTGCTATAGGCGGTGTGCTGAACCATGATGTGTCTGACGGCGATCTGCGCGATATTTTAACAACGGAATTTCTGCCCAGCGGTTCCTCCTCAGACGATAAAAATATCTCCCGTCTGGTAAGGAGGATGAAAAAATGAGTGAACAGCAAAAGCCAAAAAAGCGCTTTTCTTTGCGCAAGCTGATCTATAATGACAAGAACTTAATTATTATTTCTCTGCTGGCGGCGGTGTGCATTTGGATTGCCACCTCAATGAATTTGTCACCGGAGACCACCAAGAATATTTCTGTTCCGCTGAAGATCGACTTTTCCGACACGGTGACGGAGGAGTTGGGATTTAAGTGCTACGGCGAGAGCAGTATGACGGTGAATGTGACCGTACGAGCCAAGAAGTACCTGGCTAAGGATATTTCTGCCGACGATTTGGATGTGAAGCTGCAAACCAGTTCAGTGACCACCACCGGCATCCACGAGGTTCCCATCAGTGTCAGCGCCGGGGACAGCGGCGATTTTACCGTTGAGAGCTATTACCCTACTGTGTATACCGGATACTTTGATGTACCGGAGGAGCAGGAGATGGAAATTAAGCTGAATTACAACACGAAGGACTATGTGGCAGACGGCTTTGTGGCAGGGGAGAGCCTGCTCAACGAGCCGAATGTGGTGGTTAGCGGCCCCAAGACCTATGTTGCACGGGTCAGCAAGGTAGTAGCCGATGTGAATTTAAACGATAAGCTGTCGGAGACTGCCACCATCAATATTGAACCAAAGGCCGTGGATGTGTACGGTAACAAGGTGGACTACATTTCCCTGAATTACGGCGCAGAGAAGTTGACCTTGACCATACCGGTACTCAAGGTGAAGCAGTTGAGTACCCATGTGACCTTAACAGACGCGCCGGAGTCGGTGGATCTGTCTAAGATCAAGATTTATTACAGTACA
>OLRH01001686.1_pt1 | contig 11384 bp, 14 predicted proteins | sample 1672321 | NCBI WGS metagenome assembly OLRH01 (sample SAMEA3136671, study PRJEB25190) | human gut metagenome | reverse complement strand
TCATGGGCGGCGTCCTCCGCCGTCCGGGTCTGGATGCTCCAATGCTGATCCGCCCCGGCGTTGATGGACGCCAGGGCGTGCTTGAGGCCCATGCCGTGCTCGTTCAGGGCGGACTCGGCGCAGGAACGGGCGGCAATGGTGAGGGCGGCATCCACGTTCTCAATGCCGGTGCCGTTATCACGAACCGAGACATCCACATAAGTGCCATGGTTCGTCAGCGTGATTTCGATGTGCCCCCGGATATGATGGGCGAGAAAATTGGAGATGGAGTTGTCGGTCAGTTCGCAGAGGGTCTGGCCGAATTCCTCGAAGTTGCCGGAAATGCCTTCGAAAAGCTCCTTGCCGTCGGGGATGTTGCGGCTCTTACGGGTGATGACTTCTGTCATGTTGATGACCTCCCAAAGTACTTTTTGAAAATAAAATGCACGATGCAGGTCATTGCCCTACATCGTGCGGGAGGATCTTACAACATTCCTCTTGCCCCGCCCGCCGAAAAAGGGTATACTGCCCCTGTCGGTGCGGGGAATCCCGTTGTGTAGGTGGTCACTTCACCTGCGCAGGTGCAAAGGGGCTGCAACTTCTTTGCACCGCCGTGTTTTACTTTCTGATCATATCATAACGTATACGGTGGCATATATCAAACCGGGATCTTGCACAAATATACGGTTGCATATATATTGATCATTGCCATATCGCCGGGATCAGGCAGCCGCGGTATACTAAGGTGCATAGCAATCGAGTGGGAATAAATTAAATTAGGCTTTTGAGTCCCGGAAAACCTTGATATTACAGGGTTTTCCGGGATTCTTGTTTTTTACTGGCTACAAATTGGCTACATCAGGACATTTTTTCGTAGCCATCATCGTTTGTGGCTATGGCATCAAGCTGAGCGGCAACTTCGGTCTGCTTGTTCGGGTACAGATGGCTGTAGGTTTCCATGGTGGTTTGCACCCTTTCGTGTCCCAAGCGTTCTGCTACCAGAAGTGGCGTACAGCCCATGTCAATCAGCAAACTGGCGTGGGTATGACGTACATCGTGCACCCTGATTTTCTGTGTTCCGGAGTGGTCACAACCATACTTCATCTGTCTGCCGACCCAGCCCCTATCATAAGGGAAAATACGGTCTGTCGGCTGTACATCGTAGAGCTTTGCCAGATAGTCTTTCAGACAGCTTTCCAGTACCTTAGGCATGACCACCTCACGGTAGCCAGCTTCTGTCTTAGGCGGATAGATATAGTCTTTTCCGTTCAGACGCTGGTAGTTCTTGTTGACAGAAATAATGTGTCTGTCAAAGTCGATATCCTCTGGTGTCAGAGCCAGTAGCTCGCCAACACGCAACCCGGTGTAGTACATCACCGTAAAGATTGCGTATCCAACAGGTCTTTCCTCCATGGCTTCGATAAACACCTTGAATTCCTCGTTCGTCCAGAACAGCATTTCATCGGCGTTTTTCTTACCCATAGTTCCTGCCTTGTGACAGGGGTTCTCTCTTAGTCCATAGAACTTCACCGCAAAGTTGAAGGCTGCGGTGAGCTGGTTGTTGATGGTTCGCAAATAGGTCGGCGAATAACATTTGCCGTTGGGACGGCGGTAGTGAATCAGCTCGTTTTGCCAATTGCGAATATCGGTCGGCTTGATGGCATTAATCGGCATCTCGCCGAAGTATGGAAGGACTTTCTTATCGAACAGATAGCGCTTGTTGGCTAAAGTTGTTTCTCTGAGACGAGGATCAGCATCTTTCATATAGAGTGCAACGAAATCCTTAAACTTCATGCCCAGACTACCATCTGCCTGACTGATAAAATCACGTTCCCATTGCAAGGCTTCTTTCTTGGTATTGAAGCCTCTTTTCTTTTTGTGAATCTCCTTTCCTGTCCAATCTTTTACTCGGACTTGAGACATCCATTTTCCTGTGCTTTTGTCTCTTGTTACTGACATTGTGTTCTCCTTTTCTATCCCAATGTCAGACCTTAATTACTTCTCAGAGCCAAACTCCTTTTCAAGATAAGCCCTGCGACGAGCCAAGCGCTCGTCCTCGTCAAGTTCTTCCGGTTCCACACATTCCACGGAAGCCCCAGCATAGTACGCAAGGGTCTGCTCTTGCCAGCTATGTAATGCTGCAGGAGTACAGTTGTAGCTACGCATATCCTCACGCATCTCTTCCCATTGTTCCAAGAACAGGCACATATCCGCATTGTGGTCGGCATCCATTTCCTTGCCGTTGAAACGGATGGAACAGGTCCACTCATTGCTGCGGGGCGGTTTCTGCACATCTACATTGAATTTAAGCGAAGAAACCTTGTCCAGTTCAAACAGGAAGTTCATTATGTCTGCAAGACTTCTGATCGGCGCCGTATTGGTTTCATAGCCAAGAATAAAGGTCGGCGTAGTATCAAGATGTTTTGCCAGTGCATTGACGACATCAATGGAAACCTCGATTTCTCCGGTTTCATACTTCTGCATGGTGCGCAGAGATTTGCCGATTAGGTTTGCCAGTTGTGTCTGATTCAGCCCTTTGCGTTTTCGTAGTGTTTTTATCCGCTGGCCGATTATGGAATAATCGAAATTGTCCATATATCATTCACCTCGTCCATATCATATCACAGGATAATGCGAATTGCAAGTACATATTTTTATTCCGCAAGTATTGACAAAAGCATCCTTTGTTCATATAATAAAGGTGTATTAAAAGTGCGTATTTATAAAATGCTGTGGAAATTAGTGAATTATAAATACGCAAATCATCTTTTGAACACAGGAGGTACTAATGAGAGCACAGTTTATCACCGCAGAAGAAGTACAGCAGATTTTGAGCGTAAGCCGCAGCAAGTCCTATCAGGTCATCCGAGATCTGAACAAAGAACTGAAAAGTATGGGATATCATACGATTGCCGGCAAGTGCCCCATCCAGTTCTTCAAGCAGAAGTTCTACGGACTGGAAATCGGAGGTGAAAGCGCTTGATGAACGAAAAAGAAAAAACGACCGTCCCGATTCCATCTGTTGGCGCAGATGGGGAACAGTCGCTTTCCTATGTAAGTAATGAAATTATAACAGCGGAGACCGAAGAAATCAATCCCATAGATGAAAGTATGGAGGAGATGCTTCGTCAGATGCAGAGAATGTCGGATCCGTCTTATCTGGCCACCATGACTATGAGCCAGCTGTACGACACTGTATACGAAAGCAGACTGCCGATTATTGACGGTCTGCTTTACCCCGGCACCTATCTGTTTGTAGGTGCTCCCAAAGTCGGCAAGTCATTCCTGATGGCACAAATCGCCTACCATGTCAGCACCGGGCTTCCTCTTTGGAAGTATTCTGTCCATGCAGGAACTGTGCTATACCTTGCCTTAGAGGATGACTACAGGCGCTTACAGGAGCGTTTATATCGTATGTTCGGAGTAGAGGGTACAGATACCCTCCACTTCGCAACTTGCGCCAAACAGCTTGGTGCAGGGCTTTATGAGCAGCTGACTCGTTTTGTATCAGAACACAGAGACACCCGACTGATTATCATCGATACCTTGCAGAAAATCAGAGAAGCCAACGGAGATAGATACAGCTATGCAAGCGATTATGAAATGATTGGTCAACTGAAACACTTTGCAGATCAGACTGGTATTGCGCTGCTGCTGGTGCATCACACAAGAAAACAGCAGGCAGATGATAAGTTTGATATGATTTCCGGCACCAATGGATTGCTTGGCGCTGCCGACGGAGCTTTCGTTCTGCAAAAAGAAAAACGCACAGGCAATACGGCTGTACTGGAAGTGTCTGGCAGAGACCAGCCAGAGCAAAGACTGATTCTAAAAAAGGATATGGAACATCTTGTTTGGGAGTTGGAAAAATCCGAAACAGAACTGTGGCAGATTCCGCCGGATCCGATTCTGGAAAAGGTTGCAGCTTTGCTGTCGGAAGAAATTCCAAAGTGGAGTGGAACACCAACGGAACTGGCAGAAGCCTTACAGTTAGAGGCAAAGCCCAATCTTTTGACAAAACACCTGAATGTCAATGCAAGCAGGTTGCTTCACGAGTGCCAGACCCAATATGAAAATATTCGCACTCACGCAGGGAGAAGAATCATCTTAAAACGAGTTTCAGAGCAGCGTGACGATGCGTGACGGTTGTGACGATGATTTTGATAGTGGTGGCGGTACCTAAAACACCGTCACCATCGTCACCACCGACACGGACAGGAAAGGAACGAATCGAAAATGAAAAATGTGCAAATCCCTTATGATTTATTTGTCGCTTTGCTCCAATATCATCTGATGATGGATGACGATTATGCGGATGAAATCCGATATGGCTTGGAGCAAAAATTGGAAGCTATGGTGCGGCATGAATGGTATGCAAAGTACAAGACTGCCCCTACCCTGGAAGAACGAGAAGCAGCCCCCCAGCGCTATTTGGATGAACGTGGAGTTCCGCAGAGCTTCCGATGGACAACTTCTCCTTGGGAGAGATGACAGGAGCGTGCCACGCTCCTGTTAGTTGCAGATAAGAGAGTGATGATTGCAGCGGTTCCACCGAAAGTGGGTGTTCCCCACTTAGTGATTTTGCGGTCATCACTTTTTTGTTGTAAAGATGAAAATGAAAAATTTTGTTTCTTATAAAACGATTGGAAAATCGTGCAGCCGGTATCGCAGATACCGTTCAAAGGGGCTTGGGGATGCTTCCCCAACAAGCAAATTTGTGAAGATTGACCCAGAGGGAAAATCAAGTAAATGAGTGAACCTGTACAGGTTTACACTGCTTGCCACCGATTTGTGAGGTTGCCAAATTTAGGATTTAGGAAACAATATTTACGAGTTTTTAATTCAGAATGGAAGAAAGGATTGGCTCAGTACAAATCCAACTGTAGTCAGCTCCGCACAACGGATCTGGAGCAGGAAAATGATCGGCTCCGCAAGAGGATTCGCACCTATGAGGATGTGATTTCACACAATAATCTCTACATCTTGGCAGCTATGAATCAGGCAGATGCATCAGTTGCACCGTTGGATGTAGCATTTATGAGAAGATGGCAAAGTTACCAGTTAAAGCCTAATTATGATGTTCTGTACGAGAACTTTGGAGTGGATCGCACTCAACCAATCTCTACAGTTTGCAGCACTGCTTCAGATGTATATAGTGTTGCAATTCATGCACTGGAAAAGATAAATGAACTAATTTGCATTGGAAGAGGAAAAGAATATCAATTGGGACAAGGCGTATTCCTTTCAACGAAACCTAAAGATAACAGCATGTCTTCGGCATTGCAATTTGCAAGCGAAGCGTGGTCTATGATATACGCACATATTGAGGAGTTGTTTTTTGGGGACAGCATCTCTATAGGCTACTTGGTTAATGCAAATTCTCCGTTGTCTCCATACAAGTTGGAAGAACTTTATTTTGCTGGAGAAACGAAGTTTGTTCTAACTTGCAGTGATATTGATATGAGCAATATCTTCAATCTTTATCAAGCGATTGCAGGTCGTGACCAATGAAGATTACAGTAGTCGAATACTCCGCCGGAGTTTCTCTCGATACAATATTTCATAATCCAGCAGATTTTGATGAAATATGCGGCGGAGTTCACAAAGCGAACAAAAGAATTTCGGCTAATCTGAAAATCAAAAGAGATACTCTTCAAATATATGATGGCAGACTGCGTGCCATTGGAATTGCCGGTGTTATTCAACTAACAAGAAATGTTGAACTTGAGATTATACCCAAATTTCTCGGAAACAACGTAGGTGCAGATTGGAAAGCCACGCTATATTTGTTGTCAACACTGTCGAAACACGGTAGCATTTTGACTGCTGAAAGAATTACCGCTTCTACATCATATTTGAATTCCTTGTATGAAATCGCCGGACGCATTCTGGCACAGGAATATCTAAAATGCAGAAGAAAACCTTTAAGGCAATACAGGAAAGAACGCTTTTGGGATTATGCCATTGATGGCGAAATGGAATTGTCTGTGCTCTTTGAGCAACATCCTGACGGCATTGAACAATCCAGAATTCGCTTTGATCGTTTGAATGCGTATAATGCAACAATTCGTGAAGCTATGAAGGTTGTTCAGCCTTTTACTACTGATTCGCAGGTTAAAAACATATTATCTACTGCCGTTTCTGAATTTGGTCATCAAGGATTGCCATCTAAACAAAGGCTTTCTATTCCAGCAAGGAACAAAGAATGGCAGCCAGCTTATGACCTTTCTTTTGATATCGTTAAAGGATTGGGGTCATCTTACGATGCAGGAAGATTTGTTGCGCCCGGATTTGTCGTTGATACCTGGCAGTTGTGGGAGTGGCTAGTCACAACCGGAATGCGTATTGGAAATACCAAACATACTATTTTACCTCAAAATAGTGTACGTTGGGGATATAAGGAAGCGTATTCTGGAAAATACTCTGTAAATGTATTTCCCGATATTGAAGTAGTAACTAAAGATAGTCAATTGACACCGCTGTATTTGCTTGATGCAAAATACAAACTTGTCAAGAATGCCACGACCGGAGAAGTTGAACGTGACGATTTATATGAAGCGTTTACTTTTTGTAGTGCCACTGATACCAATGAAATTGTATTGGTATATCCGGCAGATGATTCGGCAAATATTCCTGGACATGTCAAGAAATGCTCTACATACTATGTGAAAGATGTAATGATTCATGTGGTACAAGTGGCTTTTGGGTCGATAAAGGAAAAAGGCGGTATTTATGCCTTTTCGGCCAATCTATGTTCTGGTATTGAAGCAGTCTTAAAATCATCGTAACGTTTATATTTCATAGAAAGAGGGCTGCATTTCAAACAATGCAGCCCTCTGCGCTTTACCTATCAGGATCGAAATGGAAAATTAGGTTAGTAAAAATATCTTCTTCGGCTTTTTTACGAACTTCAGATGTCGGACACACAGCGGATGATATCTTCATCCTTTCCTCTGCTTGTTCGTTAATTTCGGCTAAATAATCCCAGAGTATATTTGAACGAATCAAATCTTTAAAAACTACGGGATGATTGATTTTCAAATACTCTTTGTGTAATCGGCCGTATCTGCCAATAGGGCGTTTTCTTTCTGGCAATAACACTTCAAATGTATCTTCTGTTGATATGCTTTTCCTCTTTTCAAGACCCGGCTTGATTTTTTTCTTCTTCGTATCCATTATTCTTCCATGACCTCCAGCATTATCCTGGCACCCAGCTTAAATCCGTTCTGGAATATCAGGCAATCGGTTGTCATTTGGTGCTCACGAACAGCGTCTGTGTACCGAGTGAACAGTTCCTTCTGTTCGTCCGTCATGGTGGCTTGGAGCTTTTCTTCGTTCCGGCAAATCAGCTCCAGTAGTTTCTTGTACTCCTTGCAGGAGGATGTGTCATACTCGGTCGGCTCAATATTGCCATACCAGAATTCTTCAAGGATTCTCATACCGCATCCTCCCCATAGATCAGTTCTTTGAGGATGATTTCCTCTGCACGGTTGCGGATGTTGTTCATGACTCTGACCCACGCCAACTGATTCTGCGCTTTCAGGCAGTCGTTTATGCCCTCTTTCTCTGCCATCTGCTTCGTCATCAGAGCGAGCCTGTTTCGAGCCTGAGTATCAATGTCAGCGAGATAGCTGTACAGCCTACTGCTGAGAACCAGATTGGAGTAGATGATCGGACGATACTCTCTGAGGTACTGTTGGTGCTTTCTACCCCAGATCCCGATGGTGTGTACTTCTTCCTCTGGGATGACCAGACACGGCAGATAATAATCTCCGTGCAGTTCATACCAAAGACCGTTGCTGTTATCGTAGATGTATTTTTCCATATTGCAAACCTCCATGTATTATTTGAAATAGATAGTACCAAGTGGCTTTGAGGTGAATCAGCCAGCGGAGGTTGCGTTGTTAGTCAGTGGCTACAAAATGGCTACAGAATTTCCAAAGACGCTACGGATAGCTTGAAATGTGTGGAATATGTGGACGAAAAGCGCACTATTAGTGCATATTATCACGAAAAATTAAGGTCTGGCGCTCGAGTGGGAACATTATGGCACCAACAGACGCCCAGCACCGAGCGCAGGACAAATGTTAACGCCGTGCAGTGGGCGTTGGATAACGGTGTCACCGCAGGAACGACGGAAAGTACATTCTCTCCTGACAATGCATGCACACGAGCCCAGATTGTGACATTTCTGTACCGTGCCATGGTCTGATTGAGACGGATCGTAACAAAGCAATTGCACAGACGGCGGCGAGGAATGTTCGATATTCCTTGCCGCCGCTCTTTTACAAAACATCGTTCAATACCGCTATCTATATGACCCCCTACATATACGGTAGCACGTATCAAACTGGAATCTTGCACAAATGTACGGTTGCATATATATTGATCATTGCCCTATAGACGGGATCGGGCAACCGCGGTATACTAAGGTACATAGCAGTTGAATGGGGGGAGCATTATGGCACCAACAGATGCCCAGCGCCGGGCGCGGGACAAATGGCTGGCTGAAAAAGTTGAGACCATTAACCTGAGAGTGCCGAAGGGATCGAAAGAGATCATTAAGGCCCACGCCGAGAAGCTCGGAGAGTCTACAAACGCTTTTGTTTATCGCACTGTGATGGAAGCCATCGAGCGCGATGAGAAGAAAGCCGATCGCGAAGGGCACAAAACAGATCCAAGCTGAAACAGGATAGGCGCAGAGAAGTGCCCTGCGTCTATCCTGTTAAAAGCGGTGCTTTTCGGTGCTGCAATACGCTACAATACCCCTATCACGAGAGATAGGGGTATTTTTATTATGGAATACTATATGACTAACGAGAGAATTACTGAGTATTTGAAAGCACTCGAAAATGAAGAGCGCGCCGCGGCGACGATCGAAAAGTACCGCCGCGCGCTTTTGAACTTTGCCGCCTTTTTGAGCGGCGCGGCGGTCACACCGGAGACGATCCGCCTCTGGAAGGACGAACTGCATGAAAGAAATTACGCGCCGTCGACGATCAACACTTTCCTTGCTGCGCTGAACGGCTTTTTCCACTTCTGCGGCTGGTCGGATTACCGCGCGCGGTTCCTGAAGATCCAACACCGATTGTTCCGCGACAGCAGGCAGGAACTGACGCGCGCAGAATATGAGAGATTGGTCGCCGCGGCGGAGGCTGCGGGCGACCGCGGCCTTGCGCTCCTGATGGAGACCATCTGCTCCACCGGCATTCGCGTCAGTGAGGTACAGTACATCACCGTCGAGGCCGCAAAAAACGGCAAGGCCGAGATCGCGCTCAAAGGCAAGATCCGCACCATTTTGCTGCCCTCCAAACTCTGCCGCAAGCTGCTCAAATTTGCCGCGCGGCAAAAAAACGCTTCCGGCGCGATCTTTCGCGCCAAAAGCGGCAATGCAATGTCCCGTTATCAGATCTGGTCGAAGATGAAAAAACTCTGCGAGCGCGCGGGCGTGGACGCGGAGAAGGTCTTTCCGCACAACCTGCGCCACCTGTTTGCGACGGCGTTTTACCGCGCCTACAAGGACATCGTCAAGCTTGCGGACGTTCTCGGCCACTCGAGCATCGAAACGACGCGCATCTACCTCGTCACCAGTGCGGCAGAGCACCGGCGACAGCTTGAGCGGCTGCAGCTTGTGTCATAAATAACGGAATCCATATTCCGTATATGCAAAGGAAGCGAAATGTTCTTGTCGCTTCCTTTATTTATGACAAAATATAGCACAATTCTCCCATAAAGGCAAGGAAAAATGCAAAAGTGGATAGAAATCACACGACTCACGGGAAAACATGAAAGTGAGTCCGATCTTTTGCGCCTTCTTGAACGGCCACGCCATGAAAAAGGCCTGTATTTCCATGCGATTCGGCCGTGAATATAGTGCTGCCGATATCGACAGCGAGTATTCATCTTACGGAATATGGATTCCGTTTTCAAAAGCTTATATTTTGGCGAAACCGCCGAAAGACGGCGCTGCAAAGCCGAATGGGTCTAACGCCTTCCCTACGGAAAAAGTGTAATGACCGCCGACTGCACAGATCTGCTGTGCACCTCCACGATCTACCGCTCTATCCGGCTTTGTCGGTAGAGCGGTTTTTTTGAGGGAGCAAAGGATGAGCCGACAGACATTGCAAGAATTCTGCACCGCACAGAAGAGGCCGGAACTCCACCGTTCTGGTGGTTGTGGATGTCAACCGTCCGTCACTGACGGAATGCCCGGAACTCTTAAAAATCTGTAAATCCATCGTCGTTCTGGATCATCACAGAGCCGGAACGGAGACGATTGAAAACGCGACCCTTTCCTATGTGGAAACCTATGCGTCGTCCGCCTGCGAAATGGTATCGGAAATCCTGCAGTATACGAGCGATGGAATCCGGATCAAGAGCGAAGAAGCGGACAGCATGTATGCCGGCATGGTGGTAGACACGCAGAACTTTATGACAAAAACCGGCGTGCGCACGTTTGAAGCAGCTGCATTTTTGCGCAGAAACGGCGCGGACGTAACCCGTGTCCGCAAGCTTTTCCGGGAAAATGCGGCAGAATATAAGGCAAAGGCGGACGCTGTCAGCCAGGCGGAAATTTACCGCAATGCCTATGCAATTTCGATCTGTCATTCCGAGGGAATTGCGAGCCCGACTGTTGTGGGCGCGCAGGCTGCAAACGAGCTTCTGGATATCAGGGGCGTCAAGGCAAGCTTTGTCCTGACGGAATATCAGAATAAACTGTTTTTCTCAGCACGCTCCATCGACGAAGTCAACGTACAGGTCATCATGGAGCGGATGGGCGGCGGCGGACATTTGAACATCGCAGGCTGTCAGCTGGAAAATACGTCCGTGGAGGAAGGCATTATTGTACTGAAGCGGACGCTGGATAAAATGATTGAGGAAGGTGAAATATCATGAAAGTAATTTTACTGGAAGATGTCAAAGCACTTGGCAAAAAGGGACAGGTTGTAGAGGTATCCGACGGATACGCAAAGAACTTTATTCTGAAAAAAAAGCTCGGCCTGGAAGCGACCGGCGCTAACATGAACGATTTGAAACTCCAGAAAGCGAGAGACGAAAAGGTTGCGCAGCAGCAGCTCGACGCTGCAAAAGAGCAGGCGGCTTTGCTGGAAGAAAAATCCGTAACCCTGTCGATCAAGGCTGGCGAGGGCGGAAAGGCATTCGGTTCCGTATCCAGCAAGGAAATCGCAGCTGCCTACAAGGAGCAGTGCAATATGGAAATTGATAAAAAGAAAATTCAGCTTCCGGAGTCGATCAAGACCTTCGGCATGCATGAAGTGCCCGTAAAACTGCATCCGCAGGTAACCGGAAAGCTTCATGTGAAAGTAGTGGAAGCGTAAAGACAGAGGATAAGATTGAAAAATAAAATTTTTCAATCGCGGGATTTGTGTCTGCGCGCACTTGAC
>OLRH01001685.1_pt1 | contig 11405 bp, 7 predicted proteins | sample 1672321 | NCBI WGS metagenome assembly OLRH01 (sample SAMEA3136671, study PRJEB25190) | human gut metagenome | reverse complement strand
TCTATTCTCCGGTGCCGGCCGGCAACCGTGTGATAGAACTCCCGCTCCAGATGCTCGCTTCCGTGGGCTGGTACGGTTTCCACACCCAGTACTGGTTCAGCGGTGACAGCACCTTCGTGGCCGAGGTCTATCCTAAGGTGCAGCGCTATCTGCTTGGAACCGGTCTTTGGGAATTCAAGGAAAATGGTCTTCTGAACGTCCGTCAGGGCGACTGGAACTGGGGCGACTGGGGCGATGACATCGACACCGAGGTTCTGACGAACTGCTGGTATTACCTTGCCCTCAAGTCTCAAAAGGAGTTCGCACGCATTCTCGGCAAGCAGAGGGATGCGGAGACTATCGAAGCTTTGATGAAAAGAATCTCCGATGCGTTTGACGCGCAATATTGGACCGGTACCGCCTACCGTGACCCTAACTATAAAAAACAGACAGATGACCGCGCTCAGGCTATGACCGTTGTCTCCGGTCTTGCCTCACCGGACAAGTATCCGGCTCTGTTCGAGACCCTTAAAAAGGAATATCACGCCAGCCCTTATATGGAGAAATATGTCCTTGAGGCTCTCTTCAAGATGGGACACGCCGACTTCGCCATCGAAAGGATGAAGTCCCGCTACACCAAGATGCTTAAGTATGACTATACGACCTTGTTCGAGGGTTGGGGAATCGGCAGCGAAGGCTTTGGTGGCGGCACGATCAACCACGCCTGGAGTGGAGGCCCGCTTACGATCCTGAGCCAGAAACTCTGCGGGATCGAGCCGACGGCACCTGGCTTCCAGACTTTCGAGGTCAAGCCTCAGCTGGGAACTTTGAAGACCGCTTCCGCCGCTCTTGAGACCCATTACGGAATGATCTCCGTCTCAATCAGCCGCAAGTCTGTCAAGTCTCATGTCGCCTCGCTCGCAATTGAGGTTCCGGAAGGCACAACTGCCACTGTCACGGCTTCAAACGGCAAGCCGAAGACGATGACCGCAGGAAAATATTCGTTGAAGATCAAGGTTGACTGATGTCTGCACATCGTGATTTTGGTGCGGCCGTGAGCGATGATGCTTGCGGCCGCATCTGGTTTCAAGGCTGGCTTTTGGCCGCATTGTTGACCAGAAAAACAATAAATTGAGCGCATCAAGAGCTGATTATATTGCCACGGAGTTGTGTAAGCGCGGAGTGGCTGTTGAAAATATAACAAAGGTCAGTCAAGGAGGTATTTCCAATTATGTACCCACTGAAGCTAACAGACATACCAAAGTTATGCTATATATGAAATAGGAAAGTGTAAGATTCTTTTTGTCCAAATTGATTAGTTGAAAGTTAATTTGTAAAAAGAGAGTCTGTCCGTGATGAATCGGCCCTCTTGTTTAATTTTAGTCCAATTCAATGAATTTTCCTGGATTAAATGTCAGATGCTCATTGTGAAAGACATAACCCAATTGATTTGTGACACATTGAGTATTGCCAATTTTCATATCCACATTATAGTGTGAGTGTCCGTAAATCCAATACTCGATGTCGCAGCTTTGTATGTAGCCTTCTAATTCCACAGTAAAAGCCCCATTTGCCTTGCTATTTGCAAATTTGGGATGCTGCATACGAAACGAAGGAACATGATGTGTCATAACGATTTTATGCTTTGCTCGACTTGCGATAACAGCGTTCTGGATAAACTCAACGCACCTTTCACATTCTTTGTTAAACTCGGCAAATGTCAATTTCTCTCCCTTATATAGGATTCTGCGAAAATCCGAGATGACGCTTTCTGTAAAATAGGCTTCTTGCAAAGGAATGTGGCCCCACAATGTGGAAACGATGATGTCAGTATCATCCAAATGTATGGTGTCGTTATAATAGCTATGTACATTATGACGTATTTCCAGACAATACCCGTTTGCAAGTGTAGCGATGTCGTAATATTTGTAAAATTCATGATTTCCCATACAGATAATTACCTGTCTGTAATTCTCGGAGACCCAATCCCAAAACGGGTGTTTGATGTAACTCTCGTCACCAAGATAACCGATGTCTCCTGCCAACACAAGAATGTCTCCTGTCACTGGCAAGGAGTTATGCTTGATAAAACTTCCGTTTTCAGCAAACTCTAAATGAAGGTCGGACGCATATTGTATTTTCATGATTTTACAACGAATAACTCTTTAAGTTGGTCCAGTAACGCTGTCACAAATTCTTTGTCTTGCCCCAAAGATGCAGCCAGAGAATCAGATAATTCAGTCCAATTTTCTTTGATTGTATCAACAAATTCATTCACACAAGTAACGATAGAATCAGGTGCTTCTATTTTGGTTTCTTCCAAGATTACGACGTTCTTTAATACGTCGGAGCGGTGTTTTCGAATATCTTTACTATTGACATGTTTCCCGGCTTGTTTGTCCGCAATGAGGTTCATGTACGCTTTTGCCTTTAATGCTATCAAAGCCGTGGAATCGGCATGACGTATTCCGTTTGTGAGCTTGCTGTGTGCAATGGTGAAATTATAAAAATCATCATCCATGATTATAGCACTCAGACTTGACACATCTTCTCCGATAGGCAGAGGTTCAATAACGATGCCGTGTGGTTCTCCAAAGATGTCTGAATGGCGTGATAGTAATTCTATCATTTCTGGATATCCATCCTTGCCATCAAGAAAGCGATACAGTTCATAACTTGGAGATTCATTATCTGTCTGTTTCCGTTTCTCCGGCCGATAACCGGCTTCACGCACGAATTGCCAAAAGCGTTCACCGAAAGCCTCTGTCATATTCTCTACGATGACAATCATGTCAATATCATGTGTCGCACGTGGACGGACAACCGTTCCGGTCATTGCTATGTCGCAAGCCGTTCCTCCAATAACCACATAATTGTTAGTAAACTCCGCGAAAGCCTCGCAAAACTTTTCTAATCCTTCCATTGTATTTCTTTTATCATTCGTTCTACTTCTTTCTCAACACGGGGGTCTTCATCCGTTTTCAACGAAAGGGCAAGAGACAGGCGGTCAACCCTAGTTTTGTTTTCGTTTATATGTCCCACTGCCGGATATTTCCAAACCTCAATGATAACACGACCGTCATACACATTGGGATTGTCAAACACTTCCGATTCTCTCAATGACCTGTATTCCTTGTCTGTGAGCATAAACATTTTCTCCTTGTCCGGATTGAGCCATGAATAATGTGCCAAGGCATTTATTCCGCAAACCGGATATTCCACATTCGAGCGTATATCATCGCAATATATACGCTGAATCACTGGAGATTCGAGAAATTCCTGGGATTTAGTCCATAACTCTTCGCCTTTCAGTTCAAAATGAAGTATCTTTTTTCGTTGACCTTGTAGCCTTTTTTCCCCTAAACCCAAATCATCCAAGCAAGTAATTCCCAATGTTGTACTTTCGTATGAATAAGGTATCAAAGTTGAAATCTCCTTGGCCGAAAGTCCTTCAAGACTGCCCACTTGCAAGTGGTATAGCAGAATATATTGTGCTACCGCTGTAAGAACCGTTGCCTTTTTGCGATTACTTGTCTTTTCCAATGCAATAAGCATGGGTAAATAGGCATATTGATCAGACATGATGAAATAGACACCATTGTCTGTCAGTCTTTGCCGCTCGTATGTCGGTCCCGGTATCAGTATAAAAACTACTGGAAGTCCATACAAACCAGACATTCTCTCAGATGTGATTTGGCACTCTTTGGGTGTCGGGTTACCTTTCCGTGGTTTCAAGAATAATAATGGAGTGTTCTGATAGATACCGTCATAGAATGTATAGGACAATTTCTCACCGACAGTCAATCCCTTCAGATTTTCTTTTGGGCGAGGGCTAATTTGGATCTTTCGCTTTAGTATGGTTATTTCCTTTAATTCCATTTGCTCTATTTTAATGGTTCATTAAAACGTAGCAAAATTATAAATAAAATTCGATATAACAATGAGATACGTTATATTTTTGATATCTTATCAAATCTATTCTGTTATAGCATGCGAGAATTGATATTTTTGTCCGTATAGAATTTCTTCGGTTTATCTTGTCGGTCCTATTTTCCTTTGCGAAGGTACTGCGGTGAGGGAATGCCAAGTACCACTATGCAGGTCGCTCCGCTAATGGCTTGGTGGACTTGACAACTACTTTTCCACAATTTCCACCAACCAAGTGAAAATTGGGTATTTCATCAACTCCTCTGCCATTTACTTGTCTTATCCCTCTGTTTCCACATTCTCTTGGTTGCACGTAAAATTCAGATCCCGACAAGAAAGCTGATAAAGGCTTAAAATAGAGGGAAAATAAAAAAAATCCTTTGTCATTCTCTTTGAGAACAGCCACTTGAGCCTTGGCAGGAGTTCATTGCCAGAGGCATAGCGAGGATCGCAAGGCAAAATATTAATAAACACTCCCTTGCGGTTCCGGCCGAATGATGCGCTGATGCGGTAGTGACCACGCTGTAACCGGCTCCGGCACTTATCATGCCGACAGCCAGTCCGGTTTCAAGTAGTTGTTGGAGCCGTAGTCATCCCTGTCCGTGTGCCAGACATCATTTGTCAACCATGACCATCACCGGCGGGGCGAGAGGGATGAAATTGGCCTTGTCAACGGCGGCGCATTGAGCGGCGGCTCTGGTGACGGCCTCGGCGCTTCTTGCCGGAGCGTCGAACGCCACGAATGTCTCGTAGTCGTAAGTCCATGCGTTACCCTCGGAGAACTTCATGATTTTCTTGTAGATAGCCTCTCTGGACGGGGCGTTGAAACCTCCCGTGTTGTAGCGCATGATGCTGTTATCAGTCGGTCTATAGACTCCGTAAGGGTAGGTATAGCCACCTTCATAGACGCCAACCTTACCTGAATATCTTGAGTCGGAGATGAATTTTGACCAGAGGATGGTGTTCGGATCGGATGTCAGGTCCACATTCTCGTGAAATCCATAGGCGAAACCTTTCCATCTCTTCAGTTCTGAGACCTCGTCATCAGGAATTCTGCCCATGGAGTCATAGAAGTATTCATCCACCAGTTTTCCGAATCCGTGGCCGCAGCCTTCGTGTCTGAGTGTCTGGGCCTACTCGTTTTCGTTGCGGCAGAGAGGAACGTAGCAGACAGCCTGATTGTTACTGAACATATGACAGGTTCCGGCGTATTTTGCTTTGTTGAAGATCACTAATATGATTGTTTTTGTCAGATCCACGGACGGGATCGATGCCTTGACGAAACTGTTGACAAGATTGTTGTCTCCTCCTACGTACGTTCCCTGTTCAAACTGCGCCGAGAACTTGGTGTCACCACCTTCTTGTGCAATGATTCCGTTCTTCGAGACTGAACCGATTCGGTAGATGTTGAACCTGTCCTTTGTGCTCTTGAATGGTTCCTCGGTGAAGAACGCCTCCTTGCCAAGCTCGACATATTTGTTGAAAAGTTCCTGGTCTTTGTCCGCGAAAGCGTCTCCGACAAACACCACGTCGATTCCCTTGCCGACAGTCGCCGAATGAATCCTGGTCACCTGTCCGTCCTGACTGTAGTCAGATGATGTGTAGGTTTGGATTCTCTGCTTGACCGTCACCGTCAGGAGTGAGTTGTTGACGTTCTTGAATATGATTTCGCCGCTTCTTGAGGAAGAAGTTGTGTTCGCGCTGACCGTGAATGTGTACACGCCTGAGTTATCGGACTTTTTGCTGATCCATTCTGGCTGCGAGTCAATCGAATAGCTTATGTTCGCCGTCACTGTCATCGTGATGTCCTGCTCGTAGCCGTCAATGTCGAACAGAGTCGGGGTGACTGTGAACACCTCGTCCTCACCGGGTTCGGTGCCTTTCACCACAATTTTTGTGGTTGATGGAATCTCTTTTTCAAAGAGTGCATCAATCTGCCCATCAAAGACGTACAGTGTCTCAAGTGGATTGCCTGAACAATAGAAATCAGACAGACTTGTCAACTCGGAAATGTCCATCTCTTTGATAAGGTTGTTATTTGCGTTCAATATTTCGATTTCCGGACAACAATTCACCGTAAGGGATGAGAGACTGTTGTCGTTGACGGTCAATTGCCTCAGTTTTGTGTTGTTGCTTAGATCGAGTTCGGAAATCTTGTTTTTCTCACAGAATAAATGAGTCAGCTCAGAATTGTTTCTGAGATCAATCTGAGGTATGCTGTTGCCTATAATAACCAATTTAGCAAGCTTTTGGTTCTTGCGGACATTGATCGAAGACAAGTTGTTATTTGAACAGTAAATGTTTGTGAGTTTCTGGTTATTGCTTGGATCTAGTTCTGTCAGCAGGTTGTCGTCACAATTGAACGTGGCCAGCGACTCGTTCTTGCTTATGTCAATTGACTTGATCTGGTTGTTGGACAGATCGATAACCTCCAGTTTTGTGTTGTAGCTTACATCAATCGATGAAAGATGATTGTTATAGGCAGTTAGACGCGTCAATTCTGTGTTCTTGCTGACATCAAGGTTGTTAAGATCATTGCCGGCGCAACGTAGTCTCTCAAGCAGGACGTTGCTTGTCAAGTCCAGCGATGAAAACTGGTTGAAACCGCAGTATAATTTTGTCAATTTCGTGTTTTTCGACACATCCAGAGTTTTTAGTTTTCCTCTGCCTTCCTCTGGTTCATAGCCACTCATCACAAAAGGTCCCTCGCAGTTGAGTTCCGTAAGGTTCGCCATGTGCTCAATGCCGGCCAGAGACTCGATGTTGTCGGTATCGACATCTATCATCGTGATTGCCAGCGCTTCCTCATAACTGATCTCGCCATCGCCATCCGTGTCGAAGTTCTTGATCATGTAGGCCTTGAAGTTCGCGTCCTCGAAGACGATGTTGTCCTTGCTTTGTTCTATCTTGCATTCGAAGGCCTCGATAGGGTAGAGTACCGAGCGGTCAAGGGTTATGTCAGATTTGAGAGTCTTGACAACGTCTCCTTTGTCTGTGGCGATTGTGAGCGTGAAGCCGCCGGGATATATCTGCGCCGGAACCACAAAATGGAAATCGGTCGGCTGAGCGGACAGTTTCACGTCCGGACAATCAAGTTTTACGGATGGCTTGGAGTTGTCGTCCATCTCCAGTTTTGTCGAATTGACATTGATGACAGCCTTGCCAGAGGCTTTGACACCGGCACTGTTCGGGGTGAAAGTGATTGACTTGACTGTCGCGTCTCCAAACATATGAACCTTCAGAACCGAGCACAGGTTTCTGAACGAAAATGTCTCGTCGCCGTAGATTCCGAGCATAGGATAGGCGCCGAGCGGGATGTTTCCGCTGACATATTCCTGAACTTCAGGCAGTCCGACTTCGATAGTCGCCCCAGTCCTGCTGATCCCGATTGACAAAGGATAGACGGCCACAAGATCTTCCGAGTTTCCATACCCCTCGAATACGCCTTTGTTGGTGTTCTCTCCGGATTTGAGGATGTAGCGACATGCTAAATCTCCGGAAAAGACCATTATCTGATCTCCGGATGACCAGACCGTCTTGTAAACTCCGTTCGCATCCGGACCATTCAATGATGTCCTTGTGTCTGGCTGCACTATCACCGCGTTGATGGTGCGTGCCTCGGAGCCGCGCTCTTCTGTCTCATTGCAGGCTACAGAAACCGCCATCGATGACAGAACCAGGATATTCGTGAATATATTCAATAACTTCATTTTTCAGCTATGTTTAATTGGTTATTCCAAAGTGATCTTTCCGCCGGTGGTCGTGTCGTCGTTGCCGCCGTCGGCCTTGCTTCCGAATTGTTTGATCGTGACTGTTCCGTAGATTCCATCACCGTTGAATATGATTTCTCCCTGACGCTTGTAGCCTGGGTTGTGCTGAACAGCGAAAGAGATCTTGTCAGTGTCACCGCTGACAGTCTTGTTTGTCTGATTGACCCAATCAGGCATTGATTTGACGGAATATGCTGAGTTGTGTTTTATCTTGATCGTAATCTCCTCTCCTTTCGCATCAATGCTGAATTCCTTGATGTCTATGCTGAAAACGACATCGGCCGGGTTCTGTGTAACTTTGATCGTGGCTGTTGCTTTGCCGTCGGTTGTCTTGAGTGTGATGGTGGCGGTGCGCTGTGTTGTTGCTGTGTTTTCTTCTGCGGAGGCTGTCACCTGTGCGTTCCCGCTGCCACTTGTAGTGCCAATCTTCACCCAGTCCGCACTTGAGGCTACGCTCCAATCGGTGTTTGAACTTACGGAGAAAGACTTGCTTTCCGGCTTGGCTGTGAATGTCAGTTCGGCAGGGGAGACGGAAAGTGAAGCTTTTGCTCCAGCCTGCTTGACGGTGACTTGGATGCACTCGTTGTTGTCGTTGCAGAATACGATGACACCCTCGCGGGCTTCGGTGGAGGTGTTTGCCTCGGCAGTGAACGTGTAGGTGTCGGTGTTCCCGCTGGACACCTTGCCCGTCTGTTTCACCCATTCCGGCTGCGAGTTGATCTTGTAGCCGATGTTGCGCGTGACCTTGACGGTGAAGTCTCCTCCGGCTGCGGCAACACTGTGCTCGTTCTTGTCAACGGAGAAGATGACGTTGGCGGCGCTCTGAGTTACCTTGACGGTTGCGCTGGCTTTTCCGTCGGCGGTCTTGATGGTGATCGTGGCGGAGCGCTGCGTGATGGCAGTGTTCTCCTCGGCGGTGACAGCAATCTGAGCATTGCCGCTACCGTTGGTTTTATTCAGCTTCGCCCAAGATGCGCCTGAAGCCGCAGTCCAAGCCGTGTTGGAGGTGACGTCCAGGGACTTGGATTCGGTATTCGCCGTGAACGTCAGCTCGGCAGGCGAGACGGAAAGCGTTGCATTGGCCCCGGCCTGCTTGACGGTGACTGGCACGCACTCGTTGTTGTCGTTGCAGAATACGATGACACCCTCGCGGGCTTCGGTGGAGGTGTTTGCCTCGGCAGTGAACGTGTAGGTGTCGGTGTTCCCGCTGGACACCTTGCCCGTCTGTTTCACCCATTCCGGCTGCGAGTTGATCTTGTAGCCGATGTTGTGCGTGACCTTGACGGTGAAAGACTCTCCCACCGCGGCCACATTGAACTCATTCTTGTCGATGGTGAATATTACATCGGCGCCGGATTGCCGCACAGAGACGGTCTTCTTGACGCTGCCGTCCGAGGTGGAGACAGTGATGGAGCCTGTTCTTGATGTCAACGAGGTGTTCTCTGTGACACCGGCTGCGATTGTGGCCAGCCCTTTTCCTTTGTCTGAATCCAGGGTGATCCACTCCGCGTCCTTGGTGATCACCCAGTCTGTGTTGGAAGTTACATTCAGCATTTCCTCTCCTTTGTTAGCGGAGAATTCCAAGGATTCTGGACTGACGGTCAACGATGCTTTTAGAGTCTCCTGACGGACAGTGACAGAAACTTTTTGCATTGATTCCTTGTCAGAGATTGTAATGGTCGCGCTTCTTGGCTGCCCGGTCCTGTTCTCCTCGACTTCAACTTTTACCGAGTTCTTTCCCGCCTCTCCGGACGATGGGGAAATTGTGAGCCAATCCGCAGAAACTGTCGCCGACCAAGCCACGTTGGTGCTGAAACTCAGCGTAACTGACTGCTCCGCGCTTTCGACAGAAATACCGGAGGTGACGATGTCCTCGGTAAACTTGATTTCAGGCGTGATCTCCGGTTCGTTCTCTGTTCCGGTCCCGCCACAGCCAGCGATAAGTGTGGAGATGGCGACAGCCTGGAGGAAAGTGAGTAATTTTCTCATCATGGTCTTGAATGCTAATTTATTGATTGCTATTGATCATCAGGCTAAACGGAATGACCGTGATTATTTCGAGTTCATTGGTGGATTGCTCATAACACGCATTTTTACAAAAATAGTTATATTTTTCAATTTTCCAATTTTTCAACTGATTTTGAATCATCGCGTGAATATTCAAAGATAGTTTGTATCTTTATCACCGAAAAAAAACAACACATTATTTATATTGAATATGAATTTCAAAGCTATTTTGGTATCATTTGTGGTTATTACCGCAACGCTTCTTCCATCCGCGGCCAAGGATGCGACCTATAAAGTCACATCCCCGGACGGACACCTCACAGCCACGGTCTCCATCGGAAAGACAGTTTCTTACTCGGTGGCGAGGGACGCCGTCAGCCTCATCGAACCGTCAGAGATTTCCATGACCCTGTCCGGCGGCATCGTGTTCGGAGAGAATGACAAGGTCCGCAAAGTGAGGAAGGCAAGTGTGGACCAGACTCTTCCTGCCATTGCCTACAAGAAGGCTGTGGTCCGCGACAATTACAATGAGATCTCCATCATATTCAAAGAGTTCACGCTGACGTTCCGCGCCTATGACGAAGGTGTGGCCTACCGTTTCACAAGTTCCTTGAAGGATGAGTCGAAGGTTTTGGCGGAGAAGGCGCAGTTCAATTTCGCCAAGGATTGGGATGCGTACGTCCCTTATGTGAAACAGCACACCGAAACCCTTGAGAACCAGTACTGGAACTCCTTTGAGAACACTTATTCCATCCATGCCCTGTCGCAGTGGAACAAGGAGAGGCTTGCGTTTCTTCCGATCGCGGTGTCTGCGGAAGGTGGAATGAAGGTTCTGATCACTGAGTCCGATCTGGTTGACTATCCTGGAATGTACCTTTACAACGAAGGTGACGCGACAACTCTTTCAGGACGTTTCGCTCCGTACCCAAAGACTGTCGAGCAGGGCGGACATAATATGCTTCAGGGCATTGTCAAGGAGCGTGAGGAATATCTTGCCGCCTGCACAGCTGCTGAATCCTTCCCTTGGAGGATTATAATGGTGTCAACGAATGATGCCGATCTGGCTGTTAATGATATGGTCTGGAAGCTTGGCAAGCCGGCCGATCCATCGCAGGATTTCAGCTGGGTGAAGCCTGGAAAAGTCGCTTGGGACTGGTGGAACGCTTGGAACCTCTACGGAGTGGACTTCCGCGCCGGCATCAACAACGACACCTACAAGTACTACATCGACTTCGCTCAGAAGAACGGCATCGAATATGTCATTCTCGATGAAGGCTGGGCTGTCAACAAGAAAGCCGATCTGATGCAGATCATCCCTGAGATCGATCTCCCGATGCTTTGTGAATATGCCAAAGCACACAACGTAGGCCTCATCCTTTGGGCCGGCTACTATGCTTTCGACAGGGATATGGAGAACGTCTGCAAGCATTACTCCGAGATGGGAATCAAGGGCTTCAAGGTAGATTTTATGGATCGTGACGACCAATATATGGTTGATTTCTTCAGGCGCGCCGCCGCCACCGCCGCCAAGTACGGACTCTTGGTTGATTTCCACGGGGCATTCAAGCCTGTCGGACTCAACCGTACGTACCCTAACGTCATCAATTATGAAGGAGTTTTCGGTCTGGAACAGATGAAGTGGAGCAAGCCTACGGTCGATCAGGTGACCTACGATGTCACGGTTCCTTTCATCAGAATGGCCGCCGGCCCGATGGACTACAC
>OLRH01001683.1_pt1 | contig 11416 bp, 9 predicted proteins | sample 1672321 | NCBI WGS metagenome assembly OLRH01 (sample SAMEA3136671, study PRJEB25190) | human gut metagenome | reverse complement strand
TGCCATTACAGCCGCTGTATCCAGACATAATCCGGAAGCTGGTACCGTTCCCTTCGTGAACAGCAGCATGCTTTTATTGCTGTTCTGCAGGTCTCTTCGCAAGTGCGATCCATTTCAAATATGCATTAATAAAGATATCAATGGCACCATCCATAACTGCATCTACATTTCCGGTTTCTTCATTAGTACGGTGATCTTTGACCATGGTATATGGCTGCATAACGTAGGAACGGATCTGGTTGCCCCAGCCGATATCCGTTACTTCACCTCGGATTCCGGAAAGCTTGGCTTCTGCTTCCTGCTGTTTCAGAAGATATAACTTCGCCTTCAGCATCTGCATAGCCTTATCTTTATTCATATGCTGGGAACGCTCATTCTGACACTGTACCACGATTCCTGTTGGGAAATGAGTGATACGGATAGCGGATGAGGTCTTGTTGATATGCTGTCCGCCGGCACCACTGCTTCGGTAGGTATCAATACGGATATCCTCATCATTGACCTCTACGTCCAGATCTTTCTCAATATCAGGCATTACATCGCAGGATACGAAAGAGGTCTGGCGCTTTCCAGCCGCATTGAACGGGGAAATACGTACCAGACGGTGAACACCTTTCTCAGACTTCAGAAGTCCGTATGCGTTCTCTCCGTTTACCTGGAAGGTAACAGATTTGATACCAGCTTCATCGCCGTCCAGATAGTCCAGAACTTCAATTGAAAAGCCCTTGCGCTCAGCCCAGCGTGTATACATACGATACAGCATACTGCACCAGTCGCAGGCTTCTGTTCCACCAGCTCCTGCATTCAGTTTGATAATGGCATTCTCGCCGTCATACTCTCCTGAAAGAAGTGTCTTCACACGGATACTGTCAAACTGTGCCTGGAACTCATCCAGCATTTCCTGGATTTCTTCGATCATGGACGGATCATTTTCCTCATAGCTCATCTCGATCAGGGTCTCCATATCTTCTTTCTGGGTTACCAGATTCTGATAGGTTTCCATGTCGTCCTTCATGCTCTTTAATTCTTTCATTTTCTTCTGGGATACTTCTGCATTGTCCCAGAAATCAGGCGCTTCCATTTCGCGCTCTAATTCTTCAACCCGCTTTTCTTTGTTAGCCAGGTCAAAGTGAATCCCTCACTTCCACTAATGGTTCTGTGTATGTTGCAAGAATGCTCTTGAACTGGTCTAATTCAACCATAGCTTCACCTTCTTTCTAATATTTCTGTGTAACTGTCCAGTGTTTTCTGAATCGTTACATTTCTTCAACAATGCCGCCGGCCTGGAACGTGTTTGAAAAATCATTCCCGCGATCCGCACGGCACACAGACTTTCAAACTATACAATAGCATATTCCGTGGGAAATTACAATAAAAAGCGGTGTGGAAAGGAATAGCCACCCGTTACCGTTTCCTCTGTGAATAACAGTCATTCTCTCTGTTGCGATTTTTTCTCAAAAATGGATTTTAGAATAGGTTGAAAAATCTCTGTATTTCTTATATCATAAACTAATGGTTCGTTTGTGGAACATGGTTCTATGATATGATGATTTTGGTTAAAGCTATTAATGAAGAGGTATCATTTTTGAAGAAGAAAGAAGCGGTATTTATTGGTGCACTATTGGTTATTTCAGTGGTGCTTTGTATTTTTGTTTATGCGGTTCCACATGGAACTCATGGGTCGATCCAGATTACGGTGGATGGGGAACTTTATGGGACTTATTCACTGGCGGAGGATCAGGTGATCCAGATTGGGGATACCAATGTGTGTGAAATTAAGGACGGCGAGGTAAAGATGACAGAGGCGGACTGCCCGGATCATCTTTGCATGAAGCAGCCGGCAGTGGGCAGTGCAGGCGGATATATTGTGTGCCTGCCAAACAGAGTAGTCATTCAGGGAGAGGGCGATTCAGATTCACAGGATTCCGAAAGTGGATTTGACGCAGTGGTGTAAGTGATGAATCAGAAAAAGACAGCGTATCTTGGGCTGTTTGCAGCCATTGCCATTATTTTCGGGTATGTGGAATCGTTGATTCCGTTTTTTGCGGGAATTCCGGGAATGAAACTAGGGCTTGCAAATCTGGCGGTGCTTTTTGTGATGGAGAGGTATACGTGGAAAGAAGCGGCGCTAGTTTCCATTGTGAGAATTTTTATTATCGGTTTTATGTTTGGAAGCGGCTCCAGTATTATGTATAGCCTGGCGGGGGCGACCCTTAGTTTGATTGTGATGGTTTTTGTGAAAAATAAGATTGGATTCGGGCAGCTGGGTGTAAGTGTGGCTGGTGGCGTTTCCCATAACATCGGTCAGCTGCTGGTGGCGATTCCGGCAACGCATACGGTGGGACTGTTGTATTATTATGCTCCGGCGCTGATGGTGTCGGGAGTGATTACAGGACTGCTGATTGGAGTGCTGACGAAGGAAGTGCTTAAGAGGATTCCGTAATATGTTACCACCGTACGCATCTGGGCTGAATATATTCCACGCGGGGAGGCGCAACATTCCGCGGAGCTAACTGCTAACTGCGACTAAACATCTCAGGAGAGCCTTCGATGTTAAGTCTTCGTAAGCAGTGGATCTCCGCTCCATTAAAGGCGCGCCTTGAATGCCCCGCTTAGGAATATATTCAGCCCAAATGCTGTTGATTGAAAAAGAGCTCCTGACGATAGTTTTGAACTATCGTCGGGAGCTCTTCTTGCTATTCCATAAGTTATCATTTTCTATGAATTTATCATGGACAACTTATAATTCGTTTACTATATATCCGTCTTTCATTAATTCGAATTTATCCATCAATCCACTTGTCACATACACATTTTTGCCTTCATCTACGAATACGGCTTCTGCATCATATTTCTCTAAAAGAGGTTTCGCGGCGTCCAGACCCAGGACGAAGCAGGCAGTGGAGAGGCCGTCGGCCAGGTAACCCTGGTCGCAGACGATGGTGACGGAGGTGAGACCGTTCTGGACGGGGTAACCGGTCTTTGGATCCAGGATGTGGTGGTAGCGGATTCCATCTTCTATGAAGTATTTTTCGTAGTCGCCGGAGGTGGAAAGGAACTGATTGGCGTCCAGGGTGATGGCTCCAAGATAGTCGCCTTCCGTGTCACGGGGATCGGTGAGGGCTACTTTCCAGGAGGAGCCGTCGGGCTTTTCGCCGTAGGTCATGACACTGCTGCCGCCAAGGTTCAGGATCATACCGACGACGTCTGGCTGGGTTTGCATGTAATCCATAATCTGGTCACAGCCCATGCCTTTTCCAACAGCACCAAGATCCAGGGTACAGCCATCAAGAAGAGTTACATTGTTTCCGTCCACCTGAATTTTTTCGTAGCCCACTTCTGGAAGAAGAGTGTCGATTTCGGACTGATCTGGGACATGAGGGTTCTCGCCGTCAATGTTCCACAGGCGGATGATTTTTCCAAGGGTGGGGTCAAAAGCACCGTCGGAATCCTGGGACAGTTGGCGGATTTTCTCAAGGTCGGCGGCAAGATCATCAGAGACTTCCATGGTCTTGCCCTCAGCATTGTTCAGCTGGGAAATCTGGGAGTTTTCCTCTGTCCAGGAAAGGAGGGTGGTTTCCATTTCGCGGAGCTTTTCGCCAATCTGAGTGTTGATGTCCTCGCCTGAGGTATAAAGGGTTTCGGAAACTACCGTGTCCATTGCGAAATCTGCGTTGGTGTATTTTTCTATGTCAGATGCATAAACAACTGTAGTTGTTTTTCCCAGTACTGTAGCGGAAATGACAGTGAGAAGCAGGCTGCCGCAGAGGATTCCTGCCGCACTTCTCTTTCTCAAATGCCTTCTCCCATTAAACATATCCAAGCAGGTAAGTGATTGACCTCTGGACTGCTTTTTATAATGTACCTTAATTAAATCGACTTCATTCTGAAATCTTACTTTACTTCTTTTTTTACTCATATCCTGTTCTTTCTAATTTTATTTTCTCTTATTTTCCAATAGCGTTCGCCCATCTTTTCCCAGCTCGTGTTTAAAAAAGGCTCTCATCTTTCGCCTTCGGAATCCCGATCCGGATGTTCCTCTTCGGGCAGATTCCCTGGCAGGCGTGGCAGCAGATACATTCTCCTGAGAGAGGGGTATCACCGTCAATGTCCAGATGAGCAGGACAGCGCTTTTTGCAGGCTCCGCATTTCGCCGGACAGGTGCCTTTGTCACGGTTGAACAGCGCAGAGGGCACTATAGGCATTATAGCAAAAATTGCGCCCATTGGGCAGAGGAACTGGCAGAAAAATCTTTCCTGAGTGCACATTCCGATCATGAGCAGAATCAGCAGCACAATCCCCACCTTGTAGGTAGCACCGGGAAGTCTGCCAGCGGTGAGCATGGAAAACACATCCCAGGGGCTCATGCCCTGAAGCTTGCTGTACCAGCCGGTAAGGATAGATACAAGAAGCACCAGAAGCCAGATATATTTCACCTTCTGCAAAATGCGGATGGCTTTTTCTGAGTATCCGTGACGGCCTTTTTTATGAAAAACCTTCTGGCGGATAAACACAGTCAGCTCGTACAATGCATCCCCAAGGGAACCAAATGCGCAGGCATATCCGCAGAAATGCCGTCCGAACAGGCAGGTTACCACCAGCAGCACGGCAGTCACATCCAGAAAGGAATTCCAGCTGATTGCCTGATGTGCTGCGATTGCCTGAAAAACGGACTTCACGCCTGCGAATGCTGTGGAAAAAAGTGCCGGAGCAAAAATGAAAAACAGAAGCTGGATGCCGGCACGGATCAGCCGGATTTTTCTCTGTCTCTTTTTCATTGATTTTCCGCCTTTCCAAGTGCATCATTTACAGCGTTGATAATTCCAGTGGAACTGAAGGTTGCTCCGGAAATGGTGTCAACATCTGTACTCTGGGCAGCCAAAATGGTACTGATCACGCCCTGTCCCTGGGAAAGGTATGCAGAGTCTTCGCCTGGTGCACTTACCACCTGAATGTCTGTAATCGTGTCATTTTCAAGTGTAACCTGAACCTGGATATTGCCGCCAAAGCCCTGGCCGTCTCCTGTGTAGGTTCCGTTTTTGTAGACAAGATCTTCACTTTCTTCCTCAGAAGAAGCGTCCTCAGCCTCTGTCGCATCTGTATTCTTGTCATCTTTTTTCGCGTCCTCGGAAGCATCCCCGGAAGCCGCTTCTTCCGTCTGGGCTTTCTGATTCTTCGCTTCCTCTTCTGCCTTTTTCTTCGCCTCTTCCTGCGCTTTTGCAGCCTCTTCAAGGGCACTTAATATCTCATCCTGCTGTTTTTCCAAGGCCTCCACTCTGGTTGTCAGACTGGCGATCTGCTGGTCTTTTTCGGTATCACTATCTTTTTTCTGCATGGAGTTGTAGCCAAGAACGACACCAACGATCAGAAGCAGACATAAAACTCTCATAATAAAACTCTGGTATTTCATGGGTTATGCTCCTTTTGCCTGATTTAATGCATTTCTAAATGCCTGAATAAATCCCTGGGAGGAATATGTGCATCCAGATACTGTATCTACACTGTCTGCGGACTGCTTTCCCATAACCTGTCCAAGAATTCCCTCCCAGGCTGTATCTGCATATTCTTCATCATCATAGGAAAAATAAGTTGCTCCCACAATCTGTCCTCCGGATATTGTTACGGTAACCTGTACACTGTCTGGTCCGTCATTGCCTTCTCCAATGCCAGTGTAGGTTCCATCTGTATATGCACCAGCAGGCACAGGCGTGGGTTCTGGCGTAGCTGTCGGTTCCGGCGTCACAGAATTCTCCGGTGTATCCGTCGGTTCCGGTGCAGAAGTTGGCGCTGGCGTTTCAGTAGGCTCTGGTACAGCTGTAGGCTCCGGTGCAGTCGTTGGTTCCGGAACAGAAGTCGGCTTTGGCGTATTTGTGGGTTCTGGCTTCTCGGTGGAATCCGGCGCCTCAGTGGGCTCTGGCGTTACTGAAGGCTGTACCTCTGTATTTTTTGCCTGCTCCAGTGCTATTTTGGACGCATCCAGAATTCCCATAGAAGAAAATGTTGCACCACTTACAGTGTCAATTCCTTCTGTACTCTGCTTTTCCAGTATTTTAGGCTGTATGGATCTCCATGCCTTATTGAAAAAGCTTCGGGTATCTGAGTTTGTATTGGTTACTTCCGTAATTTTTCCGTCTTTAATTGTCAGTGTTATGTTAACCTTTCCGGAATATCCCATTGCAGACCCTATATAGATACCATCTTTCAAAAGCTTTACAACCGGCTGTTCATCTGACGGATTATCCGGAGTCTTGGTAGGCTGTGGAATCTCCGTTGGAATTGGTGTTACAGTTTCATCAGGTACAGTAGTCGGGGTTGGAGTTATATCTTCTTCCTTTGAGTCTGTAGTTCCTGATTGATCAGCCTTTGAGAGAGCCTGGGATAAAGCTCCGAGAATTCCATTTGAAGAAAATGTTGCACCACTTACAGTATCAATTTCAGAAGTACTCTGTCTGGAAATCACATTGGACTTGATTGTTTTCCATGCTTTATTAAAAAATTCAGGTGTATCTGTATTTGTGTTGCTTATTTTTTTGATTTTTCCATTTTTTATTGTAACCTTTACCGTTACGGTTCCATCAAAGCCTTCTGCCTGTCCCTCATATACGCCATCTTTATAGCTGACAGAAGTATCTTTCTTCGGTTTCTTTGCAGGTTTTGGCGTTGGCGTTGGAGTTGGTGTGGCAGCCGGTGTGGCAGAATCACTGTTTCCTGCCTGTGAAAGGGCATTCTGTACTGCCTGGATAATCCCGTTTGAGGAATAAGTTGCACCGCTGACTGCATCCACATTCGGGGACTGGCTTGATAAAACCTTACTTACAACGCCCTGTGCAGAGGCAAAATAAGAGCCTGTTTCTCCAGAGGCACTCAATATATCAACAGCTGTGATTTTCCCACCTGATACAGTTACCTGTACGGTAATCGTTCCTCCAAAGCCAGTTCCGCTTCCCTGGTAAGTTCCATCTTTATAGCCGCCTTCCGGAACTTCTGTAGTTGGTGTAGTGGTGGAGCCCTGACCTACCCCTGAAGATGCAGCCGTTTTTACTGGAAGGGTCTTTGAGCTTCCTTTTTTTATACCACTTTTTTTCTTTGAAATTTTGGAGGTTTTTTTCTTTGAAGAAGCTGATGATGTGTTCTTGCCTGCTTTCAGCAGACTCTCCTCTTCTGCCTCGTCATCTGCTGCCTCATAGGAATAGGCTGTTTTCAGAAGCGATTCCAGATCCTGGGATTTTACAACCTCTCTGGTTTCAGCAGTCACTTCTTTTCCACTGCTGCCAGCCTGAGCACCTGCTGCAGCCACAGCCGCAATAACCACTGCTGCTGGAGCAAGTTTCACCAGATTCTTTTTTTCAAAAGGATTCTTATCACTGTCTCGTTTTTTCATGCTGTCTCCTGTTAAAATATGTAGCAAAATAAGTTTCTTTTTACAAGCAAAAGCAGGGGCTGTTAAAAACGGCCCCCGTTCCTTTGCCTTGTTTCACACAAGTCTTATTTGTTACCAGTAAAAACTTTGTAACAATTATTGTAACTGTTCAGTACCTTCTGAATGGTTACCAATTATTTTACTTTTACTTTGAATTTCTTAGATACCCCATTACTTGTAACAGTGATGGTTGCAGTACCTTTCTTCTTACCTTTTACAACACCTTTTGCAGTAACAGTCGCTACTTTCTTGTTGCTGGACTTGTATGTTACTTTTCCGGATGGTGTTGCGGTTGCTTTGATTTTTACTGTTTTGCCTTTCTTGATTGTTGCAGAAGATTTTGCAAGCTTCAGAGAAGGTTTCTTAACCTGGATTACTACTTTCTTAGTGTAATTTCCAACCTTTACAGTAATGGTTGTCTTTCCCGCTTTTTTCGCTTTTACAACGCCTTTGGAAGAAACCGTAGCTACTTTCTTGTTGCTGGATGTAAATTTAACTTTTCCAGTTACATCATTTTTTACAACCGTAATGGTTGTAGAGGTTTTTCCTTTGGTATAAATTGTAGAAGCTTTTGCAGTTGCTGTAATTCCTTTGGCCGGTGCTGCAGTCGGTGAAGGAGTTGCAGTTGGCTGTGCTGGGGCCGGTGTTGCAGTCGGCTGTGCAGGGGCTGGTGTTGCGGTCGGCTGTACAGGTGCCGGTGTTGCGGTCGGCTCTGCCGGCACCGGAGTAGCGGTTGGAGCTGGAGCTTTTACAAGCATGTTAAGAGCTTCTCTTAAATGTCCGATCTGCTCTTCTACGCCATAAGTTGTCTGATTCTTAATATTTGCAAGCATTTCCTCGCACTCTTCAAGCTCATTTGCAATGTTGTCTTTTGCAGCAGCCCAGCTCTCCGGAGTATAATCAGCCTCGTTCAGGGCTTTTGCTTCTGCGATAATGTTTTCCAGTGGTGTGGAATCTGCATCACCTGCAGGTTTTGCAATATTCTCAGCTGTTGCCTGGAATTTTACAACGTAATCCTGGTATCCAAGGGCATGAACAGTAAGGATCCAGTAACCAGTTCCGTCTGTTCCTTCCGGAAGCTTGCATCTTCCTGATTCTGTAAGGCCAAGCTGGATACCCATCATTTTATGCATCCAGTTATCAGCTGCAAATTTTGTTCCATAGTTTGCAAGTCTGTTTGTATAAGTGGAATCATTTCCATAATATGCCCACTCAACAGACTGCATATGTGCACCAAGATCGCCATAGTTTCCAGTCAGGTCAACTCTCAGGAACTCACCATAAGAACCATTTCCAGGTTTTACAGTTGCTGTAATTCCGTCTGCCACTTTCAGCTCTGCATCTTTGATACCAGACTCAGTTCCGTTCTGTCTTGCTCCGATTACAAAGCTTCCATCTTCAGCTTTTGTAGCTTTTTTCAAACCATTTGTATTTGCAGTTACATTTGCAACGGCTTCATAGGATTTCAGTTCTTTCTCGCCATAACCGCCGATCAGCTGTCCGCCATTTTTTACAATTGCATGGCTTTCTGCAAAAGCAGCAAGGTCAGCTCTCTTAATCTCAACCGGTACATATTTCAGGCCAGTTACGGTATATCCGGTTACATTGTTCCGGTTAAATACTTCTGATGTTCCATCGGCATAATAAACTGTTTTTCCGTCTGCGCTCCAGTGGGAAACTGTTTTTCCATTAAGAACCGCGATTGCCTGGAAGCTTCCTCTGTGAAGGCCATGGTTTGCAGTTGCTCTTGTTACAGCATCAAATGCTCCAAGGTCTGACTCACCTCTTCTGTCTTTTTCTTCAGAAGAAGCTGTGGAGCCTGCATTGTATACATCCTCGGAAGACCAGTATTCAGCCCATGTAAGACCTGCGTATACATATACGTTTTCGTTGTAAACAAATGTTACATCTGGGTATCCGGCAGCACTTACAACTACTGTATCTCCATCGTTTACAGCTGTTTTAGAATAATCAAGAGTTCCATCCTCCTGAACAATCTTCACAGCACCTTTTCCGCTTGCAGCATACTCTTGGTCACCAATTTTTACTTTTGAAACTGTTTTGGTAAATGCAACAAACTGCTCAGCGGTAATATCTGCCGCAGCAACCAGTTTTCCTTCATACTCATCATAGGAAGCCATTACAGTATCTGTTGTTGCTGTAAAAGTAGCGCTGACAGGAGCATATTTTCCATTTGCATCGGAAATTGTCAGAGTATGTGTTCCAGGTGTAAGATTTGTAACCTTTACTCCTGTCTCTGTTGTCGCTGCTTCCACATCATCAACTGCATATTTCTTTGAATAATCAGATGGAAGTGCTTCAGATAATTCAACTTTAACCTCTGCATCTGTTACCTTGATGTTGTCAACGGTTGCACTGACACCTGTTTTTACCGGAACATAAGTATCTGGAATATCAAAATTAATTTCCCCCTTATCCGTATAGTACGTTACGCTGGAAATAGTTTTTCCCATCATGGATTTGTAGTGGTCAGAGCTTATTGGGCAACCGTGAGATTCTGTTGTAAAGCCGGTGCTCCATGCAAGTTCTTTTCCTTTCCAGATATTCTCAAGATGACGGAGTGCATAAGTGGTTCCGTCTGTTGTATTGATGATTACACCATAAATCTTATCACCATTAGATGCATTTACTACTGCCTTTACTGCTGTCTCATCCAGCTCAAGCTGATAATCTCCATATTTGGAATTAAGCTTTAATTCAGCATTCACACTAACATTCTGTTCGGACATTCCCTGAACAGCGCCAAAAGAAATATTTTCGTTCTCATCTACGCTCATTTCCTTGTAATATGCAGGAGTTTCTGCCGGAACATAATAAGTATAGCTTGGCTGTTCAATAAGAGCCGCTGCACCAGTATATGTATTAGTACTTACCTGGCCTTTCATGTTCGTAGTAATCTCTATAGTAGTGCTGTCTGTAATCTGTTTAAAATTTTCCAAATCAGAAGCTTTATTCACTTTTACCGGAAAAGTAACACCTGCAAGTTCATTTCCTTCCGCGCTTGTATGATAAGCAGCATTTCCATTCATCACGCCGCTCATCTTTGTTTTTGCTTTCGTCGCGGATGTAAATGCATCTACTTTTACATCATTGTTTTTCAACTCAGATCTGTAAAAAGCTTCATAGGGAATGTTCATCAGTACGATCTGACCATCCTCCACTGTTTTCACAGCTCCCGCTTCATTGTTGGTTTCGCCCTCAGTGTCTGCTAAAAAAACATCTTCTGTGTCTCCGGTTTCGCCGTCCTCAAATCCAGACTCCTCTTCTGCGGCTTCTCCAGATTCAAAACCATCCTCTGTGTCTGTACCAAAATCTGCTGAATCGTCAGCCTCTGATGATTCGTCATAGTCGTCTGAAATCTCATCAGAACCATATGCAGTCTCCTCAGATACCTCAACAGCTGCTTCTCCAGAAGTAAAGTCCTCTGCCATAACTCCAACCGGTGAACTGGTCATCGCTACAGCTGCACTCATAATGATCGGAGCAATTTTTCTTAATAACTTTTTGTCAGCCATCCTCTTCCTCCTTGTTTAACTTTTATTAGTATTTTCTAACCTTTGTTTATTCTACAGAATTGTGTTAGAAATGTCTATCTATTTTTAGTTTAGACATTGCACTTTTTTTATCAACAAGAGGGGCTGTTTCGTATATCAACATGCTGATTCCGTCTCCATATTTTATATAAAAAATACTTTTCTCTCTTTAGGCATAATGATATCGCTTACAGACATCACCCCCCATTTGCAGCAAAAAAGAATCCAGGCACGGAAGTCTTCTTACTTCTATACCTGGATTCTCCTACATTGAAAATTAAGCAACTGCCATATTGACTTGTCTGATTTTTCATCTGCTGCTCCTACGTCAGTCGCCGTAGCTACCGCTACACAGCCCCGGCCGTTGGGATGCGCCATATGCACCATATTTTCTTTCTATGAGAAAAATCTTTCATGTGGTATCCCCTATTCTGAATAATAG
>OLRH01001679.1_pt1 | contig 11425 bp, 8 predicted proteins | sample 1672321 | NCBI WGS metagenome assembly OLRH01 (sample SAMEA3136671, study PRJEB25190) | human gut metagenome | reverse complement strand
GGTAACTTTTTTTATTCTACCAATTATACAAATATGTGTCAAGAAAGAATATGATATGACAGTGATTCTACCTTGACACATTTTCATTTTAATTTATTTTTGTTTATTCTTCTTCAACAGAATCACCAGAAGGTGTTGATTCTGTCGCCGCAGCTGTCGTTGTATGATGTGCTGTGGTTGGTCTTGGTGCAGATGTCTGTGGCTGTGACGTTGTACTTTCTGTCACACGTTCTTCTGTACTTCTCGTAGTTGTAGACCTTGTACTATAAGTCGTATGGCTGCTGCTTGTTGTGCTGTAACTTTCCTGCTGATAGCTGCTTCTTGTACTAGATGTTGAATATGATGAACTACTGCTTGTTGAGTCAGATGATGATGTTCCGGAATATCCAAATGTCTCAACAGAAGATATTCCTCCATATTCTTTTGCCCAGTCTTTTTCACTGCCTTTGTCAAATAAGAAATAATTCATGGCTGCTTTATTGGCACTGAAGTTTATAAAGAATACGAACATATTGCTCTGTGCTCTTCCCATCTTATAAGTACCTTCTAATGGCACCCTCATCTGGTCGATTTCTGTCGTCCCCATCTGAATAACTTTCAATACCAGACTCTTCAGGTATTTTGCACTCATATCTGTTGATACATCGGCTAATGAATCTAACGCAATATCTGCGATCTTTGTTGGGCTCTGCTGCAATACTTTATTAAGTGCTGCTTGAAGTACTGCTCTTTGACGACCTGTTCTTCCAAAGTCTCCATCTCCGTATTTCTTAGAAACAACGTAACGAACCCTGGCATATCCTAATGCCTGATTTCCATTCAACGTCTGTTTCCCAACCTTTACATTACGGTATTTCTTCTTTGAAATGTAATTTGTTGTATTCAAGTATTTTGCTTCTTTTTCTTCCAGCGAAATTTCTACACCACCAACTTTATTGATAACTTTCTCAAATGTTGAGAAATCAACAACACAATAATTGTCGATCTTAATCCCAAAGTTCTTAGCGATCGTCTGGTATAATAATTCTACACCACCAAATGCATAGGCTGCATTTAACTTGTTATGTCCATGTCCTGGAATCTCAACATACATATCTCTCATCAAAGAAGTGAGCTTTAATTCTTTTGTCTTAAAATTGACCGTTGCGATCATAATACTGTCAGATCTTCCGTGATCACCTTTGATCGCTCCATGATCAGATCCAACCAATAAGATATTAATAACATTCTTATTAAATGTCAGATTATCATCTACCTTTACGTCTGTCAGTGTACTTCCATTCTTATTATTCACTGCTGCTTCTAATCTTGCATCATAATATCCAAGCACTCCCCCTGCAGCAATTCCTATGATCAAAAACAGACTTAGGATAATTTTAAACTTCTTAATCTTCATTCGTGTCCTCCTCACAATTATCTGCTTATCATTATAGATTATATCATATCATATGAAAAAACAGTAGGTGATTTTATTAAGTTTTTGTTACGCTTTCCAATAAGTCTGATTCATCGTAAGCTTTAAAACCATCCATTTTGGCAGTTTTTTATAATTTCTTCCAAGTTTATATCCGATCAATTTAAATCCTGTATCGATCACATACTTTGGAATGAGATATAGTTTTCCTTTTTTGAAAAGATGCTTGATCGTTGCGATAACCATTTTTACACCTTCTGATTCTGATCTCACTTTAAGGAATAATCCTCCATGATCTACTTGTGACACTGCAAGATCGAAATTCCTATGTAACTGTTGTATCGCCTTGTAATTATGCCAATGCCATACCCGTGCATCTGCCTGATAGGCAACTGCCTTTCTATCTTCGATCATCTTTGAAGCCATAATCATGTCCTCGTTAAAAATTGTTTTATGCTCGAAACCTCCCATTGCATCATACTCTGATCTTCGATAAGCACTGCATACATTTGAACAGAAAAATGTTTTGATCCCAAGAGTATCCAGATCCTCTTTTGTTTTAACTCTGCTTTCCAGAGGATAATTAAAGATTCTTGTATAATACTCAATATAATTTTTTTCAGGATCAGCCATCTGCCTTCCATAAGCAGCTGTTACTATTGGATCATCAAATGCTTTAATCAGATTTTCCACCATATATTTATCTTTTGGAATCGCATCATCTGTCATAAACATTAAAATGTCAGCTTCTTTGGCAAGCGATGCTCCATAATCTCTTGTTTTCCCATGATCAAATTCTTCTTTTTTAATATGATGAACTTCTACATTATCATATGGAGTGATCATTTCCTCGTCAAAAAATTCTGCCTCTGTGTTAACTAAAATAATGCGGTCTGGTTTTCTTGTCTGCAATGCAAGTCGTTTTAATGATTCCTGAAACTTATCTCCTGGCTTATATGTTGGTATGATCAAGTCAATTACCATGATTTTTCCTTTCTATCTTAGATCTATCTGCGGACTTTAGTTCCTTTGCTATCTCTTTTTGATAGTTTTAACCGATGAAATTCCAGTTCTTTTTCTTTATATACGATAGAACTGATATTCTGTGCTGCCATCACATAAATATTCGTTAGTGAATCATCTTTTGATAACTTCATTCCACGAACACCTAATGCACTCTTCTTCTTTTTTGGAATCTCGGAAAGCAAGAATTTTAAGAAAACTCCTTCTTTCGTCTGAAGGACTACTTTGTCTTCGGATCCTTCCATCCAGTCTATCGGAATCACTTCGATCAACTCATCTTCCGATAATTTGGTTGCCTGCACAGTTCTCTTTGCTGCATTTAACAACTCTCCATCCATCACTTTTAACATACTTTTTGCTGTTGCAAATAAAAGTGATGAATGAATCATTGATTCTGCATCCAGCACTTGGATGATATATTCTTTTGTACTGTCATAATTACATAAATTATCAATTGGTACCCCTTTATCCCTGAATTTTCCGGCTGGAATATCCAGTACCTTGATCTGGTGCATCACACCGAGATTGGTAAAGATACAGATCTTATCTGTATTCATACAAGGCACAATAAACTTGTATTCTTTTAAGATATTTTCCTTATTTCTCTGATAAGTTGCCTTATCCATTGTCTTGGAATATCCAAAACGATCCATCACAAAATAAACCGTCTCTTCTTTGACTGGTGCAGCAACATAAACTGCCTCTTTTCCATCTTCGACCACAGTTCTTCTTTCGCGTCCAAATTCTTTTTTAATCTTATCTAATTCTTTACGAATCACGTTCTTTAAAGATTTCTCGTTATTTAAGATATCTTCATATTCTTCGATCTTTGCAAGAATCTCTTCATATTCTTCTTTTAACATCAAAATCTCTAATCCGATCAATCGGTATAATTTAAGATCAAGGATCGCACTTGCCTGTTTGTCTGTAAAAGAAAGCTTGGTTGCTTCGATCATAGAATCTGAAGACTTGAAATTAATATTTCCAACATCTCCTTTGGTAAGGCATGCCTTCACTTCCTTCTGACTCTTACTTCCACGAATGATTTCAATGATCAGATCAATCATATCACATGCTTTGATCAACCCTTCTTTAATTTCTCTTTGTTCATATAATTTTGATAGTAATGTTTTATATTTTCTTCTTGTTACTTCATAATAAAACTGCGTATGATTTTCAATGATTCCCTTAAGATCCAGTGTCTCCGGACGTCCATCAACAATCGCCAGCATATTCACACCAAATGTATCCTCAAGTTTTGTTTTCTTATATAAGAGATTTTTTAAGCGTTCAACATCTGCACCCTTTCGAAGTTCTAATACAATTCGGATTCCATCTTTAGAGGATTCATTGGAAATATCCAAAATATCTGTTGTCACTTTGTTCTCTATGAGTGCTACGGTATCTGATAAAAACTTGGAAATATTATTTCCGATCATTGTGTATGGAATTTCTGAAATTACCAGTTTATCTTTTTCCCCACGTTTCTTTGCTGGTTCAAAAGTTACTTTTCCTCTTAATTTTAATTTACCTGTTCCTGAAGAATAAATATTTAACAAATCTTTCTTATTGATCACAAGGCCGCCTGTTGGAAAATCCGGACCTTTTATATATTCCATGAGTTCTTCGTTTGTGATGCTTTCTTTTCGCATATATGCTTTCACTGCATCAACAACTTCCCCTAAATTATGTGGTGGAATACTCGTTGTCATACCAACAGCGATTCCATCTGCTCCATTTACCAATAAGTTTGGCACCTTAACTGGAAGTACTTCAGGTTCTTTTTCTGTTTCATCAAAGTTCGATACAAAATCAACTACATTTTTGTCAAGGTCTGCAAGATATGCTTCCTGTGTGATCTTCTGAAGTCGTGCTTCTGTATATCGCATAGCCGCAGCGCCGTCTCCCTCTATGGAACCAAAGTTTCCATGTCCATCAACAAGAGGGACTCCTTTTTTGAAATCCTGAGACATAACAACTAAGGATTCGTAGATGGAACTGTCACCATGTGGATGATATTTACCCATGGTATCCCCGACAATTCTTGCAGATTTTCGATGTGGCCTGTCATAACGAAGTCCTAATTCATCCATGGAATATAAAACTCTTCTCTGTACTGGCTTTAATCCATCTCTGGCATCTGGAAGTGCTCTTGCACAAATAACACTCATCGCATAATCGATATATGATTTTTGCATAACCTCAGAAAATTCTGCTTTAATAATATGTTCTGACATTATCTATTGTTTCCTTTCTATTTATATATCTAACATCGCTTCATTTGCATTTTCATAAATGAACTGTCTGCGAGGTGGTACGTCGCTTCCCATCAGCATAGAAGTAATATCGGAGGCCATTCTAGCATCTTCGATCTCAATCTGTTTTAATGTACGACTTTCTGGATTCAGCGTTGTCTCCCATAACTGTTGTGCATCCATCTCTCCTAAACCTTTATAACGTTGTAAAGTAAAGTTTCCCTTATGTTCTGCACGATATCTTGTCAGTGCTGCATCATCAAACAGATAAGTTTCTTCGCCCTTTTGGGGCATTGCTTTGTAAAGCGGCGGTGTTGCAAGAAATACATGTCCATGCGTGATCAATTCTGGCATAAAACGATAAAAGAACGTCAAAAGCAATGTTGCGATATGTGCACCATCCACATCAGCATCTGTCATAATAATGATCTTGTGATAACGAAGCTTACTGATATCAAAATCATTTCCATATCCTTCAGAAAAACCACATCCAAATGCATTGATCATCGTTTTAATTTCTGCATTCGCAAGAACTTTATCCATCGTAGCTTTCTCTACATTTAAGATTTTTCCTCGAATTGGAAGGATTGCCTGTGTCTTTCGATTTCTTGCTGTTTTTGCAGAACCACCAGCAGAATCTCCCTCGACAATAAAAATCTCACAGTCTTGTGCTTTACGACTTTCACAGTTCGCCAGTTTTCCGTTGCTGTCAATTGACAACTTCTGTTTTACCAGCATATTCGTCTTCGCTTTTTCTTCCGCTTTACGGATCTTCGCTGATTTTTCCGCACATGCCAGCACTTTTTTTAAAGTATCTAGATTCTTATCAAAATAAAGAACCAATTCTTCTCCCGCGATCTCTCCAACTGCTTTGGCTGCATCTGGATTATCCAGTTTCGTCTTCGTCTGTCCTTCAAATCTTGGTTCTGGATGTTTGACGGAAACGATTGCTGTCATACCATTTCTCACATCTGTTCCAGTAAAATTCGAATCTTTTTCTTTTAATACCCCGATCTCTCTGGCATATTGATTCATGATCGTAGTGAATTTCGTCTTAAACCCTGTGATATGTGTTCCACCTTCGATCGTATAAATGTTATTACAAAATCCCAGAATATTCTCCCCAAAATCCTCTGTATACTGAAATGCCACTTCTGCCTCAATTCCATCAATCATTCTTTTAAAATATACTGGTTCATGAAGCATTTGTTTTCCTTCATTTAATTTCTTTACATAAGCGCAGATTCCTTCTGGCTCATGATAATCAACTGTTGTTTCTTCACCTTCTCGTTCATTCACATAATGAATCGTAAGTTTTGGATTCAAATACGCAGTCTCATGCAAACGGTTTCTAACCATTGCTGCTTTAAAATATGTCTTATCAAAAATCTCTGGGTCTGGTAAAAACTGGACGTTTGTTCCCGTATCTGATTTTCTACAGGTACCGATCACCTCAAGAGGTGTTATGATCTTTCCACGCTCATATCTCTGCTGGTAAATCTTTCCTCCTTGTTTTACAGTTACCGTAAGCCATGTTGAAAGGGCATTAACAACGGATGCACCAACTCCATGCAGTCCTCCAGAAATCTTATATCCTCCATCTCCAAACTTACCTCCTGCATGTAACATGGTAAATACCATCTCTACCGCTGTTTTTCCTGTTCTTTCATTAATTCCGACCGGAATTCCTCGTCCATTGTCCGTAATAGTTGCTGTTCCATCTTTATTTAAAGATACTGTGATCTCATCACAATATCCTGCCAGAAATTCATCGACCGAATTGTCTACTATCTCATATATTAAATGATTCAATCCCTTGGTAGATACACTTCCAATGTACATTCCAGGGCGTTTTCTAACAGCTTCTAGTCCTTCTAAAACCGAAATACTATTAGCATCATATGTCTTATTTGCCATAAATACGCAACTCTCCTTTTTCTCTTTCGGTTATCTAGTGTATCACACAATGATCTTCTTCGTCAATTGAGCTGTTTCTTATAGCCGTCATTCGACAGTAATTGACTTTACCTCCCAAAATCTCTATAATGAAATATGAATAAACTAGAAAGGAACAATAAGTATGAAACGTAGGATTTTCAAACAGTTCCTATCCGGTATATTAGGGATCATATTACTGCTATCCCTTGCTGGATGTGGACAGAGTACAAGTAACTCAAAACCTGATGACACCATGGAGGCATTCTATGATCTGATCATAAAACAAGATACAACATCGATGACAGATCTTGGAATTGATAATTCTGAAGCATCTGATACTTTAAAAACATATCAGACATCCATGATATCAACTCTTCAGAAGAGTTTTAAGAATGCAGGCGTTACGATCACTAAGAAACAAGCAAATGAAATCTATAAAGCGATCAGCAGCAAACTTTCTTCCTTAGACCACAAGATCACGGTAACAGGTCAAGATAAGAAAAATGCAACAGTTAAGGTGTCTAGCCAATACATCAATTATCTGGACATTTTTAAACAAGCAAAACAGACTACTTTGGATGAATTAAAACCTCTTCACATTGAGAACTTATCCGATGCAAAGAAACAATTAGTATCTAATGTGATCGAAGCTTTCAATTCTATTGATGTATCCTCTGATATGCATACACAAACATTTAAATTAAAACTACAGAAGATCAAAAGCGGTAAAAATACCCTTCATATCTTCTTCCCGGATAATTATGAAGAAGTCGGATCTAAACTCATGAAAAATGCAACAAATCAATAAATATAAAAGGTTAGCAGTATGATCACACTGCTAACCTTTTTATATTGATCCTAATTACAATTCGTCTGCTTCCATCATCTGCCTAAGCAGTTCCCTTGCTTCTCTGCAGCGATTTTTAACACTTCGCTCTGTAATTCTAAATAAATCTGCAATTTCTTTACATTTCAATCCATAAACATATCGAAATAAAATCGTATCTCGATGTCTTCGTGGTAATGCCGCCAGATTCTGTTTTAAAGATTCCAGATCGATCATCTGCAGATAATTATCTCTAGGATCTTCAACAAAATCCCCTTCTGACCCGTCTTCATATGTAAGACTCTCGTGTTCATTATTCTTTTCATTTTTCAACAATGTAAAGGATTCATTCTTTGTTATTGCCGTAAGAAAATAAAATACTTCTTCCTCTGGCACCTTCAAAATACTTTCCGGATATACCAATGCTTTTTCAAATACACTTTGCACCACGTCTTGTGCTAGATCATTGTCTTTCACATGATTCTTTGCAATACAAAATAACTTCCTTGAATATGCCTCATACAATTTCTCTATGTATTTGATCGTCTTTTTCCCTATTGGTTTTCTCTTTCGAATTCTCATAATATTTCACTTTCAATTTTCTTAAATTGTTTTTTTCTGAACTATTATAAAGATATATTGTTCTATTACAAATGTTTGTATAATGATCTATCCAAATAATAGCTCTTCAAAAATGATTTCCATGTTTTCTTGCGAATATTCAATCTCTTTTGAGTAAATTCGAGCAATCTCCTGCGGTGTCTTCAAAATATGATTTCTCTTACAATATTCATTCATCTGTTCAATTATCAAACAGCTTAAAATTGCGAACTTAACTTTATCGATCAGATTATTATCTTCACAGGATTTCATAAAGTAACGATAAATAAAATAACTCATCAAATGTTCCATATATGACTCATCGATTCCTTGTTCTTTGATCATGCATGGCATTGGTTCCATCTTGCAAAACATCTTCTGAATCTTTGGCTCCATAAAATCTAATTCCTGATATATAGATATCCAGTTTTTGATATATGTTTCTTCTCGCATTTGACTTAATATATGATTCTTCTTTATAGGATCATTTTTCCATGTATTCAGAATCTCACCCGTTTGGTTCAAATGATCCTGGATTCCCTGCACCACATCAAATATCTGTTCTATTCTTTGTTCCACTGGGTTTTCTTTCTTTTTCAGCAAATCCAATATCCATAATTGAATTTCTAAAACTGATTCATCAAAGTCATCCGTTGACTCTGTATTCGTTCCCTGAATCTGGCATAATCCAAATTCCTTTGTCTCAAACATCAGCCGTGTAGCTTCTTCGCATGCCATTCCAAGACCTGTCTGGCGAATATTTCCATATTCATTATGAAATCTCGGATGCTGTGTACATATCTCACACAAAGCGTCTTCTCCTAATTCAATATAAATATCACATAAATTTTTCTGATTCAAAAACACACAGCGGTCACGATCATCAAGATGAAATGCTGGAGTGCCTTCGTGATCAATGCCTTTCATCAGCCTGTCACGAAATTCTCCTTTAACATTCTGATATTTTTTATAGGACTTAGAATCGATCATGATCTCCCATCCAATGCAGCAACTATCTTTGCATTTATCTGCAATGCACTGAAAATCCTTATAATAATCAGGAATATATTCTTTCATCTTATCCTCCAAAATATTTTCATTCTTATGAAACTTTTATCTGATGTTCCAGCCGCATCCAATCTGCAACTGCTGCAATAAATTGTGAATTTGTCGGACGTTCCTGTCCTTCCATCACAAATGTTCCAAAAATCTCTTTTAAAAGTTCTTGATTTCCTTTGGTCCATACAACTGCGGCGTGTACACGTGTCTGGCAGCGGAGGGCGTTCGGGCACGCGTCCGTTTTTGGCTGTCGTAATAAATCCTTATATTTACACGGACTATAAGTGTGATATGCGATGGAACATTACGACCGGAGGGAGAGTGTTTTCGACCTCATACGCTCGATGAGCAAGGCCGAGAAACGCAATTTCAAACTGTATGCCGCGAGGCAGGGTGACCCTCGTGAATCCAAATTCATCATCCTGTTCGACTGCTTGGAGGGAATGGAATCCTACGACGAGGAGCGGATACTCAGCCGGTGCCCCTCCATCAGGAAGGAGCAGCTTCCCAATATGAAGGCGCATCTGCACCGTCAGATACTCATCAGCCTGCGCCTGCTGGGCGTGCAGCATTCGCCCCTTCTCCAACTGCAGGAGCAGTTGGATTTCGCCCGCATTCTCTTCGACAAAGGCCTCTACAATCAGGCGGACAAGCAGCTCGACAAGGCGGAGCGCATGGCGGCGGAGCTCGAACAGCACGCTCTGATGCTGCAAGTGACGGGACTCCGGCGTCAGGTGTACGAATGCAAGGTCTCCGATGAGATGACGCATTTTGCCGCGGCCTCCAACCGCAGTATCATGGAGACGTGCGACAAACTGGAGCGTACCAATGAAATTTCCAACCTTGCCGTCAGACTCTATTCGCTCCACCTGCAGCTCGGTTACGCCCGTTCCCAAAAAGACCTCGACCTGCTGAACGACTATTTCAAGCCCCGCCTTTGCGTCTATTCGCGGCATAGGCTCTCCTTCACGGAACGTTTCCATTTCTATCAGGCAATGACATGGTACCATTACATCCGCCACAATTTCGCCTATGCCTACCGGTACGGACGGGCGTGGATAGACATGTTCGAGGAGCAGCCGTGTATGAAGGAGGTCATGTACGACAGCTATCTGCACGGCTATTCGCGTTTTCTGGAGGGGATGTACCTGATGAGGAAATACGGGCTTTTCGTGAAGGCGATAGAGGATTTCGAGCGGGAGAGCCGGATTACCGGGAGTCTGAACGAAAATGCCGTCATGATTTCCCAGCAGGTGCTTTTTACGGCCCGTATCAATAAATGTATTCTGGAGGGGGCCTTCAAGGAGGGACTGTGGATGGCGCGCAGCGTGGACGGCTATCTGCGCCGGTATGCCAAATACCTCAGCCTGTACGACCGCATGATGCTCGACTACAAGATAGCCCTGCTCTATTTCGGCGACGGCAATTACGCCAAGTGCATGGAGCATCTCTCCGGAATAATCGCCGTGAAGGACCCGCAGGTGCGGCGCGATTTGCAGTGCTACGCGCGCATGCTGAATCTGGTAGCCTCTTATGAGGCGGGCATCGACCACAACCTCGACTACCAGATACGTTCGGTGTTCACTTTCATCGTCAAGATGAAGGATATGACCGACATGAAGCGGGAGCTGTTCGCCTTTTTCCGCAAGCTCAACAACCTGGCCACTTTGGAGCTGAAGAAGGAGTTCCAGGTGTTGTACGAACGGTTGAAACCCTATGAAAACCATCCTTACGAGCGCCGCACGTTCTACTATTTCGACCTCATCTCGTGGCTTAAGAGCAAGATAACCGGCCGCAACTTCGGCGATATCGTCCGTGAACGGTTCGATGAGCTGGTGGCCGGGGAACGGAAGCGGGCCGCCGCATCTTCCCGGTCTTAGGTAAAGTTCGGGATAAGCGCTATCTTTGCGGTATGGCATTCGACAGGGACAGAAGGAATATGGAGAGCGATTCGGAGTTCGAGAACCGGATACGCCCGCAAGAATTGGACAACTTCCGCGGCCAGGAGAAGGTGGCGGAGAATCTGCGTGTCTTCATACGGGCAGCACTGATGCGCGGCGATTCGCTCGACCATGTATTGCTCCATGGCCCTCCGGGGCTCGGGAAGACCACCCTCGCCAACATCATCGCCAATGAGATGGGGTCGACGCTCCGGGTGACCAGCGGCCCGGTGCTCGACAAACCGGGCGACCTGGCGGGGTTGCTCACGAACCTCAATGCAGGAGATGTGCTGTTCATTGACGAGATACACCGCCTGAGTCCGATAATCGAGGAGTACCAATAATGTTACCAATATTTTATTCATACGCT
>OLRH01001674.1_pt1 | contig 11447 bp, 8 predicted proteins | sample 1672321 | NCBI WGS metagenome assembly OLRH01 (sample SAMEA3136671, study PRJEB25190) | human gut metagenome | reverse complement strand
TTTCCCATCATCCAACAAAGTTTTACCATCCGGAGTCATACGATGTAGATAAATACGCTGGCCGGGGACTTCAACGGCTGGCAGCCCCGGCCCATGACCCGGCTGGATACCGGCGTGTGGGAAACGGCGGCGGAGAGCGCCAAGGTCTACGACGCCTACAAATATGTGGTCACCGGCGCGGACGGCCGGGTGGTCTGGAAGGCCGATCCCTGCGCCTTCCACGCGGCCACCCGTCCCGGGACAGACAGCAAGGTCTACGACCTGTCCGGATACCAGTGGCGGGACGATGACTGGCGGCGGCAGCGGCTGGAAAAGCCGCCGGTGAACGGCGAGCTGCTGATCTACGAGGTGCATCTGGGCTCGTGGAAGCGCCACGAGGACGGCTCTCCCCTGAGCTATGTGGAGCTGGCAAAGGAGCTGCCCTCCTATGTAAAGGCCATGGGCTACAACTTCGTAGAGCTGCTGCCGGTGACGGAATACCCCCTGGACGACAGCTGGGGCTACCAGTGCACCGGCTACTTCGCCCCCACCAGCCGCTACGGCACGCCCCACGACTTCATGGCCCTGGTGGATGCCCTGCACCGGGCGGGGCTGGGCGTGATACTGGACTGGGTGCCCGCCCACTTCTGTAAGGACAGCCACGGGCTTATCGAATTTGACGGCACCTGCCTCTACGAGTACGGCGACCCCCTGAAATGGGAGCACGCCGGCTGGGGCACCCGTGTATTCGACTTCGGCAAGCCGGAGGTCCGGGAATTCCTGCTGTCCTCCGCCGTCTACTGGTTGAAGGAATACCACATCGACGGGCTGCGGGTGGACGCGGTGGCGTCCATGCTGTATCTGGACTATGACCGGCAGGGCGGCGCGTGGCGTCCCAACAAGGACGGCGGCCGGGAGAACCTGGAGGCCATCGACTTCCTGCGTGAGCTGAACCGGGCAGCCTTTGCCGCCGACCCGGCGGCGCTGATGGTGGCGGAGGAGTCCACCGCGTGGCCGCTGGTCACCTATCCGCCGGAGCAGGGCGGTCTGGGCTTCAACCTGAAGTGGAACATGGGCTGGATGAACGACCTGTGCCACTATCTGAAGATGGACCCCTACTTCCGCCAGTTCCACCACCGGGACGTGACGTTCTCCATGGTCTACGCCTTCTCAGAAAACTACGTCCTGCCCCTGTCCCACGACGAGGTGGTCCACATGAAGGGCTCTCTCCGGGGCAAGATGCCCGGCGACGACTGGCGGCAGCTGGCCGGTGTAAGGAGTTTCTGGGCCTATATGCTGTGCCACCCCGGCAAAAAGCTGCTGTTCATGGGCAGCGAGCTGCCCCAGTGGCACGAGTGGGACTTCCGCGGCCAGCTGGACTGGTATCTGCTGGACGATCCCGCCTGCCGGGCCAGCCATGAGTGCCTGCGGCAGCTGAACCGGCTGTATAAGCGCAACCGGTGCCTGTGGGAAAACGACCGGGACTGGGACGGCTTTACATGGCTGGTGGCCGATGACAACCACAACAACGTGCTGGTGTTTCTGCGGCGGGACCGCAGGGGCCACGAGCTGATCTGCGCGGTGAACTTTGCGCCGGTGCCCTGGGACAACTACCGCTTCGGCGTGCCGGCGGCGGCGCGGTACGAGGTACTGTTCAACACGGACGACGCCTGCTGGGGCGGCAGCGGCTGCGCCCTTCCGGCAGGCAGCCGGATCGACGTGGACGAGATCCCCTCCCACGGGCGGGAGACGTCCCTTTCCCTGACCATTCCGCCCTTGGGCGCGGTGCTGCTGCGCCGGGAGGGAAAACGCCCCCGGAAAAAACAGAACACAGGAGGTACGCAAGGATGAAAAAAGAGTGTGTGGCGATGCTGCTGGCCGGCGGCCAGGGCAGCCGCCTGTACGTGCTCACCGGCAGCATGGCCAAGCCCGCCGTGCCCTTCGGCGGCAAATTCCGCATCATCGACTTTCCCCTGTCCAACTGTACCAACTCCGGCATCGACACCGTGGGCGTGCTGACCCAGTACCGGCCGCTGGAGCTGAACACCTACATCGGCAGCGGCCAGCCCTGGGAGCTGGACCGTGTCAACGGCGGCGTACATATCCTGCCGCCCTACCAGAGCGCCGGCGGCGCCGTCTGGTACAAGGGCACCGCCAACGCCATCTACCAGAACATCGGCTTCGTGGATCTGTACGACCCGGAGTACGTACTGGTGCTCTCCGGCGACCACATCTATAAGATGGACTACTCCCTCATGCTGCGCCGCCACAAGGCCACCGGCGCGGACTGCACCATCTCCGTCATGGAGGTCCCCTGGGAGGAGGCCAGCCGCTTCGGCATCATGGCCGTGGACGGTGATGATAATATCACCGAGTTCGCCGAGAAGCCCAAGGAACCGAAAAGCAACCTGGCCTCTATGGGCATCTATATCTTCACCTGGAAAAAGCTGCGCCAGTACCTCATCGATGATGAGACTGACCCCCGCAGCGACAACGACTTCGGAAAAAACATCATCCCCGCTATGCTGCGAAACGGTGAGAAGATGTCCGCCTACCGCTTCGAGGGCTACTGGAAGGACGTGGGCACGCTGGACTCCCTGTGGGACGCCAACATGGATATGCTCTCCCCCGGCTCCGGGCTGAACCTGCTGGACAAGAAGTGGCGCATCTACGGCCGCACGCCCACCTGCCCGCCCACCTACATCGGTAAAACGGGCGATGTGGGCAACAGCGCCGTGGCCAAGGGCTGCACCGTGCTGGGCGAGGTAAAGAACGCCGTCCTCAGCACCGGCACCACCGTGGCCGAGGGCGCGTCCGTCTCCTATTCCGTGGTCATGCCCGGCGCCGTCATCGAGGCAGGCGCGAAGGTGTCCTACGCCATCGTGGGCGAGGGCTGCCGCGTAGGCAGAAACGCCGTGGTGGGCGGAGCCCCGGGCAGCGTCCCCTTTGAGGACTGGGGCATCGCCGTGCTGGGGCCCCGGACCTCCGTGGCGGACGGCGCGGTCATCGAACCGAAAATGATGCTGGGCGAAAACGGCAAGGAGGTGCGGCCATGAACGGAATGCACGGGATCATCTTCTCCTACGACAAGGAAAACGGTCTGCGGGAGCTCATCGAAAATCGCGTCCACGGCTCCATCCCCTTCGGCGGTGACTACCGCATCATCGACTTCATCCTCTCCAGCATGGTGAACGCCGGTGTCACGGACGTGGGCGTCATCATGCACGGCAAGTGCCAGTCGCTGCTGGACCACCTGGGCAGCGGCAAGAGCTGGGACCTGAGCCGCAACTTCGGCGGTCTGACGCTGCTGCCGGCCTTCGCCTATAATGAGCAGCACCGCGGCGACGGCCAGTTCCGCGGCCGCGTGGATGCCCTGGGCAGTGTGATGAACTACCTGAAGAGCATCCGTCAGGACTACGTGGTGCTGTCCGACAGCGACACGGTCATCAACGCGCCCCTGGAGGACGTGCTCCGCCGCCATATCGACACCGGCGCGGACATCACCGCCGTCTGCACCGCCGTCCCCGGCGACGGGCAGGACACCTACTTCCGGCTGGACGCCCGGGGCCGCATCACCGACACGGCCTACGGCCTGCACACGCCGGAGGGCTATCGCTGCCTGAACATCTTTGTCCTGCGGACGGAACTGCTCATCCAGCTGGTGACGGAGTGCCTGAGCCACAACCGTTACAGCCTGCGGCGGGATATCCTTCAGGGCATGAGCAACCGCCTCCATCTGCAAAGCTACGTCTACGACGGCTACGCCGCCCATATCAGCACCCTGCAGAACTACTACGACCGCAGCATGGAGCTGCTGGATACCGGCACCCGCAGCGCCCTGTTCTGCCCGGACCGCCCGGTATACGGCAAGGAGAACGACTCCCCCTCCAGCTACATCGACCCGGAGGGCGGCTGCGTCAACTCCCTGGCCGCCGACGGCTGCGACATCCAGGGCAGCGTAAAAAACTGCGTGCTGTTCCGCAACGTGCGTATTGAAAAGGGTGCCAGCGTGGAAAACTGTATCCTGTTCAAGGACACGGTGGTCAAGCGCGGCGCCATACTGCGGGGCGTGATCACCGACAAATACGTCACCATCAGCGAAAATGTGACGCTGATGGGGCACGAGAGATATCCCATCGTGATCGCCAAGGGCGCCACGGTGTAAGGCAAGGAGGTGCGGCATGAGAGTTCTGTATGTGACCAGCGAGGCCTATCCCTTCTGCAAGACCGGCGGCCTGGCCGATGTGGCCGGCAGCCTCCCCCCCGCCCTGGCGGCGGAGGGTGTCGAGACCGCCGTCATCCTGCCCCTGTACGACAAGATCGGCCCCCAGTGGCGGGAGAAAATGACCTTCCGCCGGTATATCTACGTGGACCTGGGCTGGCGGCATGAGTACTGCGGCCTGTTCTCCCTCTATGACCGGGGCGTGACCTGGTACTTCGTGGACAACGAAAAATACTTCCGCCGCGGCCGCCTGTACGGCGAGTTTGACGACGGCGAGCGCTTCGCCTTTTTCAGCAAGGCCGTCGTCGACCTGCTGCCCAGCCTGGACTGGATGCCGGACATCCTCCACTGCAACGACTGGCAGACGGCGCTGGTGCCCATCTATCTCAAGGACGCGGCCACCCGCTGGTGGGAGATACGCCATATCCGCACTGTGTTCACCATTCACAACATTGAGTATCAGGGCCGCTACGGCAGCGACAGCGTAGATCAGCTCTTCGGTCTGGATCGTGGCTGGTACGATGACGGCACCCTCCGCATGGACGGCGACGTGAACCTGATGAAGGGTGCCATGCTCATGGCGGACGCCGTCACCACCGTCAGCCCCACCTACGCCGCCCAACTCCATGACCCGGCCTATGCCGAGGGGCTGGAGAGCGTGGTGGACGCCATCGGCTGGAAAATGCACGGCGTGGTCAACGGCATCGACACCGTCACCTACGACCCGGCGTCCGACCCGGCGCTTCCGGCGCATTACACGGCGGCAGACCCGGCCGGCAAGGCCGTGTGCAAGGCATCCCTGCAGGCTGCCCTCGGACTTGCCCAGGAGCCGGACACGCCGCTGATCGCCATGGTGACGCGGCTGGTGGGGCACAAGGGGCTCGACCTTGTGCAGCAGGCCATGGACGGCATCATGGCCACCGGCTGCCAGTTCGTGGTGCTGGGCACCGGCGACGGGCAGTATGAGGATTTCTTCCGCTGGAAGGCGGGGCAGTACCCCGGACGCCTGTCGGCGCAGATCCTGTACGCCGAGGACCTGTCCAGGCGCATTTATGCCGCCGCGGACCTGTTCCTGATGCCCTCCCGCAGCGAGCCCTGCGGCCTGAGCCAGATGATCGCCATGCGCTACGGCGCGGTGCCCATCGTGCGGAGCACCGGCGGTCTGGCGGACACCGTGCGCTCCTGCCAGGTGGGGCAGGAGGACGGCACCGGCTACCTGTTCGGCGACTATGACACCGGGGCCATGCTCTCCGTCATCGGTCAGGCCACCGGCCTGTACCGGGGCGACCGGACAGGCTTCGACACCGTTCGATACCGTGGCATGACCGCGGACTTCAGCTGGGGCCGCAGTGCGGCGGCCTACCGGCACATTTATGAGAATCTTTGACCCAAGGAGGAGTTACCCGATATGACCTACAACAAAGAGACCCTGAAAGAGGCCATCGTGCAGAAGCTGCGCCTCAACTACGGCTGCACCGAGCAGCAGGCCACCGACGGCGAGATGATGAAGGCCTGCGCCATGGTCCTGCGGGACATCATGGCCGAGCACGGCGTACAGACCCGCGAGGAGACGGCTCACGAGGAAAAGCGCAAGGTCCACTACCTGTCGCTGGAGTTCCTGATGGGCCGCAGCCTGATGAAAAACGCCTTCAATCTGGCGCTGCTGGAGCCCCTGACCGCCGCCATCGGCGAGCTGGGCTTCAAAGCGGCGGACATCTTCGACATGGAGCCGGACGCCGGTCTTGGCAACGGCGGTCTGGGCCGCCTGGCCGCCTGCTATCTGGACAGCATGACCACCCTGGAGATCCCGGCGACGGGCTACTCCATCTGCTATGAGCTGGGCATTTTCAAGCAGAAGATCGTGGAGGGCCAGCAGGTGGAGCTGCCCGACGACTGGATGCAGCTGGGCGACGCGTGGCTGCTGCCCAAGCTGCAGGAGGCCGAGGAGGTCCGCTTCGGCGGCAAGGTCCGCACCCGCTGGGACAACAACCACCTGATGGTGGTCCATGAGGACTACACCCGTGTGCTGGCCATCCCCTGCGACATGGAGATCGCCGGCTACGACACCGACCATGTGAACACCCTGCGTCTGTGGCAGGCCCGCAGCCCCAAGCCCATCGACATGAAGCTCTTCAGCGAGGGCCAGTACCTCCATGCCGCCGAGGAGCGCGCTATGGCTGACGCCATCAGTCAGGTGCTCTACCCCGAGGACAACCACTACGAGGGCAAGTCCCTGCGGCTGAAGCAGCAGTATTTCTTCGTGTCCGCCACCATTCAGTCCATCACCCGCAAGCACATCCAGCAGTACGGTACCCTCAGGAACTTCCATGAGAAGAATGTCATCCAGATCAACGATACCCACCCCACGCTGGTGATCCCGGAGCTGATGCGTATCCTCATCGACGATGCCGGCATGGGCTGGGACGAGGCCTGGCACATCACCACCCACTGCGTGGCCTACACCAATCACACCGTGCTTTCCGAGGCCCTTGAGGTCTGGCCGCAGCAGCTGTTCGAAACGCTGCTGCCCCGCGTGTGGCAGATATTGCAGGAGATCTCCCGCCGCTGGCAGCAGCAGGTGGAGGACTTCTTCCACGATCCCGCCAAGACCGCCAAGCTGGCCATTATCTGGGACGGCGGCGTCCGCATGGCCAACCTGTGCATCGCCGGCAGCATGGCCGTCAACGGCGTCAGCGCCCTGCACTCCGAGATTTTGCGGAAGGACCTGTTCAAGGACGCCTGCCAGATGATGCCAGACAAGTTCAAGAACGTCACCAACGGCATCGACCACCGCCGCTGGGTGCCCCAGATCAACCCCGGTCTGGACGGACTGCTCCGTGACCTGATCGGCGAGGGCTATCTCACCCATCCGCAGGAACTGAAAAAGCTGGAGGCCTACGCCGGTGACAAGGCGGTCCTTCAGCGTCTGGAGGACATCAAGCATCAGAACAAGCTTGCCTTTGCTGCCTTCGCCAGGAAGCACCAGGGTGTGGTGCTGAACACCGACGCCATCTTCGATGTGCAGGTAAAGCGCCTGCACGAGTACAAGCGCCAGCTGCTGAACGCCCTGCAGATCATCTACCTGTACCAGCGCCTGCAGGATGACCCCAGCCTGGACCTCCCGCCCCAGACGTTCCTGTTCGGCGCCAAGGCCGCCCCGGGCTACGCCGTGGCCAAGCGCATCATCCACCTCATCAACTCCCTGGCCGACCAGATCAACAGCGACCCGCTGTGCAAAGATCGGCTCCAGGTGGTGTTCCTGGAGAACTACCGCGTCTCCCTGGCCGAGGTCCTCATGCCCGCCAGCGAGGTCAGTCAGCAGATCTCCACCGCCGGCAAGGAGGCCAGCGGCACCGGCAACATGAAGTTTATGATGAACGGCGCGCTGACCGTCGGCACCCTGGACGGTGCCAACGTGGAAATGCACGACCTGCTGGGCGACGACAATATGTTCCTCTTCGGCCTTCATGCCGATGAGGTGGAGCACCTGCGCCACACCTACGACCCCAACCTGCTCTACCAGCGCGACCCGGTGCTGCGCCGCGTGCTGGACCAGCTGAAGGTAGGCTTCCGGGACGGCGTTACCTACGAGGACCTGTTCCAGCGGCTGGTCACCGGCATGGACGGTCAGGCGGACCAGTACATGGTCCTGGCCGACTTCGCCGCCTACTGCGAGGCCGAATCCCGGATGCGCCACACCTACCGCGACCGGGAGACGTGGAACCGCATGAGCCTCACCAACATCGCCCGCAGCGGCGTCTTCGCTGCCGACCGGGCCATCTCCCAGTACGCCGACACCATCTGGCACGTGCCCTACAAGCAGTAACGCACAAGGGAGCGCCCCGCGGGGCGCTCCCTTTCTTCGCCGCGCCTCCAAAGCCGCGCGGGAAACCTGCCCATATGCCGCCCCGGTAAAATCTCTATTGTAATCCCGGAGAAAGTAGTATATAATACTCCATATTATCGTGTGTTATTATGCCATTTCCGCAGAAAGGAAGTCCGCTATGATAAAAGTCCCCACCGAAAACGGCGAGATCACCATCAGCGACGCCGTGTTCACCACCATCACCGGCGCGGCCGCCACCAACTGCTTCGGCGTCAAGGGCATGGCCCAGCGCAGCATGACTGACGGGCTGGTGCATCTCCTGCGGCCCGAGGCCATGAGCAAGGGTGTCAAGGTCACATACAATGATGACGGCACCGTGTCCATCGAGCTGCACATCGTCGTGGAAAACGGCGTCAACATCGCCACAGTCTGCCGATCCATTATGGGCGAGGTCAAGTATGTGGTCAACCTCAACACCGGCGTCACCGTCAAAGCGGTGAATGTCTGCGTGGATTCCGTCACCGTGTGACGCGCCCGGAAGGAGAACAGACATGACAGAAAAGATCAGCGGCGGCGCCTTCAAGCAGATGGTCGCCTTCGGCGCCGCCTGCATCACCGCGCAGAAACAGGCCATCAACGACCTGAACGTATTTCCGGTGCCCGACGGCGACACCGGCACCAATATGTCCCTGACCATCCAGACGGCGGTGAACGAGCTCCGCAAGGCCGAGCCCGCCACCGTGGACGAGGCCGCCAAGCTGACGGCCTCCGGCCTGCTCCGGGGCGCCAGGGGCAACTCCGGCGTCATTTTGTCCCTGCTGTTCCGCGGCATGAGCAAGGTCCTCAAGGGCCACGACACCGCCGACGGCGTCCTGCTGGCCGAGGCCATGCAGGAGGGCGTTTCCACTGCCTACGGCGCGGTGATGAAGCCCGCCGAGGGCACGGTCCTCACCGTCTCCCGCCTGGCCGCCCAGCGTGCGCTGGAGGCCGCCGGCGAGAAGAACGACGCCGAGTTCGTACTGGATGAGGCCATCAAGACCGGCTACACCACCCTGGCGGAGACCATCGAGATGAACCCCGTGCTGAAAAAGGCCGGCGTGGTGGACGCCGGCGGCAAGGGCTACCTCATCATCCTGGAGGGTATGCTCCGCGCCCTGCGGGGCGAGCCCGTGCCTGAGGTGGCCGATACTGCCGAGGAGAAGGCGGACTTCGCCGCCATCGGCGACGAGGATATCACCTTCGCCTTCGACACCGTGTTCATCGTCCGCAAGACCTCCGACAAGCCCCTGGACGGCCTGCGCGCCTATCTGAACAGCATCGGCGACAGCCTGGTCATTGGCGAGGACGACGAGGCCTTCAAGGTCCACGTCCACACCGACACCCCCGGCGACGCCCTGAACGAGGCCCAGAAATACGGCACGCTGGAGCTGGCCAAGATCGAGAATATGCGTACCCAGGCCGCCGACCTGGCCGCCGGCAAGAAGGCCCAGTCCACCGACGATCTGGACGCCGTCGAGGCCGAGCTGGAGCGCGGCGAGACCGCTGTGGCCGCGCCGGAAAAGCGCTACGGCTTCCTGGCCGTCTGCGCCGGCGAGGGTCTCGAGGCCGTGTTCCGCGACCTGACCGTGGACCGCATCGTCTCCGGCGGGCAGACCATGAACCCCTCCACCGAGGCCATCCTGCAGGAGGTCAACCGCACCCCCAGCGAGATCGTGTTCATCCTGCCCAACAATAAGAATATCATCATGGCCGCCCAGCAGTGCGTGGGCCTGACGGAAAAGCAGGTCATCGTGGTGCCCACCGCCACCGTGCCCCAGGGCATCTCTGCCATGATGGCCGTGGACCCGGACAACGACGATCCCCAGGCCATTCTGGCCGCCATGACCGAGGCCGCCGCCAACGTCACCACCGCCCAGATCACCTATGCCGCCCGCAACTCCGACTTCGACGGCTTCGCCATCAACGAGGGCGACTATCTGGCCCTGTGCGACGGCAAGCTCCTAGGCACCGACCGCAGCCTGGACGTGCTGCTGGATAAGCTGGCTCACGTAGCCGCTGATAAGAACGCCGAGTTCGTCACCGTCTACTCCGGCCAGGGTGTCACCGAGGATGACGCCGCCCGCGCCGCCGAGGTGTTTGAGACGATCTGCCCCGACGCCGAGGTCGCCGCCCTTCCCGGCGGCCAGCCGGTGTACTACTACATCATCGCCATCGAATAACATACAGGGAAGCACCCGCCCGGGTGCTTCCCTTTTTTCTCCCCCTGCACCCCGTCAGCCTTCCCCCCCGAGGGCGCACCCCCGTAAGCCTTCCCCTTGAGGGGTCCGCGGTGTTGAATGACAGGCCGGTGGCCTGTCAGATCCGCGGACCGACCGACCCGCAGGGAGACAGGTGCCCCCGAAGGGGGCGGATGAGGTGTAGCCGCGCAGCGGCGTAAAACCCCTCCGCCCCTCCACAATATCCAACAACTCTCCGTATAATTCGTAAAAAAGAACACCCCGTGTATTCACGCAGGGTGTTCTTTTCGATGTATGTGCTCAGGCCAGCGTCTCCATCTCCTTGTTGACGCTCTCCTCGCAGCTGCGCATAGCCAGGATGGTCTTTTCCATCAGCTCCTCGATGGTCCAGCCCAAGCGCTCCGCACCGGTGTTGATCACATCCCGGGAGCAGCCGGCGGCAAACTTCTTGTCCTTATACTTCTTCTTCAGGCTGCTGACCTCCATGTCCATCACGCTCTTGCTGGGGCGCATACGGGCGGCCGCGCCGACCAGGCCCGTCAGCTCGTCGGCGGCGAACAGCACCTTCTCCATCTCATGGGTGGGCTCCACATCGCAGCACAGGCCGTAGCCATGGGAACAGACGGCGTGGATGAACTCGTCGGAGCACCCCGCCTTCTTCAGCAGTTCCGGTGCCTTCCGGCAGTGCTGCTCCGGCCACATCTCAAAGTCGATGTCGTGCAGCAGACCCACCGTGGCCCAGAAATCCGCGTCCTCGCCATAGCCCAGCTCATTGGCGTACCAGCGCATAACGCCCTCCACCGTCAAACCGTGGAGAATGTGGAACGGCTCCTTGTTGTACGTTTTCAGCGCCGCCAGCGCCGCCTCGCGGGAGATACATTCTTTCATGGGTAAAGCCTCCTTTGTATACCAGAGACGGGCGCCGCCCGCCCCCTTGATGCTCTTCCGGAATTTGGCGCGCCCGGTGCGGCGCGCCCCTTCTCCTATTTGCCTACCATTTTAGCAGGTTATTCTCCGTTGTCAAGGCTTTTTCCAACAAGTTTGCCAGCCGTTTTCCCCGTTCCGCCGCGCGATCCGCCTCCGCCGCCAGCAGCTGCCGCAGGCAGCCGTCCTCCATGCGCGCCGCCAGATCGGCGCAGCCCCGCTGCACCACCGCCTCGCCCACATACACCCGCCGCAGGGC